>Ga0247727_10003204_pt1 | contig 36504 bp, 33 predicted proteins | sample WisWelCaveWW1625_FD_202498 | JGI IMG/M metagenome (GOLD analysis project Ga0247727, IMG submission 202498) | Biofilm microbial communities from Wishing Well Cave, Virginia, United States - WW16-25 | ecosystem: Environmental > Aquatic > Deep subsurface > Groundwater > Cave microbial mat | place...
GCTGTGCGCGATGCCACGCTCAATGCAACCGGAATTCTTCGCAAACTCAACCTTGACGCCCCACCGACAAACCGGGATTGTCATCGCAAATTATCGACTGTTGCAGTTCAATTTTGAAACCGCCGGGTTAGCGCTCGCGCGCCAATATCCTGAACATTTCCTTGTTGTCGCGGGCTGCTTCGACATCTTTCCCCATTTTCGTATAAGCGTCGGCGCGCCCCTTGAGCGCCCTGAGCGTAACGCCGGTTTCCATGCTCTTCGTGTAGTCGTCAACGGCCAGGTCGTATTTCTCGAGTTTTTGGTAGGCTTCTGCCCGAACGAAGTACGCAGCGGCATGCGGGCGCTTCGACAGAACGGACGTGCATGCTGCGATGACCTTGGCGAGGTCTGAAGCGTTCTCCCGGCATTCAGCTGCGGAGTGGTCGGGTGGAACAGGCGAACCGGGCCTCGTCAGCACGAACCACGCCGTCAGTGCAACGCCGACGAAGCCAATTGCCATCAAGGGAACGGTGAGCTTGCTCCGGCTGGTGGACCTCTGCGGAGCATCCGCTATGACTTCGGCTGGGGCCGCGGGCGGGGCCGCATCGGCGGCCGCTTCGATGGAGCTGGAAAGCGCCGCCGGTCCCACCTCGACACGGTCTTCGGCGAGAACGCGCTCTGCGGCCGGGATTGCGATCGGTGGTGATGTCTGCGTGTTGGCCAGCCGCAATTGGCGAATTAGCTTGTCCACGTCACTATGAAAAGAGGCGTGCCGGACATCGAGGCCGTTTCGTCTCACGAGCCCCTTGATGTCATCGGGAACCTGTTCGGCCCGTGGCACCTGCGTTCCCTCAAGCAGCAAAGGGATAACTGGAATGCCGCGTGCGAGCGCGGCGCTGATCTCGACGCGCACAAAGTCCTGCTCGTTGTCGAGGCGCCGATTGCCATCCTTGTCGCGGGCCTCGAGCCAGCCCGGCCCAATGACGGCCAGAAGCACATCGCACTTGGCAACTTCGGCGCTCACTACGTCGACGAAGTCTGCGCCGAGCGCAATCGCGTCCACATCCATGAACAGAAGATTACGGCCAAACTCACGTTCTAGTCTGTCATGCAGGCGGCCCGCATGGCCTGCGCTGTCGTCACGCCGGTAGCTGATGAATACCTTGGCGGCCATGGCCCTATCCGGTCGAGCAAAGGCAGTCTCCGCGAAGATCACTCATATCGCATGACGATGGCTCACGGGAGGGGAGCGGCCGCGGCGATGCAGCATTCGCCATGAATTTGCGAAGCGCCCGATGACGTCGAGAAGGGCACGGGCTTCGTCTTTGTTCTCAACGTGCGAGACGATGTTCTCAACGTGCGAGACGATCTGCCCCAGGCCTTGCCAGCGAACCTGCTCGAGCTGGCGCTGGCGGTGGGCATTGAGCAGGTGTTCGCGTAGGACGCTGGTGGCCCATCGGCGAAAATGCACGCCTCTGGATGACTTTACGCGGTATCCTACGGAGATGATCACATCCAGGTTGTGAAGGGTGATCGGCTTCTTGGACCGATCAATGTACATTTTTTGTACATTGCCTTTCCGCTCCAGCTCTCCTTCAGAGAAGACGTTGCCGATGTGGTAGGACATCATGCGCTGCGAGCTACTGAACAGCTCTGCCATTTGCGCTTGGGTCAGCCAGACCGTCTCACTGTCGACCTTGACGTCGAGCTGAAGCTCGCCGCTGGGTGCCATGTAGACGGCGCTGTCCTTCCTCGGGGCGAGATCGGTGCTGCTGGTACCCTTGCTCATGCCTGGCACGTATAGTCGCTTCAGAACGTTACAACCAATTGGGTCGGCAGTCGTACACCCCAGAGATCCCCACCCCGACCCCTCGTCTTGGCGAAGCCAAGCTCCGTTTGGACGCAAGGGGGAGGGGAGCGTTCGGACGCGCCCGCTGATTTGTTGGATGTCCGGTCAGGGCCGCCGCTGCGCGGTGTCGCGCGCGAGGCCCAGGGCGCGGCCCCAGTTGAAGAAGCGGGGGACGCTGGTGCAGTAGCGCCGGTAGGGCTCGCCGTAGGCTGCCGCGAGCCAGGGCTCCTCGGCCAGCACCATCAGGGCGTAGACCGACATCATGGCCGCGCACAGCACATAGGTGGGGCCGCTGTCGGCCGCGACTGCGAGTGCGCCGTAGACGACGATGAGCATCGCGTTCTGCGGGTTGCGGCTCCAGCCGTAGATCCCGCCGGTGACCAGTCCCTCCTGCGCACCGTAGCTGTTGTCCCTGCCCAGGACCCTGAACGAATAGACGAACAGGGCGATCGAAGCCGCGAGCAGCACGAACGCGGCCAGCCGCAGCCAGAGCGGCAGGCCGAGAGAATTGTCGCGGTCCGCCAGGGACATGGCGAAGCAGAGCACGTTGAGCGAGCGAAACAGGATCCAAAACACATAGCTCTGCCAGGTCCCGGGGCCCGGCGTCGGCCAGATGCGCAAGGACGGGACGAACAGCGTCAGCACGAGCAAGCCCAGCAGGGCTGCCGCCACCGCCGCTCCGACCACGAACAACGCGACCGTCATGCCGACCCTCTCCGATCGTCTTCCCGGCGCCCTGCCGCATTCTAGCGCATCTCGTCTGCGCTGACCGCTATGACAGTCGCCACGTTCGGTCCACCTCTGGACAACTTCGCGCTTGTTCGTATGCTAATGAGAAGGGGTGCCTGAAGGCTGAAGGGCCAACATGCGGCGGGTTGCTGGCGTCGATGTCGGCGGAACGTTCACGGACCTCCTGCTGTACGAGGTGGGGGCGGAGGGCAGCCGCGTGCGGCTCGCCAAGATTGCGACCACAGCCGGCAACCAGGCGGACGGTGTGCTGGCGGCGATCGCGCAGGCCGGCATCGCCACTGCCGATCTCGATCTCATCATCCACGGCACGACGACGACCACCAACGCCGTGCTCGAGCGCAAGGTCGCCAGCGTCGGCCTGGTCACCACGCGCGGCTTCCGCGACACGCTGGAGCTGGGCCGGCGCACGCGGCCCAGGCCCTATGGGATGACCGGCACGTTTGAGCCGCTGATCCCGCGCGAGCGCCGCATCGAGATCGACGAGCGCATGGACGTGCGGGGCGAGGTGGTGATCCCGCTCGACGAGACGCAGCTCACGGACGCCGTCGCCAAGCTGCTGGCGATGGGCTGCGAGAGCCTCGTGATCCATTTCCTGCATGCGTATGCGAACCCGGCGCACGAGTTGCGCGCCGGCGAGATCGCACGCACGCTGTGGCCGAACGCATACGTCACGCTGGGGCACGCGCTGCTGTCGGAGTTCCGCGAGTACGAGCGCGGCACGACCGCATCGGTGAACGCTGCGGTGCAGCCGATCCTCGACCGCTACGTGCAGCGCCTGCAAAAGGAACTCGAGAGCCAGGGGTTCAAGCGCGACCTGCTGGTGATGAACGGCAACGGCGGCACCGTGTCGGCGCGGCTGGTAGCGCGCGAGGCGGCCAAGACCATCATGTCGGGGCCGGCCTCGGGCGTGATGGCGGCGGCGGCGACGCTGGCGCAGTCGGACGTGACCAACGCCATCACCTACGACATGGGCGGCACGTCGACGGACGTGGCGCTGGTGCGCGGGGGCGTGCCGCAGGTGTCGGCCGAGCTGACCATCGACTACGGCCTGCCGATCCACGTGCCGATGGTGGACGTGCGCAGCATCGGCGCCGGCGGCGGCTCGATCGCCTCGATCGATGCGGCGGGCATGCTGCAGGTCGGCCCGCAGTCGGCGGGCTCGGAGCCGGGGCCGATCTGCTACGGCCGTGGCGGTGAGCTGCCCACCATCACGGACGCCAACCTGGTGCTGGGCCGGCTGGATCCGGCGGGGCTGCTGGCGGTGACGAGGCCGGTCAGCGTGGCGCAAGTACGCGCGGCGTTCGAAGCGAAGATCGCCGGGCCGCTGGGAATCGGCGTGGACGCGGCGGCGGCGGCCGTGATCCGGCTCGCCAACACGCACATGGCGGGCGCGATCCGCATGGTGTCGATCGCGCGCGGCCACGACCCGCGCGACTTCGCGCTGTTCGCGTTCGGCGGCGCCGGGCCGCTGCACGCAGTCGCGCTGGCGCAGGAGCTGGGCATCCCCGAGGTGCTGGTGCCGGCGCGGCCCGGGCTCACCAACGCGCTCGGCTGCCTGGTCGCCGACCTGCGGCAGGACTTCGTCAATACGTTGAACGTGCCGCTCGACGGCGCCGACATGGCCGAGGTGCAGGCCATCCTCGTTGCGCAGCGCGAGCGCGGCATCGCCATCAACGCCGAGGAGCAGAGCGAGATCGTCGAGACGGTCGTGCTGCATGGCGCCGACATGCAGTTCCGCGGCCAGACGCACCTGATCCGCGTCGCGCTCCCGGGCGCCGATGCTTCGCGGGAGACGCTGCAGGCGCTGTTCGAGGCGGCCTATTTCGCCCGCTTCCAGGTGCACCTGCCGGAGATCAAGGCGGTGCTGGTCAACCTGGTGACATCCGTGATCGGCAAGCGGCGGGCGTTTCCGCTGGCCGCGCTGATCGAGGCCGGCGGGCGCGCGGGGAAGGCGCAGGATGCGGTGATCGGCGAGCGGCCGCTGTTCGCCGACGGCCGCTGGCACACGGCGCAGGTGTTCGACCGCGTGAGGCTGCCGATCGGCGCGCGCATCGCTGGGCCGGCCATCGTGCAGCAGATGGACGCGACCACGGTGATCGAGTCGGGCGCGGTTGCCGCGGTCGACGCCATCGGCAACCTGAGGATCGCGGTGGGGGCGGCGGCATGAGCAAGCTCGATCCCATCAGGCTCGATCCGATCACCTTGGCGGTGATCCAGGCGGGCCTCGGCCAGGTCTGCAACGAGATGGACATCGCCTTCTCGCGTGCGGCCTTCTCGCCCATCATCGCCGAGGCCGACGACCGCTCGTCGGGCATCTACGACATGACGACCGGCGCGCTGATCAGCCAGGGCGAGCTGGGGCTGCCGGTGTTCGTCGGCACCATGCAGTATTCCGCCGCCGAGCTGATCCGGCTGATCGGGGAGGGCAAGGCTGGCGCGCCGGAACCGGGCGACATCTACATCGTCAACGATCCCTATCTCGGCGGCACGCACCTGATGGACGTACGGTTTGCGCTGCCCTTTTATTACCGAGCCGAGCGGTTCTGCTGGTTGCAGAACACCGGGCACTGGCCCGACATCGGCGGCATGGTGCCGGGCGGCTTCTCGGCCCATGCCACCGAGGTGGAGCAGGAAGGGCTCAGGCTGCCGCCGGTGAAGCTGTTCAAGAAGGGCCAGATGGATGCCGAGATCTTCGCCATCCTGAACTCCAACATGCGCATCGCCGAGCAGCGCATCGGCGACATCAAGGCGCAGGCCGCGGCGCTGAAGGTGGGCGAGCGGCGGCTGACCGAGCTGCTGGACCGTTACGGCTGCGAGACGGTGGTGGCGGCGATCGCGGAGATCCGGAGGCGGGCGTCCCGGCTGATGCGGGCGCACATCGCGGCGATCCCGGACGGGGTCTATCGCGCGGATGCGTTCGTGGATTCCGATGGCGTGGTCAACGAGCCGCTGAGAATCGCGCTGGCCGTGACCAAGGCCGGCGAGACCCTGGCCTTCGACTTCACGGGCTCCTCGCCGCCGTGCCGCGGGCCGATGAACTCGGTGGTCGCGACGACGTACTCGGCGGTCTATCTGGCGATGCGGCACATCTTCCCCGATACGCCGCTGAACTGCGGGGCGTTCGAGCCGCTGCTCATCAAGCGGCCGGAGGGCACGTTCCTCGATGCGAAGTATCCGCGGCCCGTGTCGGGCTGCGCAGCCGAGGTGTCGCAGCGCATCGCCGAAGCTGTGTTCCTGGCGTTGGTGCAGGCGATCCCCGACAAGGTGACGGCGGCACCCGCGGGCTCGTCTGGCAACTTCGCGCTCGGCGGCTTCGATCCGCTGAAGAGCGCGGGCTACGTGATGTACCAGATCTCGGGCGGCGGCTACGGCGGCAATGCCGACCATGACGGCTTGACCAACGGCTGTTCCACCATCGGCATCTCCAAGAGCCAGCCGGTGGAGGTGCTGGAGCAATACTATCCCGTGCTGTTCAAGCGGTTCGCCCTGCGCGAGGGCTCAGGCGGGGCGGGAGAGCATCGCGGCGGCTTCGGCGTGCACTACGAGGTGGAGGTGCTGCGCGGGGAGGCGCGGGCTTCGTTCGTGATGGACCACGGGCGATTCGGGCCGCCGGGCGTGCAGGGCGGGAGTGACGGCGCGCCCAACGTGGTGCGGGTGCACCGCGGCGGCGAGGTGTTCATCCCCGAGCACCTGTCCAAGGACCAGGACATTCCGCTGCAGCCGGGCGACCGCGTCGAGGTGATGACGCCGGGCGGGGGCGGCTACGGCGATCCGCTGCGCCGGATTGCGTCGCTGGTGGCCCGCGACGTCCGGCGGGGGTACTTCACCCCGGCGCAGGCGGCGGCCCTGTACGGCGTGATTTTACTTGCAGATGGAACCTTGGACGAGGTCGCCACGGCCGAGGCCCGCAGCCGCCGCACGGCGCGGGGATAAGGGGGCATCATGGTTACCTATCACCGCCCCGCTTGCCTCGATGAGGCGCTCGCCGTCCGCGCCGGCGAGGACGTGACGGTGCTGGCGGGCGGCACCGATGTGTATCCGGCCAAGGCGGCGCGCGCGGGTTGGGGCGACATGCGCCACCAGGACATCCTGGATATTTCGCGCGTGCCGGGATTGCGTGGGATCACCGAGCAGTCCGATCACTGGCGCCTCGGCGCGCTGACGACGTGGACCGATGTGATCCGCGCGGAGCTGCCGCCGCTGTTCGACGGCCTGAAGCTGGCGGCGCGGGACGTGGGCGGGGTGCAGATCCAGAACCGCGGCACCTTGGCCGGCAACATCTGCACGGCCTCGCCGGCAGGCGACGGGGCGCCGAACCTGCTGGCGCTGGATGCCTGGGTGGAGCTGGCGAGCCGGGCGGGCGCGCGCTCCGTTGCAATGGACGAATTCATCGATGGGTATCGCCACACTCAATGCCGGCCGGATGAGATCGTCACCGCCATCACCGTGCCCAAGCGAAGCGAGGGCGCGCGCGGGCATTTCCTCAAACTCGGGGCGCGCCGCTATCTGGTGATCTCGATCGTCATGGTTGCCGGCGTCATCGAGACGGACGCGGCGGGGGCCGTTACGACCGTGCGGCTCGCCGTCGGCTCGTGCTCGGCCGTGCCGCAGCGGTTGCAGAGACTGGAGGCATCGCTCGCGGGACAGCCGATCGCAGACGCGGCCGGCCTGGTCGCCGCCGTGCATCTCGACGGGCTGACCCCGATCGACGACATCCGCGGCTCGGCGGCCTATCGGCGCGAGGCGGCCCTGGCGTTGACGCGCGATCTGCTCGACGGGCTTGCCGGCAACAAGCAGCGGAGGGTGGCGTGATGGCCCGGAGCACGTTGCGCTGGCTGTCATCCCGGCCGAGCGCGCTGCGCGAGAGCCGGGACCCAGTGTTGCTCGATCATCCGCGCCCCTGGGTCCCGGATATTTCGCTGGCGCGAAATTCCGGGATGACAATGCTCGGGAGTGCGCTCGATGGGTGACCTGCGGCAAGCGACCGAGATCCGGTGCACGCTGAACGGGCGCGCGACGTCGGTGGCAGCGGCGCCGTTCGCGTCGCTGGCGGATACGCTGCGCGAGGCGCTGGGGTTCACGGGCACCAAGATCGGCTGCGAGGCGGGTGACTGCGGCGCGTGCACGGTGATCGTCGACGGCGAGCAGGCCTGTGCCTGCCTGGTGGCGACGGCTCAGGCCGACGGCACCACCATCCACACGGTCGAAGGCGAGGGGCCGCGCGGGCTGACCGAGCGGCTGCGCTCGGCGTTCCTGGCGCATGGGGCGGCGCAGTGCGGCATCTGTACGCCCGGCATGCTGATGGCGGCAGCCGACCTGCTCGCGCGCGTGCCCAAGCCTGAGCGTGGTGACATCGAGGATGCGATCGGCGGCGTGCTGTGCCGCTGCACGGGGTATCTCAAGATCGTCGAGGCGGTCGCCGACGTGGCGGCGGGGCGCAATTCGATACTCGCGGAAGCCGATCCGGGATGTGCGGTCGGGGCGCGGCTGCCGCGCGTCGATGGCTGGGCGAAGGTAGCTGGCACGGACATTTTCGGCGCCGATGCGGCGCCGGCCGACGCGCTGTGGATGCGGGTGGTGCGCTCGCCGCATGCGCGGGCGAGGTTCACGCTGGGCGATCTCGAAGCCGTCAAGGCGCGAACGCCCGGACTCGTGGCCATCCTCAAGGCTGATGACGTGCCGGGCGAGAATTCCTTCGGCATTTTTCCCAAGCTGAGGGACCAGCCGGTGCTGGCGCCGGGCGTCGTGCGCTTCCGTGGCGAGGCGGTGCTGGCGCTGGTCGGCACGCGGGCGGCGGTGGAGGGCATCGGCGATGCCGAGATGCCGATCGCGTGGGAGATCGAGACGCCCCTGGCCGGCATCGAGGCGGCGCTGGCTGCGGGCGCTCCGGCACTGCATGTGCACGCGGCCGATAATGTCCTCACCCGCGGCAACCTGAAATGCGGCGATGTTGGTGCCGGCCATGCGGCAGGGGCCGCGATGGCCGAAGGCCGGTTCGAGACCGCGTTCGTCGAGCATGCCTACATCGAGCCGGAGGCTGGCTACGCCGTGCCGGTGGGCGACCGCATCGAGGTGGCGGCCTGCACGCAGGCGCCCTACATGGACCTGGAGGAGACCGCGCGCGTGCTGGGCGTGCCGCAGGGCTGCGTGCGCATCACGCCTACGGCCTGCGGCGGCGGCTTCGGCGGCAAGCTCGACGTGTCGATCCAGCCGCTGCTGGCGGTGGCGGCCTGGGTTACGCAGCGGCCGGTGCGCATCGTCTACACGCGCACGGAGTCGATGGCATCCACGACCAAGCGGCATCCGGCGTCGATCTGGGCCAAGGCGTCCGCGGCCAAGGACGGCCGGCTGACGGCGTTCGAGATGCGAGCCGACTTCAATACCGGCGCCTACGCCTCGTGGGGGCCGACGGTGGCGAACCGGGTGCCGGTGCACGCGCACGGCCCCTACAAGGTGGCGAACGTGTGGACCCGCACCCGCGCGGTCTACACCAACGACACGCCGGCCGGGGCGTTTCGTGGCTTCGGCGTGCCGCAGGCGGCGATCGCCAACGAGACGCTGATGGACGACCTGGCCGAGCGCCTCGGCCTCGACCGCTGGGCCGTCCGCCGCATCAATGCGCTGGGCCACGGCGACGCCACGGCCTCGGGCCAGGTGCTGAGCCAGTCCGCCGGGCTGCCGCAGTGCCTCGACGCGCTGCAGGGCGACTGGGAGACCGCGCTGGCGCGGGTGGCCGCCCATAACGCGGCGGGTCCGCGGCGGCGGCGGGGCGTCGGCATCGCCTGCATGTGGTACGGCTGCGGCAACACCGCGCTGCCGAACCCGTCGGCCATGCGCATCACGCTGGGGCGCGATGGCACGCTGACGTTCTGCAACGGCGCCGTCGATATCGGCCAGGGCTCCTCGACCGTGCTGCTGCAGATCGCGGCCGACGCGCTGGGGCTGCCGACAGGGGCGTTCCGCATGGTGGTCGGCGATACGGATCTCACCTTGGACGCCGGCAAGACCTCGGCGTCGCGGCAGACGTTCGTGTCGGGCAATGCGGCGCGGCTGGCGGGGGAGGACTTGCGGCGGAAGATTTTGGCGCTGGCGAATGCGGGTCCGGATGCGAAGCTCACGTTGAGCGGAACGCGACTGACCATCGCCGACGGCGAGGCCTCGCGCGAGATCGATCTCGCGACCATGCCCTCCCTGGCTGTCATCCCGGAATTTCGCGCCAGCGAAATATCCGGGACCCAAAGCGCGGTTGAGGTGGAGTCGCTGGGTCCCGGCTCTCCGCGCTCGCGCGCTCCGGCCGGGATGACAGGCAACGCGATCGTCCTCGAAGGCAATGGCAGCTGGGACCCGCCGACCACGGCGCTCGACGCGAACGGCCAGGGCGTGCCGTACGCCACCTACGGCTTCGCCGCGCAGATGGCCGAGGTCGAGGTGGACATGGTGCTCGGCACGACGAAGGTGATCGGCATCGTCGCCGCGCACGACGTCGGCCGCGCCATCAACCCGACCTTGGTGGAGGGCCAGATCCACGGCGGCATCGCCCAGGGGCTGGGGCTCGCGCTGATGGAGGAGTTCATCCCCGGCCGCACCGAGAGTCTGCACGACTACCTGATCCCCACCGTCGGCGACGTGCCGCCGGTCAAGACCTACCTGATCGAGGACGCGGAGCCGGAAGGGCCGTTCGGCGCCAAGGGCGTCGGCGAGCCGGCCCTGATCGCCACCGCGCCGGCCATCCTGGGCGCCATCCGCCATGCCACCGGCGTGCGCCTCACCCGCGTGCCGGTGCTGCCGCATCGGTTGTGGGAGGCGTTGCGGGAGAAGGAGGGCGCGCGATGACGAAGCATTCCACCGCCAACCGCGCCTTTCCCCTCCCCCTCGAGGGGGGAGGATGGAACGCCACGGATTTAGCTCGCCAATCGCACGGCCTGCCCAAATTGCCGACCGGCGAGCTAAGTCCGATGGCGTTCCTGGTGGGGGTGATGGGTGCACCGTGTCGCAACGGCACCCCCACCCGATGCGTCCAGCGACTTAGCGTGGCTGTTGTACCCGGGGCGAAGTCGGCGAAGACCGCGCTAAGCCGCGGACGCATCGCCCTCCCCCCTCATTCGCGTCGAAGGCACTGCCTTCGACGCAGGGGGAGGAACGCAGAGCGTCGCTTCGGCGCAGAGCTCAGCCGTCGCATTTCCGCGGGCGGCCGAGGAGAATACCCATGACCGACGACCAACTCTCGCTTGCCGCTAGGTCCAGGAAGTTCGGCGCCGTGGAGGGAGACGGCATCGTGCGGTGCGATGCGTGTCCGGTGCTGTGCCGCATCCGGCCGGGGCGGGCGGGGGCGTGTGCGCGCTATGCCAACGAGAACGGGCAGCTGGTGCGCACCGATCCCGTCCTGCTCATGAGCCGCGTGGTGGACGAGGGCGGCAAGGTGACGCCGTTCGCGGGGCCGGACTGGGACGGCCAGCTGCTCGACCCGTCGCGCACGTTCGTGACGGGCGTGGGCGCGGGCACCACCTATCCCGACTACAAGCCGGCGCCGTTCATCGTCTCGGCGGAGCACGCCGGTGTCGACACCGTAACGGTCGTCACCGAGGGCATCTTCAGCTACTGCGGCGTGAAGGTGAAGATCGACACCGACCGGCACCTGGGGCCCGAGACGGCGCCGATCCGCGTCAAGGGCGAGCAGGTGGGGCACGTGACCACCGCCGAGTACGGCTCGCAGATGCTGTCCATCGGCGGCGTGCGGCACCTGACCGGCGGCTCGAAGAAAGAGGGCACCGTCACCTGCGACGCGCTGCTCGACCTGTGCGCCGGCAACGCCGTGGAGATGACGATCGACGGCGGGCACAGCGTGATCGTGCAGGCGGGCGCGGCGCCGATCGTCGACGGCAGGCCCGAGGTGCGCATGCGGGTCGGCTGCGGCTCGGCCACGGTCGGCATCTTCGCCAGGCAGTGGCTGGGGCAAGTGGACGAGGTGATCGTGGTCGACGACCAGATCACCGGCGTGCTGACCGAGCACCAGTCGGGCCGCGTGCTGGATATGCCGCCGGCCGGCATCCGCGTGCGCGGGCGCAAATCGACGCCGGGTCGCTATTTCCAGGTGGCGAAGCCGGGGCTCGGCTGGGGCGGCACCGACATCACCGATCCGCTGGCGATCATCCAGAAGATCGACCCCAAGGTGGCGTGGCCCGGCCTGCGCCTGCTGATGACCTCCACCACCGGCGAGGACGCGCTCTACTGCGTGCTGGACGAGACCCTGAAGCCGGTGCCGGCCGAGATGCCGGCGGCCGTGCGCGCGGTGGTGGAGCGCATCGGCGAGAACTGCGAACCCTCGCTGTGCACGGTGCTGTTCATGGCCGGCGCCGGCGGCTCGCTGCGGGCGGGCGTGACGGAGAACCCGGTGCTGCTGACGCGCTCGGTCGCCAAGGGCGAGACCCGCGTCACCATGGGCGGCGCGCCGGTGTATGTCTGGCCCGGCGGCGGCATCACCGTGATGGCGGATGTGACGCGCATGCCCAGGAACGCGTTCGGCTACGTGCCGACGCCGGCGATCGTGGCGCCGATCGAGTTCACCTTGCCGCGCGTGCTGTACGCGGCGCTCGGTGGGCACGCCGGCGATATCGTCTCGATCGCCGACATCCTGCGGCATGTGGCTGGGGCCGCGCGCGTCGAGGGCTGGCAGGAGGACAATCCGTGGCCGTTCGGAGTTGGCAAGCCGTGAAGAACAACGTGTCATCCCGGTGCTTGTCACCGGGATCCATCGTGCCGCCGGCTCCGGCGTTCGCGGATGGCTGGATCCCGGGCACAAGGCCCGGGATGACACCGCTGGGGAGAGTGAGTGCGTGACCAACATGCGAACGCGGCGCAAGCCGATCGAGAAGGCCGATGCCGACAGGGCCGCGGCAGCGTATGTGCTGGAGGACCAGGTCGGGTTCCTGCTGCGTTGCGCGCATCAGCGGGCGACCGAGACGTTCAACGTCGTGATGGCGCCGTTCGCGGTGACGCCGATGCAGTTCGCGGCACTGGCCAGGCTCGATGATTTGGGCTCGGTGTCGCAGAACCAGCTCGGACGGCTGATCGCCATGGACCCGGCCACCATCTCGGGCGTCGTCGGCCGGCTGATCGCGCGCGGCCTCGTGCGCCAGTCGCCGGACCCCAAGGATGCGCGCCTCGTGCTGCTGGCCCTGACGCCGGCGGGGCGGGCGGCGATCAAGGAGATGAAGGCGGTGGCGGCGGAGGTGTCCCGGCGCACCGTGGCGCCGCTGGCCAGGGAGGAGGTCGCCGCGTTCGTCAAAGCGCTGGCGAAGCTCGGTTAACCAATGTTCGCACCCCCCGTCGTCCAGGAGCTGGCCGGAGAGCGGCTGCATCTGTCGCACGGTCCCATCGACGTCGTGGTGAAAGCATGGGGCGCACGCGACGACGTACGGGCGGCGTATGGGGCAGTAGCACGGCGTTTCCCGTGCATTCTGCCGGAGTTGTGCGACGAGTTACGGGCGCTGCGTGCACCGAGTGGCGGGGACTCACGCGTGGATGGGCCGGTGGCGCGACGCATGGTGGCGGCGTGCCGCCCGTTCGCCGACGTGTTCGTGACGCCGATGGCGGCGGTGGCGGGCGCGGTGGCCGACGAGCTGCTGGCGCACATGACGGCGGCGGCGCCGCTGCTCGCACGCGCTTTCGTCAACGACGGCGGGGACATCGCCGTGCTCGTGCGCGAGGGGCACGTGCTCGAGATCGGCGTTGCGGGCGAGTTTTCGCGCGGCGACGTGCCCGTGATCAACGGCAGCCTGCGGCTCGACTCCGGGGCGGGTGTGGGCGGCATCGCCACATCGGGCGCGCGCGGGCGGTCGTTTTCGCTCGGCATCGCCGACTCGGTGACCGTGCTGGCGCGCGATGCCGCCACCGCCGACGTGGCCGCGACGCTGGTTGCCAACGCGGTTAATGTCCATAGCGCCGCCGTGCGGCGACGCCCCGCACGCGAGCTGGATCCCGACAGCGACCTGGGCGATCTGCCGGTAACGGTGTCGGTCGGCGCGCTCACATCGGCCGAGATCGACGTCGCTCTCGCCCGCGGGCTGGTCCGTGCCAGGGACTATCGAGCACGCGGTCTCATCGTGGATGCGGCCCTGATGCTGGCCGGGCAGACGCGCGCCCTCGGCGCAGCACCTCGCCCATCTGTCATCCCGGAATTTGCGGCAGCAAATATCCGGGACCCGGGGACTGCGTGTCGCGCGTCTGGCTCGCCTCTGGGTCCCGGCTCTCCGCGCTGACGCGCTCCCGACCGGGATGACAGGCTGTGATCGGATCACCACATAGTGTGCGACCATGCCGCCCATCGCCCAGAAATTCGAATCCTGGCTGAAGCCCGACGGTGCGGGGCTCGCCTGCGCGCCCGGCGCCTTCCACATCGACCCGACGCGGGCCGTGGAGCGGGCCATCATCACCCACGGCCATTCCGACCACGCCCGGCCGGGCCACGGCGCCGTGCTGGCGACGGCCGAGACCATCGCCATCATGAAGGCCCGCCTTGGTCCGAACGCCGCCGGCAGCTTCCAGGAGCTGCGCTACGGCGAGTCCCTCACGCTGGGCGGCGTGACCGTGCGCCTCGTGCCCGCGGGGCACATCCTGGGCAGCGCCCAGGTGGTGCTCGAGCACAAGGGCTGCCGCGCGGTGGTGTCGGGCGACTACAAGCGCCGCTTCGATCCGAAGGCCGCGCCGTTCGAGCTGGTGGCCTGCGACCTGTTCGTCACGGAGGCGACCTTCGGCCTGCCGGTGTTCCGCCACGAGCCCGACGCGCGTGAGATCGGCCGCCTGCTCGCCTCGGTCGCGGCCAACGCCGACCGCACGCACCTGATCGGCGCCTACGGGCTGGGCAAGATCCAGCGCATCATCGCCCTGCTGCGCGCCTACGGCTACGACCGGCCGATCTGGCTGCACGGCGCCTCGCAGCCGCTGTGCGATCTCTATGCGGCGCTGGGGATCCGCCTCGGCGAGCTGAGGCTCGTCAGCGAGGCACCAGACAAGCTGCCGGGCGAGATCGTGCTGTGCCCGCCGTCCGCGCTGAAAGACCGCTGGTCGCGCCGCCTCACCGATCCCGTGACCGCCTTCGCCTCCGGTTGGATGCGGGTGCGCGGCCGGGCGCGCCAGCACGGCGTCGAGCTGCCGCTCGTCATCTCCGACCATTGCGACTGGCCCGAGCTGATCGCGACCATTGCCGAGACGGGGGCGGAGGAAGTGTGGGTCACCCACGGCCGCGAGGACGCGCTGGTGCACCAGATCGGCCTGATGGGCAAGCGCGGGCGCGCGCTGGCGCTGGTCGGCTACGAGGAGGAGGACGCCGAATGAAGGCGTTTGCCGATCTCCTCGACCGCCTGACCTACAGCCCCTCGCGCAACGCCAAGCTGCGACTGATGCGCGACTACTTCCGCGCCACGCCCGATCCCGACCGCGGCTGGGCCTTGTGCGTCCTGACCGACGGCCTGCCGTTCTCGTTCCCGCTGCGGCGCACGCTGACCGAGCTGGTGGCGACCAAGATCGATCCGGAACTGTTCCGGCTGTCGCGCGACTACGTGGGCGATACGGCCGAGACCATCGCGCTGGTTTGGCCTGATGCGTCCTCCCTGAATTCGGATGCCCCTCCCCCTTGCGGGGAGGGGTTAGGGGTGGGGGTTGCCACGATCGCGACGATCCCCCCACCCGGCGCTTCGCGCCACCCTCCCCGCCAGGGGGAGGGGACGACGACGGAGAGCGAGGGAAAACCATCACCCCGCCTCTCCTCCATCGTCGCCGAGCTGGCCCTGATCGGGCGCAACGACCTCGGGCCGCGGCTGGAAACCTGGCTCGACGGGCTCGACGTCACCGGGCGCTGGGCGCTGCTCAAGCTGCTGACCGGAGCGCTGCGCGTCGGCGTGTCGGCGCGGCTCGCCAAGACCGCGGTGGCCGACATGGCGGGCTTCACGGTGGGCGACATCGAGGAGGTGTGGCACGCGCTCACCCCGCCCTACGAACCGCTGTTCGCCTGGATCGAGGGGCGCGCGCCGCGCCCCGATGTGGCGAACGCGCCGGTGTTCCGCCCGCTCATGCTGTCGCATCCGCTGGAGGCGGCGGACTGGGCGGCGCTCGCATTCGACCAGTTCTCCGCCGAGTGGAAGTGGGACGGCATCCGCGTGCAGATCGTGGGCGCGGACGGCACCGCGCGGCTCTATTCGCGCACCGGCGACGAGATCGGCCAGAGCTTTCCCGACGTCACCGCCGGGCTACGGTTCAATGCCGTGCTCGACGGCGAGCTGCTGGTGCTGCGCGGCGGCGAGGTCGCGCCCTTCAACGACCTGCAGCAGCGCCTCAACCGCAAGGGCGTGAGCAAGCGGCAGATGGAGCAGTTTCCGGCGCATGTGCGGCTGTACGATCTGCTGATCGACGACGGCGAAGACCTGCGCCAGCTTCCCTTCGCTGCGCGCCGCGCCCGGCTCGAGACCTGGCACGCACGCGTGCGCCCCGCACGCACCGATCTCTCCGCGCTGATCCAAGCTGCCGACAAGGACGCCTTGCAAGCCCTTTGGGCGGCAACGCGCGCCATCGGCATCGAGGGCATCATGCTGAAGCGGCGCGACAGCCCCTACGTCGCCGGCCGGCCGAAGGGGCTGTGGTGGAAGTGGAAGCGCGCGCCGCTCACGCTCGATTGCGTGCTGATGTACGCCCAGCGCGGCTCGGGCAAGCGCTCGTCCTACTATTCCGACTACACCTTCGGCGCCTGGCGCCAAGCCGACGGCGGGGCGCTGGAGCTGGTGCCGGTCGGCAAGGCCTACTTCGGCTTCACCGACGCCGAGCTGCTCGAGATCGACCGCTGGGTGCGCAACAACACCACGGAGAGTTTCGGGCCCGTGCGCGCGGTGGCACCGAGACTGGTGTTCGAGGCGGCGTTCGACGCGGTGCAGAGATCGACCCGCCACAAGTCGGGCGTCGCCATGCGCTTCCCGCGCATCCACCGCATCCGCTGGGACAAGCCCGCCGCCGAGGCCGACCGCCTGGAGACGCTGATGGCCATGATCGAGGCGTGAGAATACACGCGAGCGGCGATGTCCGACCGGAAGTCGCGCAGCGACTATCCGGGACCCAGAGCGTGATGCGGACCGCCAGCAGCCCTGGGTCCCGGATACTTGCTGGCGCAAATTCCGGAATGACAGTCACACCTTGACCCTGGTCATGGCCGATCCCACGTGGTCAGATAGGGGGACCCTTGATCCAGACGGAAAGGGCCTGTCGCATGGATACGCCAGTCGAAGTTCACTTCCACGGCATCGATAAGAGCGAGGCGATCGAGCAGCGGGTGCGGGACAAGGTGGCCAAGCTCGGGCGGCACTTCAGCCGCATGACGAGCTGCCGCGTGGTGCTCGACGCGCCCCACCGCAGTCCGCAGAAACCCAAGGTGTTCCTGATCAAGATCGAGATCGGCGTGCCGAGCCGGCGCCCGATCATCGTCAGCCACGAGCGCGAGGGCTCGCACGCCAGCGAGGAGCTGCTGCTGGCGCTGCGCGACGCCTTCGAGGCGGCGCTGCGCAAGGTCGACGGCATGGCGACCAAGATCAGCGCGCGCCCCCGGCTGGAGCGCGGCCGCCGCCGGCCGAGCGCGATCACCAGTGGCGACGTCTGAGGCTGTCGGCCGGCGGGCCCGTCAGCTGCGCGGCGGCGTCTTGGGCGTGGAGGACCGCGGCAGACGCCGCGCCGGCGGGCCGGGCTCGACCGCGACGTCCGGCTCAACCGCCTTCGGCCAGGAGAAGTCGTCGGCCCGCCCCGGCTTCGCCGGCAGCCGCTCGCCCTTGATCAGGACGTGATAGTAGGGCGTCTGGCTCGGCGCCCCGCGGCGGATGGCGCTGCCGGGTCCAGCCGTGCCCGGCGTGATCGAGTTCAGCACCACCAGTCCACCGCCCACGTCGTCGGCGATGACGTCGCCGGTCTGCGAGGGGCGATCGCTCGATTCCTTGCGCGTGACCAGCGCGATGACGGCGGAGGGAATGGCGGGGCGCGGAATATCGATCGTCACCGACTCCTCGCGTCCGCCCACGCCGATGCTCTTGAGCGTGATGCGGCCGTTGTCGGCCTTCTGCTCGTTGGAGGTGTCGGCTGGCGCGGGCCGGCTCGCAGGTGCGGGCTTGGCGTCCTTGGAGGGCGTGATCGTGCTCTTCCAGCTGGCATCCGGTTCGGCCGGTGGGGCCGTGCGCGGCTTCAGCGCGCTGAGGCGCTTCTGCTCGGCCTCGTTGCCGGCCAGCGGAATGGCGCGCTCGTTCTTGGCGCTGGCCAGGTCGCGCTTGATCTCCTGCTCGACGAAATGGGCGAGCTTGCGATTGCCGGCCGACGTGAAGAGGGCGCCGTCGGCCTCGCGCAGCAGCCGCTGCTTGCCGGTGATGTCGGGGCCGTAGGGCGCGTAGTTGCCGCCCTCGTCGGCGAAGTGGGCCTGGATGTCGATGAACTTGATGCCGTTGAGATAGGTCTTGCCGCGGACGATGTCGTTCATCATCTGCGCTGGGTCGTTGACCTCGTAGCGGCGCATGATGGGTTGCCCCACCCAGTAGAGCGCCAGGCCGCGCCGCTTCAGCGCCTTGATGAGGCGGTCGACGCGGCGGCCGTACTCCTCCTTCCATTCCTCCGAGCCGAGCACCAAGCGGTCCCGCGCGCCGGCGCGCATATGATAGCGGTCGTAGTAGCCGAGCATCACCACGCCGATGTGGAACGTCTCGCGGGTGGCCTCGTCGGTCTTGAGCTCCTCGTCCGGGTCGGCGCGGGCGATGCCCGACAGCGCGCGATGCTTGCGCGAGACCTGCACGCGCGTGTCGCCGGCGAAGGACTCGGCGAGGCCGATGAGCAGGCCGTCGGCGAAGGCGTCGCCGTAGGCCTGCAGCTTGTAGGTGTCGCCCTCGGGGAAGGGCGTGACGTAGCTGGTGCCGGAGGGTTCCTCCTGGGCAGCGGCGGGCAGGGCCGGCGCCGCCGCCAGCAGGGCCAAGCAAGCCAGGAGCGCCGTAAACGTAGCGCGCATGTCCCCTATCCCGCGAACTCGGCGCTCGAGGCGGCGACCGGCTGCGGCACGCTCCTCAGCGACTGTACGATCGGTCCGCAAACCCACAGCCCCGAGTCGAACGCGTGCACCATGCGGCAGTTTCTCGACCACGGCAAGGCGCCAGCAATATGGCTGCCCACAACCGGCTCAGAGCTGGGGTCGCCGTCAGTCCCGCCCTGCGCGTCGCTTGGCGGGAATGACAGCGTTTGCGGAAATCTCGCTCAGGGGCCGCCGCTGCTGCGGAGATGGTGCAACAGCTCGGGGCTGGGGTGGCCGTCCTCGGCCAGATCGAACGTGCGCTGGGCGGCGCGGATGGCGGCGCGGGTGCGGTCGCCGATGATGCCGTCGCGGCCGCCGGTGTCGCGTCCCCACCAGCTGAGCACGCCCTGCAGCTCCTCGCGCTCGGCCCTGGTCAGCGGCCTGTCGTCGGCCGGCCAGGGCATCGCCAGGTCGGGGCCGCCGCCGATGCGGTCGGCGAGCAGGCCGACCGCCAGCGCGTAGGCGGTGGACTGGTTGTAGCGCAGCAGGGCGCGGAAGTTGCCCGAGACCAGGAAGGCCGGTCCGCGCGCGCCGGCGGGCAGGGTGAGCTGCAGCGACTGCAGGGCATGCGCAGCTGGTGGGGGCAACGTGCGGCTGTCGCCGGCGGCCTTGACCCCGGCGGACTGCCAGTCCGCGAGCGTGCGCGGGCGGCCCGGCGCCGACCAGCCGTAGTCGAAGCCTGGCGGCAGGGCCACCTCCCAACCCCAGGGCACGCCCGCGGTCCAGCCGGAGGCCCTGAGGTAGTTGGCGGTGGAGCCCAGCGCATCGGCCACCGTCTCCCAGATATCGCGCCGGCCGTCCTTGTCGAAATCGACCGCGTGCGCGGCGTAGGTGGAGGGGATGAACTGCGTGTGGCCCATGGCGCCGGCCCACGAGCCGACCAGTGCCGCGGGCGCGGCCGCGCCGTCCTGCAGGATGCGCAGGGCCGCCAGCAGCTCCTTCTTCCAGAACGCGGCGCGGCGCGTGTCGGCAATTGCCAGCGTCGCCAGCGAGCGGATGACGCTGCGCGAGCCCTTGGCCGTGCCGTAGGCGGATTCGACGCCCCAGATGGCGAGCAGGATGCGGCCGTCGACGCCGTAGGCGCTCTCGATCGCGGCGAGCACGCCCGCATGCTCGATGGCCTTCTCCCGGCCGGCCTCGATGCGCGCCGGCGTGACCAGGTGCGCAACGTAGGCGCCGGCAGACTTGACGTGCTCGGGCTGGTGCGCTGCCAGGCCGGTAACGTCGGGATCGGCAACCAGGCCGGCGGTCGTGCGCTCGAACAGGGCGCGCGCGATGCCGGCCTTCTGCGCGGCGGGCCAGAGCTTCTCGAAGAAGGCCGCGATGTCGGCGGCGGCCTCGGTGCCTGCCAGGCTTTCAGCCGCCCGCGTCGCCTGGCCGAAGCAAACGGCCGCGAGAGCCAGCGCCAGCGCTGCGAAGGCGCAAGGCCACGTATGCCGCCTATTGCGGGGCAAGGCCGGCTCTCCCCTGGGCCGCCGCGCCGTCGCTGCCCTTGGCGTCGGCGCCCTTCACGGGCGCGTTGGCGGGCGCCTTTTCGGGTGCTTGGGCGCGCAGGTGCGCCAGCAGCGCCTCCGTCGGCCAGCAGTCGACCTTGAGCTTGCTGCCCTGCTGGTAGGCGCCGATCAGCGCGCGCGTGTTCATGCCGGCCTTGCCGTCGACCTTGGCAACGGCAAAGCCGAGGACCCGCAGGCGCTCCTGGATCTCCTCGATGCCCTTGGCGGACAGTTGGCGCACGTCGGCCCACGCCGTGTCGAACGCGCCGCCGCCGGCGATGCGGTCGCCCAGGTTGCCGACGAACAGCGCGTAGAGGTCGGCCATGTTGTAGCGCTTGAGGACCAGGAAATTCTCCAGCGCCAGGAAGGCCGGGCCGTGCGCGCCGGCCGGCGTCAGGATGAAGGCCTGGGCGTCCAGCACGTCGGCCGGGAAGGCGCGCTCGCGCCCCGAGCGCACCACGCCGAGCGCAGCCCACGCGCGCACGGGTCTGGCGTTGTCGGGGCCTTCCAGCGCGCACGACGTGCCCTTCGGCAGCTGCACCTCGTAGCCCCAGCTCTGCCCTGCGATCCAGCCCTTGTGGCGCAGCTGGTTGGCGGCAGACGCGAGCGCATCCGGCACCGAGTTCCAGATGTCCTTGCGGCCGTCGCCGTCGAGGTCGTAGGCCAGCGTATAGTATTCCGACGGCATGAACTGGGTAAGGCCCATGGCGCCGGCCCAGGACGAGACGAGGGTGTCGCGCGTGCGCACGCCGTCCTGCAGCAGCTTGAGGGCATGCAGCAGCTCGTTGCGGAACATGTCCTTGCGGCGGCCGAGATAGGCCTGGGTGGCGAGCACCTTGACGGCGTAGTGCTGGGAGCGATGCGCGCCGTAGGCCGTCTCCCGGCCCCAGATCGCCAGCACGAACTGGCGTTGCACGCCGAGCTCGCGCTCGATCCTGGCGAGCGCCTCGCCGTGTGTGGTCAGCAGCGTCTTGCCCTGGTCGGCGAGCTTGGCCAGAAAAGTGGCGCTCAGATACTCGGCCGGCGTCCGGGTGAACTCGGCCTGGCCCTTCACCTCGGTCTTGCCGGGCAGCACCAGGTCGGGCAGCGACAGGTCCGGCTCGACGCCGCGCAGCGCCGCGTCGAACGTCGCCCGCGTGACTCCCATCGCCTGCGCCTCCGGCCACAGTTGCTCGAGGAAGCGGCGGAAGGCGTCGCCAGACGGACTGCCAGGCTGAGTGGTGGCTTGGGCATTGACCTGGGCGGCGATAGCAAACAGCAGCACCAGCAGGGCGATCAGGCCGAGCAGGCACACACGCACACCCGGCGGCACGACCTCCGCCGCGGTCCGTGTCGGCTGGGCCGCCAATCGCCTGTCGGTGCTAAGCACGCAAGCTCATTCCCCAAAGGCCGGCGTTTCGTGGTCCGGCCTGCCTCCCGAGCATTCCCCACGGCGCGTGATCCGCCATCCAAGCGGCGGGATTGGGCCGTTTTGCGGCACCGTCGGCTGTGCCGGTCTCTCCAGGGCGCTACGCGGCGCCCAGGGAGTTTTTCCGCATGGCAGACAGCCGCTCCTCCCATTTGAGGGCCTGGCGGACGATGCCGTCAAGGCTGTCGTGGGCCGGCACCCAGCCCAGACCTGTGCGTATCTTGCCCGCGCCGGCAATGATCACTGCGGGATCTCCTGGCCGGCGGGCGGAGTGGCGCACCTCGAAGTCGCGCCCGGAGGCGCGCTGCACGGCATCGATCACCTCGAGCACGGAGAAGCCCCGGCCATAGCCGCAGTTGAACACGTCGCTGACGCCACCCGCGCGCAGGTGGCGGAGCGCCGCCATGTGCGCGCCCGTCAGGTCGGTGACGTGGATGTAGTCGCGCACGCAGGTGCCGTCGGGGGTGGGATAGTCGGTGCCGAACACGTCGATGTGCCCGCGCTTGCCGAGCGCCGTCTCGCAGGCGACCTTGATCAGGTGGGTGGCGCGCGGCGTGGACTGGCCGCTGCGGCCCTGCAGATCGGCCCCGGCCACGTTGAAATAGCGCAGCGCGACGTAGCGCAGGTCGTGCGCGCGGGCGGCATCGGTCAGCATCATCTCGGTCATCAGCTTGGATGACCCGTAGGGCGACATCGGCGCCAGGCGGGCATCCTCGGCCACCGGCTCGGCGCCCGTCATGCCGTAGACGGCGGCGGTGGAAGAGAAGATGAAATGGCGCACGCCGCCCTTGACGGCCGTCTCGATCAGCGCGCGCGACTTGACCGTGTTGTTGAGGTAGTAGCCGAGCGGATCGCTGACCGAATCGGGCACCACCACGGAGCCCGCGAAATGGATGATGGCGTCGATGTCGTGCGCCTGGATCAGGCGCTCGACCAGGGCCTGGTCGCCTACGTCGCCCTCGACGAATGCCGCATCTTTGGGCACCGCCCAGGCGACCCCCGTCGCCAGGTTGTCGAGCACCACCACCGGCTCGCCGGCATCGACCAGCTCGAGCGCCATGTGGCTGCCGATATAGCCGGCCCCGCCCGTCACCAGAACGCTCATCTCGTTGTCCTCTGCACCTTGGTGATATCGTTTGCGCAGCCCCGCGCGGCTGCTTCATAACACTGCTGCGGCACCGCAACATTAACGGCGGGCCAACGTTGTGGGAACGCTGTTAGAAGACGAGATCGTGAGCATGTCCACCTCGAGCAGGCGCATCCGCAAGGCCGTATTCCCAGTGGCCGGCCTCGGCACCCGCTTCCTGCCGGCCACCAAGGCCATGCCGAAGGAGATGCTGACCGTCGTCGACCGGCCGGTGATCCAGCACGTGGTGGACGAGGCGAAGGCTGCCGGCATCGAGCACTTCATCTTCGTCACGGGGCGCAACAAGGGGGTGATCGAGGACCACTTCGACAGCCAGTTCGAGCTGGAGCGCACGCTCTTCGAGCGCGGCAAGACGAAGGAGCTCGCCGAGCTGCAGCGCGAGCTGCCGCGGGCCGGCCAGACGAGCTTCACGCGCCAGCAGGCGCCGCTCGGCCTCGGCCATGCGGTGTGGTGCGCGCGCGAGATCGTCGGCGACGAGCCGTTCGCGCTGCTGCTGCCCGACATGCTGCATCACGCGGCCAGACCCTGCCTCGCCGACATGATCGAGGCCTACGCGACCAACGGCGGCAACCACATCGCGGTGAAGCCGGTGCCGGAGGACCAGACCCACCTCTACGGCATCGTCGGCGTCGAGGACCAGACCGCCGAGGTCTCGCGCATCACGCAGATGATCGAGAAGCCCAAGGCCGGCACCGCGCCCTCCAACCTGCACATCACCGGCCGCTACATCCTGCAGCCCGAGATCTTCGCCATCCTGGAGAAGGGCGAGCGCGGCGCCGGCGGCGAGATCCAGATCACCGACGCCATGATCAAGCTGGCAGGGGCCCAACCGTTCTTCGCCGTGCGCTTCGACGGCACCATCTACGACTGCGGCGGCAAGCTCGGCTTCCTGACGGCCAACATCGCCTACGCCCTGGAGCGCGGCGACCTTGCGCCGGCCCTGCGCGCCGAGCTTGGCCGGCTGCTGCAAGGGTAGAGTTGCCTCCCCCTATGCCGAAGGCATGCCTTCGGCATGAAGGAGGGGGGAGGACGGAACGCCACGGGCTTAGCGCGCCGATCGCCGCGCGCGCCGCGAACGCAACCGGCGGGCTAAGTCCGATGGCGTTCCTGGTGGGGGTGAGGCTTCGAGCGGACCGGCGCTGCCTCCTGCAGCGCGGCCCAAATCGTGTCCAATACACCGGTGATGTTGTTGAAGACGTCCGTGTTCGGCACCCGCATCACGCGATAGCCCTCGGCGTTGAGCCAAGCATCGCGGCGCGCATCATGGGCAATTTGATCGTCCTCGGTGTGATGGCCGCCGTCTACCTCGACGACCAGCCGCCGTTCGAGGCAAACGAAATCGACGATGTATCTGCCGATCGGATGCTGCCGGCGAAACCCCGCGCCATCGATCTGCTTGCCCCGCAGCACCCGCCACAGCTTGCGCTCGCCGTCGCTCATGGTCTTGCGGAGTTCGCGTGCGCGGGCGTTGGCCATGGCGAAATCTATCGCGTCAGCGCGCGGTCCGACACCCCCACCCGATGCGTCCAGCGACTTAGATCGGCCGTCGAGTGCGCGGCCCGGTCGGCGTCGTGTCGAAGACGCGCTTCCAGCACGATGGCCGATCTAAGCCGCGGACGCATCTCCCTCCCCCTCGTTCGTGTCGAAGGCCCGCCTTCGACACAGGGGGAGGCGCAGCATAGGCCCTGAGAGCACTACTGCCGCACGCGCACGCCGATGCGGAGGATGTCGACGGTGTAGTCGCTGGCAGGCGCGGTCGATTCGAAGGCGACGTGCTGGTAGCGACCGAACAGGATGACGTCGCGGTGGAGGTAGTAGTCGAGGCCCAGCTCGGCCGTCAGCGAGCGCTCGGTCAGGGCCACGCCCTCGTAGGGCGCGACCGAGTATTTCAGCCCCGCCGTGCCGATCAGGTGGCGCTTGATGGCGTGGCGGGCCTCGAGGCCCACCAGCCGCGACAGCGCGCCGGCCGAGCCCGTGGTGGTGGTGTCGTAGAAGTCCGAGCGGGCGGTGAGCAGGAAGGTCGTCAGCGCGGACGCGCGCCAGGCCAGATTGGCGTCCACGATCACGCCTTCGACGGGATCGAGCCGGTCGTCCCTGGGAGCCTGCCGGCCCCAGCCGGCGCTGATCTCGCCGCGCACGGTGGCGTCCCAAGCGTTGAAGGCGAGGCCGACGCGGTAGCGCTCGCCGGCCGACGAGCGCAGGATGCCGTCGGCCGGCGCGGCGTGGAACTCGCGCTCGACCACGGCCGTCTCGGCGAACACGTCGACCTTGCGGTTGAGCGCCCAGCTCGCGCGGACGGCGGCGTCGCGCTGGACGAAGTCGCGCTCGTCGTTGCTGATGAGGCCGCCGCCGATGGCGGCCACCGGCGCGAAGGCGACATCCGTGATGGAGGCGCGCAGCTGCAGGCCCAGCCGGTTGAAGCGGTGGTTGAAGGTGGCGGCGGCGCGATTGGTCTCGATCTCGGCGCGCGCGGCGGCGTCGGCGGGCTCGTCACGCGAGGAGCGCGTGGCCCGGTCGATCTGGTGCGAGACGAGCGCCTCGACGTTGGTGCGGCGGGTGAAGTCGAGCCGGCCGCGCGCCTCCAGCGCATAGGTGCGATCGTCCTCCGAGGGGAACTCGTTGTAGAACGAGGCCGCCCCGCCGGCGCGGAACTCGAGCGCATGCGCACGCCAGTCGGACACCGCGCGCACGTTGGAGCGCACCTCCAGCGCGCTGTCGCCGATGCGCTCGCCGTTGCGGAACAGGTTGTTGGTGGTGGCCGCGCCGATCTCGGCCTCGGGGAACAGGACGAAGCTGCCGATGCGCACGCCGCGGGCGACGGTGGGCTCGAGGCGGAACAGCTGCGCCGGCCGGCGGTCGGCCAGCGGCTCCAGCTCGATCTGGAACAGGTAGGGGTCGTAGCCGGCGGGCGGGCGCTGGAACGCCGCGATATCCTGCGGCGTCCTGGGGTCGCGCCGCAGGTCGGGGATGCCGTCCGGCACCGGCAGGGGCTCGTCGACCTCCATGACGCCGTCCAGCGGCTGCTGCAAGCCGCCCGGCATGCCGTCGGCGGCGGCCGGCGAGACCCGTCCGGTCCAGCCCACCTCCTCGCGGTCCTCCTCCTCATCGGTGTCGGCAGGGGCGCGCTGCGGCTGGGGCACTTCCTCCACCGGCGGTTCCATGGCCGGCCGGCTCGGCGGCACCCGCGGCTTGAGGGCCGGGGGCGGGGCAATGGTGGTCTCGATGCGCTCCTGGGCCCGGATCGGCGTCGGCGCAGCCAGCAGCAGGCCGGCGGCGGCAGCGCCCAGCACGAGCACAGCGGATCGACGGGAGCCCGGCACGCAGGTGCGCCCCTGGAAGGTTGGTCGCGGAAACGCACACGGGAGAGACGGCGGACTCTTAGGCGAGCCACGTTAAGGACTGGTTTAGGTTGCTTAGATCACCTACACGGCTAGAGTGACCGCGATTCGCTCTAGAGCCGGATCGCTTCGGATTGCATCACGTTGCTTCGATCGAGACGTGGCGGCCGAAGCGTGCATCCTGCTCTAATCATAGACTCGAGAGCAAGATTCACGTTCCACGATCGAAGCCGAGCGCTTCGATCAGAAGCGATCTTGCTCTAGGACGGATGCCGGCCACCTCGGGGGGGCGGGCGGACGTTGGAAGCGTGAGGGGATATGGCGCACGCAGGGGTGAAGCGGAAGCTGCGGGTCGTTGCGGCCAGCATCCCGGCGCCGGGCGATCCCGTACTATCGGCCGTGCGCACGCTCGACCTCGAATGCGAGGGGCTGCAGGCGCTGCGGACCGCGCTCGATCGGCATCTGAAGGAGCCGTTCAGCGCTGCGGTGGCGAAACTGGCAGGCGCCAAGGGCCGCGTGATCGTCACCGGCATCGGCAAGAGCGGTCTCGTCGCCCGCAAGGTCGCCTCCACCTTGGCCTCGACCGGCACGCCCGCGTTCTTCGTGCACCCGAGCGAAGCGAGCCACGGCGATCTCGGCATGATCACGCGCGAGGACGTGATCGTCGCCATCTCGTGGTCGGGCGAGAGCCCCGAGCTGCGCAATATCCTCACCTACTCGCGCCGCTTCAAGGTGCCCCTGATCGCCATCAGCTCGCGCGCGGATTCGACGCTCGCCAAGCAGTCCGACGTGGTGCTCGAGCTGCCGCGCGCCAAGGAGGCGTGCCCGCACGGGCTGGCGCCGACCACCTCCACCACCATGCAGTTCGCCATCGGCGACTGCCTCGCCATCGCGCTGCTCGAGCACAGGGGCTTCACGGCGAGCGACTTCAGCGTGTTCCATCCGGGCGGCTCGCTGGGTGCGAGCCTCAAGTTCGTGTCCGACCTGATGCATTCCGGCGAGAAGCTCCCGCTCGTCAGCGAGGGCACGCCGATGGGTGCCGCGCTCGTCACCATGACGCAGAAATCGTTCGGGTGCCTCGGCGTGGTCGATGGCAGGGGGCGGCTTGCCGGCGTCATCACCGACGGCGACCTGCGGCGCCACATGGGCGACAATCTGCTGAACGCTCGCGTCGGCGAGATCATGACGAAGAAGCCGAAGGTCGTGACACCCGGCATGCTGGCCTCGGCCGCGCTCGAGGTGCTGAACGCCTCGCGCATCACGGCGCTGTTCGTGGTCGACAAGGGCAAGCCGGTCGGCATCGTGCACGTGCACGACCTGCTGCGCGCGGGCGTCGCCTGACGTCAGTCCGTGCCCGGCGAAGATCGGTTTCGCGTCGATTAATCCATGCCGTCATCTCCGCGAAGGCGGAGATCCACGCCAGTCCAAGGTGCTCTGAGGGAGAAGTGGCGTGGATTCCCGCCTGCGCGGGAATGACGTTGCAAAATGCGGACAAATTCGCTCTGTGGCGTCAGTTGCCGAACACGCTCCAGGGCCATTGCACGGCCGCCTGCTGGGGCCTCTTGGCCTTGACCAGCTGGGCGTCCTTGACGGGCTGGGCCTTCTTGGCCGGCGGAGCCTTGGCGGTGCTCGGGGCCGCCTTCGGTTTCGCCGGCGCCGGCGCGGCCCGCGGGGTGTCTTGGATTGCGACGAACCGCGTCCTGGCCTTCGTCCCGAGGAGCGATGCCTCGCTGCGCTGGTGCGTGCTGGTCCCGGCACTCATCGAGGCAACCGGCATCATGCGCGGCCCGAAATAGGCGTCGACCGCAAAGCCCGCGGCGGTGATGCCCGAAGCCGCGGTGAGCAATGCAGCCAGCAAGCCGAAGGGTGGCATTCCCGGGCCTCCGCAGACCGCGCGCATGCGCGCGTGGACGGCCCCGCACGAGCCACCCGTAGCGCCGGAATGTGGAGGCACTGGGGCCGGCGGCTCAGAGCAGGATCGCTTCAGACTGCATCACTGTGCCCGAAGGCCAACGTGGCGGCTGAAGCGTGAATCCTGCTCTAATCATAGAGTGGCGAGCAAGATTCACGTTCCATGATCGAAGCCGAGCGCTTCGATCAGAAGCGATCTTGCTCTAGTTCTGGAACACGTCCGCCCAGTCGGGGTGCTTGCGGCGCTCGGCATTCACGAACGGGCACAGCACGAAGATCTTCACGCCCTCGGCGCGCGCGTCCTCGACCATGCGCGCGGCCAGCCGGCGGCCCATGCCCTGCCCGCGAAAGACGTCGGGGACCTCGGTGTGGTCGGCGATGATGAGGGTAGGGCTGGCGCGGCTGTAGGTCAGCTCCGCCTCACCCTCGATGCCATCGACGGTGGCGACGTAGCGGCCACGCGTGGGGTGGTCCTCGCGGGTGATCTTGGGTTCGCTGTTGGCCATCATGCGCGCATCCTAGAGCAAGGTCGCTTCTTATCGAAGCACTTGGATTCGAAGCGATCCTGCTCTACGCCGACGGACGCTCGACCACCAGGGCCGTCCCACGAGTGCCGGTCACCGTCACGTGCGCGCCGACGGGCACATCGGGGCCCTCGGCGGGCCAGAGCGTGTCGCCGACGCGCACCTTGCCGCGGCCGCCCTCGATCGCCTCCTCGACGACGAGCACGCGGCCGATGAGTTGGGCACCGCGCCGATTGAGGTCGGGCTGATCGCTCTTCGACACGGAGGGATGGGCCCACACGAAGTCGATCAGCATGTCGGCGACGATCAGCGCGCCGCCGCCGCACAGCCACCACCAGCCTTCGGGATCGCCCCTGCTGAGCCGCCAGCCGCCGGCGATGATCAGCCCGATGCCGATCCACGGCAGCGCCACGCTGACGAATGCGACCAGCCACGCGAGCGCGCTCGGGCCGCCGTCATGTCGCTGCACGCTCCACCACCAGCACGGTTCCTTTGGTCGCGGTCACCTTCACGCGCGCGCCAGCCGGCGCGTCGGGCCCCTCGGCCTGCCACAGCGTGTCGCCAACGCGGACCTTGCCGCGCCCGTTCTGGATCGCCTGCTCCACCACCAGGGAGCGGCCCACGTACTGTTGGCCGCGCTCGTTGAGATCGGGCTGGTCGCTCCTGGTCACGTCCGGGCGCACATATTTGCGCACCGCAAACACTGTCAGCACCGCCAGCACGCCGAAGGCGATGATCTGGAACTGCCAGGCGATGCCGGTCGTCAGCGCGAGGCCGCCGACGACGACCGCGGCAACACCGAACCACAGGAAGTGCACGCCCGGCACGATGGTCTCGAGGATGAACAGGAGCACCGCCAGGATGAACCAGTTCCAGGGCCCGAAACCGGAGAAGAGAGCAATGAGGTTGGGCATGGAGATCAGACCTCGGGATCGGTGACGCTCAAGCCTGCGGGACGCTGCCGTGGCGGTTGGCGCCGCGGGTGCTCGACGCCGGCGTGCCGGCGCTGTTGCCGCCGAAGGCTTCGCTGGTGATCTGGGCGAGGCCGGCCAGCGACCCTATCACGGAGGAGGCTTCCAGCGGCATCATCAGGATCTTCTGGTTCGGCGATTTTGCGATCGCCTCCAGCGCCTTCATGTAGTTGTTGGCCACGAAGTAGTTGATCGCCTGCACGTTGCCCTTGGAGATGGCCTCGCTCACGACCTCGGTCGCCTTGGCTTCGGCTGTGGCGGCGCGCTCGCGTGCCTCGGCATCACGGAAGGCGGCTTCCTTGCGGCCCTCGGCGGCGAGCATGACGGCCTGCTTCTCGCCTTCGGCTTTCAGGATCGCGGCCGCCCGCAGGCCTTCGGCCTCGAGGATCTGCGCACGCTTCTCGCGCTCGGCCTTCATCTGCCGGGCCATGCTGTCGACGAGATCGCGCGGGGGGGCGATGTCCTTGATCTCGATGCGTCACCTTCACGCCCCAGGATTCGGTTGCGGCATCGACCACCTGCAGCAGCCTGGCGTTGATGGTGTCACGATTGGACAGGAGCTCGTCGAGGTCCATCGAGCCCATCACCGTGCGGATGTTCGTCATGGTGAGGTTGACGATGGCGGCCTCCAGCCGGTCGACCTCGTAGGCGGCCTTGGCGGCATGCAGCACCTGGTAGAAGTTGACGCCGTCGACCGTGACCATGGCGTTGTCGCGGGTGATGATGTCCTGGGAGGGGATGTCGATCACCTGCTCCTTCATGTTCATCTTGGCGCCGACGCGCTCCATGACGGGAACCAGGATGTGCAGGCCCGGGCTCAGCGTACGGGTGTAGCGGCCGAAATTCTCGACCGTGTAGTTGTAGCCCTGCGGCACCATCTTGACCGTGGACCAGAGCGCGACGGCCGCCAGCACGATCAGCAGCATCACGAAGATTTCAAAGCCACCGGTGAACATGTTCGTTGGGCTCCCACCCGTTGGTGAAATCATGCCTTTAGATCTAGGCATAAACTGGGGCAAGTTTTAGGGGGTGATTGCGAATTACTGGTAAAGAATAAGTTTCCAGAAGATAAACTTAAGCAAATCGAGCGCGAATATTGTATCGACACTTTCGAGCAGAACTATGGCCGTTCCCGCACGGATGGTCTCAGATCCAGCCCATCAGCTCGCGGCGCACGACGGCCTCGATCACGGCCATGCCGGCGGCGCTGTCGGAGCGAGGAGCTATGCTGGGCAGAATATGATACCAAATGCGGGGAATAGACCGTGCCAGCCTGGGCGATCGCGAACCGGGCAGATCGAAAGCTGAGATGAAGCACTCGACCATCATCGTGCGAGCCGATTGGGACGAGGAAGCCGAGGTTTGGGTTGCGACCAGCTCGGACATCGAAGGTCTCGCTACCGAGGCGGAGACGCTCGAGGCCCTGACCGCGAAGATACTCGTCATGGTCCCGGAGCTGCTCGAGCTCAACGGCGCGCGGTCTAACCTTCCGGAGATTCCCATCCAGATCATGGCGCAGCAAATCGCGCGTGTGCCCAATCCGCACTTCAGCTGATGGCCGGCTACGAGCGGGAGCTTCGTGAGCTTCTTCGCAGCCATGGCTGTCGGCTCGACCGGCAGGGAAAAGGCGACCACGAGATCTGGTGGAGTCCGGTCACCAACGTCACTTCGTGGTCGATGGCAAGATCAAGTCTCGCCACACGGCCAATGCCGTCTTGAAGCAGGCCGGCATCGACAAGAAATTCTGATGCGGGGTCCTCAGATCCAGCCCATCAGCTCGCGGCGCACGACGGCCTCGATCACGGCCATGCCCGCGGCGCCGTCGTTGAGGCAGGGGACGTAGGCGAACCGCGCGCCGCCGCTGGCCATGAACGCGGCACGGTTCTCCATGTCGAGCTCCTCCAGCGTCTCCAGGCAGTCGGCGGAGAAGCCCGGCGCCACCATGGCGAGCCGCTTGACCCCGGACCTCGCCAGCCGCGCGACCGTCTCGATCGTGTAGGGCTCCAGCCAGGGGGCGTTGCCAAAGCGCGACTGGAAGGTGGTGTGCCAGCGCTCGGACGCCCAGCCGAGCTTTTCGCGCACGAGGCGCGAGGTTTTCTGGCACTGGCAGTGATAGGGGTCGCCCTGCTCGAGGTATTTCTGCGGCATGCCGTGGAAGGTAGCGATCAGCGCCTCGGGCTCGAAGTCGAGCTTGGCCAGCGCGTCGCGGATGGAGGCGGCGATCGCATCGATATAGACGGGGTCCTCGTAGTAGGGCGCGGCCACCCGTATCGTCGGCTGCCAGCGCAAACGCATCAGCGCGCGGAAGGCCTCGTCGCAGGCGGTGGCGGTGGTCGCCGCCGCGTATTGCGGATAGAGCGGCACGAGCAGGATGCGCTCGCAACCCTCGCGCTGCAGATAGGCGATCCGCTCCGCCGTGGATGGGCTGGCATAGCGCATGGCCCAGTCCACCACCACGCGCTCCTCCGCCAGCGCGCGCGCCAGCTGCTCGACCTGGGAACGCGTGATGGTCTTGAGCGGTCCCTCGTTGCGCTCCCGGTTCCAGATCTTGTCGTAGTCCTTGCCCTTGCGGCCGGGGCGGACCGTGAGGATGACCAGGTTGAGGATCGGCCACCACTTCCAGCGCGGCTCCTCGATCACGCGCCGGTCGGACAGGAATTCCTTGAGATAGCGGCGCATCGGCCAATAGCTGGTCGCATCCGGGGTGCCCAGGTTGAGCAGCAGCACGCCGACGCGGCCGTGCTTCACCGCCGGGTGGCCGGGCGGCAGGAACGGTGCATCGGATGCTGGTGCGACCCGCATGCGCAACGCTTACCCGCACTCGGGCGCCTTGCGAAGGGCGTTGCGACAAAGTTGGCCCGCGCGTGTCCTAGAGCAGGATCGCTTCGGATTGAACGACGCCAGTTCCACGCGACGCGTCTCGACCGAAGCGTGCATCCTGCTCTGTTCTATTGTTTAGAGGGAAATTCACGTTTCAGGCGGAAGCGGCGCGCTTCCACCTGAAACGATCTCGCTCTAGGCGGGCTGCCGGGCCGGGCGCCCGACGCTCACATAGGTGAAGCCGTGCCTGGCCATGTCGTCTGGGCGGTAGCAGTTGCGCAAGTCGACCACGATCGGCCGCTTCAGCAGCCGCTTGACCTGCTCCAGGTCCAGCTTCCGGAACATCTCCCATTCGGTCATGATGACAAGGGCGTCCGCGCCTTCCATGCAGCTGTAGGCATCGCCGGCATAGTCGACGCTCTGCAGGATGGTACGGGCCTGCTGCATGCCTTCGGGGTCGTAGGCGCGCACCTTGGCGCCGGCATCCTGCAGCGCCGTGATGATGGCAACCGAGGGCGATTCGCGCATGTCGTCGGTGTCGGGTTTGAAGGTCAGGCCGAGCACGGCCATGGTCTGGCCCCGGATCTGGCCGCCGCAGGCAGCGATGATCTTGCGCGCCATCGCCCGCTTGCGCTGCTCGTTGATGGAGATGATGGTCTCGATCGAGCGGATGGGCACGCCGAAATCGAGGCCGGATTTCAGCAGGGCGAGCAGGTCCTTGGGAAAGCACGAGCCGCCATAGCCCGGACCGGCATTGAGGAATTTCGGCCCGATCCGGTTGTCCAGGCCGATGCCCTGCGCCACCTCCTGCACGTTGGCGCCCGCCTGCTCGCACAGGTCGGCGATCTCGTTGATGAACGTGATCTTGGTGGCGAGGAAGGCGTTGGCTGCATACTTGATGAGCTCGGCGCCGCGGCGCTCGGTGAAGACGATGGGCGTGTGCCTCTGTACCAGCGGGTGATAGACCTCGCGCATGATGGCGCGGGCACGCTCGTCATCGGTGCCGATGACGACCCGATCGGGCTCCTTGAAGTCGCTGATCGCTGCACCCTCGCGCAGGAACTCGGGGTTGGAGACGACGGCAAAGCGGGCATCCGGACGCAGCTCGCTGATGATGCGGGCGATCTCGTCGCCGGTGCCGACCGGGACGGTCGATTTGGTGACGATCACCTTGTACCCGTCCAGGATGGACGCAATCTCGCGTGCAGCCTGGTAGACGTAGGCGAGGTCGGCCAGCCCGTCCGCCGCCCGCGAGGGGGTGCCGACGGCGATGAAGACCGCCTGCGCCGACTTGACGGGCTCGGCCAGCTCGGTGGTGAAGAACAGCCGCTGCTCGGCGACGTTCTTGGCGACCAGCTCCGCCAGTCCGGGCTCGAAGATCGGCATGGCACCCCGGGTCAGCGCCGCGATCTTGCCGGCATCCTTGTCGATGCAGGTGACGACGTGGCCGAAGTCGGCAAAACAGGCGCCGGAGACGAGGCCCACGTAGCCAGAGCCGATCATTGCTATGCGCATGGCTGTATCTTTCGAAGCTCTTTCGCCGTCGCTCGCAGGCGCCGTGCGCGGTGCATAGACCTGGCGCCTGCAGTTGTCCTCGACGTGTGTGTCACTGCCTTAATGCCGGGACGAGGCTGATGCATGGCATGTCCCGTCGGGACACGCCGGTGAAGGGTCACCAGCAAGGATTGCGCCGCGCCGCGGTTGCGCGCGCAACCGCGAGGCGGCTGTCCGAGGGCGCCGTGGGCCGGCATCGAGAGCACAAATTCAACATTGGTTCACAGCCCTTATGCCGCGAGCTATGATTGTCGGCAAGGGCACGCAACAGCGCGGCTTGCTTGGTTCTCTTACATCGAGATCGAAGGCGGCAGGCTGTCGCACCTGCAGGATATGGCATTTGGTGGTCGAGACGTGAGCAGGTTCCAGGACAAGGCTGCATTCGAGGCCGCCCTGCGCAGGCCGTTCCTGGGCCTGACGAACCTGGGGCGCTACCAGAAGCGTGCCATTCTGGTCGTCATCGACCTCACGGTGCTCGGTCTGGCGCTGTGGGTGGCGCTGTCGCTGCGGCTCGGCGAGTTTTACGTAGCATCCACCTGGGGATCCTTCCTCGTCTTCTGCGCGGCGCCGGTATTCGGCGTGGCGACATTCTTCCGGCTCGGCCTCTACCGCCTGGTCACGCGCTATATGGGTGGCCGGGGGGCCACGCTGATCACAGTCGCCGTCGGCCTCTCGGCGCTGTTCTGGGCGGTCTTGGTGCTGTTGTCGGCCGTCGGCGGCGTGCCCCGCTCGGTGGTGATCCTCTACCCGATCGTGGGCGCCGCCTTCGTCTGGGGCACGCGCCAGGCGGCCGGCTGGCTGCTCGAGAGCGTCGGCATCGAGCTGCCCGGTCGCGCGCGTGAGAAGACGCGCAATGTCCTGATCTACGGGGCCGGCACGAACGGCGTGCAGCTGGTCGAGGCGCTGCGCCACTCGGGCAACTATGTGCCGGTCGGCTTCATCGACACGAGTTCGACGCTGTGGGGGCAGTACGTCGGCGGCCTGAAGGTGTTCCGCCCCGAGCGCATGGCGGCTCTGATCGAGCGCCACGACGTGCGGGAAGTGTTTCTCGCCATGCCCAAGGCCAGGCGGCGCGAGCGGCAGGCGGCGCTGCGGCAGCTCGAGCTCCTTATGGTGGGGGTGCGAACGCTGCCGGCGATGGAGGACCTGGCGGCCGGCCACGTGACGGTGAGCGATCTGCGGCCGGTCGGCGCGGAGGATCTGCTCGGGCGCGATCCCGTACCGCCGGACAGCGCGTTGCTCGCGCGCAACATCGCCGGCAAGTCCGTGATGGTGACAGGTGCCGGCGGCTCGATCGGCTCGGAGTTGGTGCGGCAGATCCTGCGCTACGCCCCGCGCCGCCTGATCCTGTTCGAAGCGAGCGAGGCGCAGCTCTATCTGATCGAAGCGGAGGTCGAGGAGCTGTTGCAGAGCGGGCGCGCGGCAGCCGCCCTGCGCGGCTCGGCCCAGCCCGAGATCGTCGCCGTGCTCGGCTCCATTCAGGACGGCGAGCTGGTGCGACAGGCGATCGAGAACAACGCGGCCGAGGCGATCTATCACGCCGCCGCCTACAAGCACGTGCCGATGGTGGAGCACAATGCGGTTGCCGGCCTGCGCAACAACACCTTCGGCACCGCCACCCTGGCCGACATGGCGGAGCGCTGCGGGGTGGAAAGGTTCGTGCTGATCTCGACCGACAAGGCCGTCCGCCCGACCAGCATCATGGGCGCGAGCAAGCGGTTGGCCGAGATGATCCTGCAGGCGCGCGCGGCCAACGGCAGGAGCCGCACCGTGTTCACGATGGTGCGGTTCGGCAACGTGCTGGACAGCTCCGGCTCGGTGGTGCGCAAGTTCCGGCGGCAGATCGAGACGGGCGGCCCGGTCACGGTCACGCACGCCGAGGCGATCCGCTATTTCATGTCCATTCCCGAGGCGGCGGCGCTGGTCGTGCAGGCGGGGGCGATGGCGACGGGCGGCGACGTGTTCGTGCTGGACATGGGCGAGCCGGTCAAGATCGACGATCTGGCGCGGTCGATGATCCGCCTGATGGGCCTCGAGGTGCGCGACGCCAAGCACCCCGATGGCGATATTGCCATCGAGTACATCGGCTTGCGCGATGGCGAGAAGCTGCACGAGGAGCTGCTGCTGGGCGAGAGCATCACGGCGACGGAGCACCCCCGCATTTTGAAAAGCCACGAGCCCTTTATGCCGGCCGGTGAGCTGTCGAGCGTGCTCGCTGCCCTGCGCACGGCGATGGAGGATCATGACATGTCGGCCATCCACAGCGTGCTGCTGTGCGCGGTGGAGGGCTATCGGCCGGAATTGCGCCACCTGGCACCCGCCCCCGCAGCCGACACCCTGCCGCCGGCGCAGAGCGCGACCGGGACGTAGGGACCGGGGTCGGGCGGGGTCGGCCGCTAGTGTGGTGTCTCGCAAATGCCTTCCCCCTCAGCGGCTAGGTTCTACAAGGCATTTGCGAGACGTAAACCACACTAGAAGCATAGGTTTTCTAGGGCCTGTCGTCAGTTGAGTAGAGTCTGTCGAGCCACGCCGCATCAAAAATCGTGCGCGGCGGTCGGGTGCCGTCTCAACGTTGGTAGGAATCGGTAGTGGCGTAATCTCCGGCTTGTCGAAGAGCCATAACGCGGTGGCTTGTGACCACCGCTGGAGATCACGCCATGACGACAGATACAGCAATTGAAG
>Ga0247727_10003205_pt1 | contig 36499 bp, 26 predicted proteins | sample WisWelCaveWW1625_FD_202498 | JGI IMG/M metagenome (GOLD analysis project Ga0247727, IMG submission 202498) | Biofilm microbial communities from Wishing Well Cave, Virginia, United States - WW16-25 | ecosystem: Environmental > Aquatic > Deep subsurface > Groundwater > Cave microbial mat | place...
CGCTGGCAAGGCGCGCCGACGACGCGTATTCGCTGCAATACTCGGAGGAGGCGCAACGCCGCCAGCGGCGATTCAGTGCGGCGGATTGTTGGCGATACTTCGGGGAAGGGACACTAGGGCGTGGAAGAAGCCTGATCTGCGAGCGGTGGCTCGCCCGCTAACCGTCGAGCGACGAATCGGATCCCCACGGGTCCCGGAGCCTCCACGCCCCCAAGGCGATCAGCGCCAGTCCCGAGAGGCCCACGATCCCGCCGCATACCGGCGCCCAGAACGCGTGATCGACTCCGCGGGCGAGCTCCGCCGGAGTCGAAGCCTGCTGGCTCTCGATGGCGTCGAAGGACTCCTTCATGCCCAGCAGGGTTCCAAAGATCCCGATGGCAGCCCCGAGGACGAGCAAGACGATCCCTTCCCGCAAGAGGGGATTCCGTCGCCGGACTTCGTCCCGTTCCGTTCCGGGGTCGAGTTCGATGGGCTCCGTCAAAGCTTCTGGAGTCTACCTGGCTACGTGACTCCGGTGCGGCGCTCGCGCTCCACCTTCTCGCGCACGAGCAGGAGCACGACGCCCGGTCCGAACGTCCAGAGCAGTCCCGCTCCGCCCAGGCACACGCCCCAGTACGAGCCCCGCGCGCAGTAGCAGTCCTCGCGCCGGGAGGCCAGGACGTCGGCGGGGATCACCACCTCCCCGACCTCCATCACAGGCACTCCCACTAGGCGTGGGCCGAGGGTCGGAGTGAACCGTCGAGTACTGGCACCAAGATGGAACCCCGGCCCCGGAATCATGCAGCATCCCGGTTCCTCGGGTGGGCGTCGCTGGATCCCCGGAGGGTCAGGTGACTTGTGTCCCAGCACTCCGGAGAACGCCTGCCCAGAGGCTTGGCAAGTTCAAGCTCGCCAACCCTACGACCGATACGTAGGGCTCCCGGACTCCCCCTGCCTCGGACACAATTTGCGTCCGGGAAGGGGTCCGGTCTACGATCCCCAACCGTGCGACGCCACCTCCACAAGCTGACGACCTGGCTCGTCCTGGTCGCCTACATGCTCTCGGGTGTATCGCCCGCGCAGCAGCTCGTGCTTTGCCTGGAGCCCGACGGCAGCGTCGTGCTCGAGGCCGCGGAGGACAGCGGGTGCACGCCGTGCGGAGGGACGGAGGACCGTTCCGAGGAGGCCGAGCGGCTGGCCGCCGAGTGCTGCCCGTGCGTCGACATCCCGCTTCCAACGCAGACTGAGGGCCTGCAAGCCAAGCCCAAGGCGTCGGACACGCTCGGCTCGTGGACCGCGGTCCTTCTGCCATCCGCTATCGGGATCGTCGTGTGGGGCGAGCCGGCGGATCTCGCACTCTCGGTGGACGATCGGCCCAGGGCGGCACAACGCCTCGCGCTGATCAGGACAGTCATTCTTCGCGTCTAGGTCGCCTCGTTTCGAGTCGTGCTGCGTCGCTCCAAGGCGCGCAGTGAACTTCGATCCCGAGGCGAACCGGGGGTCCCGAACGGCCTCCACGAGACGCGAAGACCATGACCCCATTCTCGAGCGACAACGTACTCCCTTCGGCCCGCTCTCTCGGGCCCGTACTCGGAAGCCTGCTGCTGGCCGGGTGCGCCGTCACGCCACCCCAGGTCGACGCGGAAGCGTCGATCTCGGAGACCCTTGCACTTCCTGGCGCGGTCGTCTTCCACGCGCACGGGCGACCGATCGACGCGCCATCGGAACCAACCACCACGCTGCCTCTGCAGGACGCCGTGCAGCGGGCTGTCGAGACAAGCCCTGAATTGCAGGCAGCGCTGGCGCGAGTCCGCATTGCCGAAGCGGAGTCCGACTTTTCCCGTCTGCTTCCCAACCCCATCCTCAACTTCGCCCTGCGAATACCAGAGGGGGGAGGCAGTCCCGACATCGAAGGCAGCCTGAGCGCCGACCTCCTGGACATCTTGCAGCGCCCTCGACGATCGAGCGCGGCAGCGCATCGTCTCGAAGCCGAAGCCGCATCCGCGCTCTCGACCGCGCTCGACGTCGTCGCCGAGGTTCGAGACCTGTACGCCAACGTCCAGGTGCTCGAAGAGCTCCTCCCGCTCCTAGAGAGCCGGCTCTCGGTGCTGGACAGGCTGCGCGAGGTCGCGCAAGCGCGTCTGGATCTCGGGGAAGGGATACGACATGACGTGACGACGCTCGATTCGGAGCGCATGGAGCTCGCCGTGGAAGCTTCACGGAGACGCCAGGAGCTGCGTGTGGCCCGCATGGCGCTCACGCGCCGGATCGGGGAGCCATCCGGCGCGGCCACCTGGCAGCTCGACAAGTGGGAAGGTCCTCCTGCCGTACCGACCGTGGAAGCGGCCTGGATCGAGGCAGCGCTTCGCGCGCGGCCCGAGGTCCTCGCCATCCAGTGGGAGATCCAGGCCCGTGGCGATGAAGCGGCGATCGCCGGTTGGGGATCCTGGAACGGTCTTGCCGTCGGGATCGATGAGGAACGATCGGACGGCGACTACTCGATTGGTCCGAGTGTCTCCGCACCTGTGCGGATCTTCGACAGAGGCGGCGCGCGCGAGCGGCGCGCAAGTGCTTTTGAATTGGAAGCTCGTCACCGCCTCGTCGAAGCGCAACGCGCCGTGGTCGAGGAAGTGCGAACGTCTCTTGTATCGTTGAGCGGCTCGCAACAGAACCTGGATCGGGTCGTCCGCGAGCTCATCCCGCTCCAGGAGCGCCGCAGGGCAGAGATCGACGAGGCCTATCGCCTCGGCCATGTCGACGTCACGGCGCTCCTGTTCGCCGAGCAAGCGCTACAGGAGACCCAGACCCTGCGCGTCGGCCTGGAACGCGAGGTCTCCACGGCGCTCTTGCGGCTCGAACGATCGGTCGGCGGCCGTTCCGTCTTCGATTCCAACGTCTCTCGCAGTGGTGAGGGGTCCAACCCATGAGCAATCGACATTCTCCGCCGCTCCTTCGGCCGGCGACTCTCCGGGCCTCGTTCATCGTTCTCGCGCTCTTCTCGGGGGCCGCCTCCAGCTCGTGTGGGGGCGGTGGGAGCGAGCACGACGAGCACGCGCACGAGGAAGGTGCCGACGAGCACGGGCACGACGAACACGCCGCGGAACAAGCAGAGGGAAAGACGGACCCTCACCACATCGCAGAGGATCGGGTCCAGTGCGAGGACGACGTCGCACTCTCGAAGGAGGCCCTCGAGCGGTACGGGATCGTGGTCGCGCCCGTGCAAGAGTTTTCCCTCAGGCCGACGATCTCCGCACCTGGTCACCTCGCCTTTCCGCAGGGAGCCGTCGCACGCGTTGGATCGGCCGTGCCAGGTCGGGTCGTGGAGCTCCACGTCCGTTCGGGCGATGCGGTCAAGAGGGGCGACACTCTCCTCGTCATCGAGAGTCCGGAGCTCGGCGGCGCCCAGAGCGAGTACCTCCAGAAGCGGACGATCGCCACGACATCCGGTCCGGCGCTGGAGCTCGCGCGGAACTCGTTCGAACGGGCGAAGGAGCTCTACGATCGCGTTCAAGGCATCGCGCTCTCCGACGTTCAGCGGCGCGAAGGGGAGCTACGCATCGTCGAGCGCGATAGGGAGATCGCGCGCTCGGACGAGGCGGCTGCCTACAACCGCCTGCTCCTTCTCGGGATGAACGAGCAGGCCATCCACACCCTGGAGGAGACCGGAAAGATCGAGCCACGCTTCGCGATCACGGCGCCTCTCGACGGGAGGATCGTCGAGATCTCCGTGACGCTCGGGGAGCTCGTGAGCCCCGACAAGGATCGGCTCCTCGTCGTGGGCGATCTCAGCACGCTGTGGGCGATCGCCGAGGTCAGCGAGACGCGTTTCTCCGAGATCAATGTCGGCGCTTCGGCAAGAGTCAAGGTGCCGGCGCTGGGGCATCCGGGCTGCGAAGGCCGGGTTGCCGCGGTCGCGACGGTCCTCGAGGCCTCCACGCGCACGGCGGAGGTCCGGATCGAGGTGCCCAACCCGGACGGGACGATGTTGCCTGGGATGTTCATCCAGGTCGAGATCGAGTCGTCGCGCGGCGGGGAAGCGGCGGTCTTGGCGGTACCCGACGGAGCGGTTCTCACCATCGAGGGGCGGCCATCCGTCTTCGTGCCGGTCGAGCCGGGAGGCAACTCGTTCTGCAAGCACGAGATCGAGGTCGGCGCTCAGGTCGGAACGCAGATTCCGGTGCTCTCCGGTCTCAGGCCGGGCGAGCTCGTGGTCGTCGCGGGCACGTTCCGCCTCAAGGCGGAGCACGGCAAGGCTTCCGCGCAGCACGAGCACTGATGAGCAAGGGAACGCGCACAACCGAGTTCCTGGTCCGCGGCATGGACTGCGCGGAGGAAATCGCCACGTTGCGTGGCGAGCTCACCGGCCTCTCGGGGGTGCGCGACCTCAGCTTCGATCTCCTGAACCGCAAGATGACCGTGGAGGTCGAGCCGCAGCCGGGGGCTGCCGAGGCCATCGTCTCGGCAGTTGCGCGGACGGGCATGACCGCGGAGCCATGGGGCGATCGTTCCGACGACCGCAGCTCATCGGACGAAGGGCGACGCCGGCGATCGCTGACCACGGGCGCGAGCGGCCTCTTCCTCGCCGTCGGCTTCGCTGTGCATGCAGCTCAGGAAGGACTCTCCGCTGCCTTGGGAGGCGAGGGCACGGGGGCGCCTCTGCCCGCGCGCGGCGCATACCTCGGCGCAGTCGTGCTGGGTGCCTGGTTCATCGTTCCGAAGGCATTGCATTCCCTGCGTCGCTTGCGGCCCGACGTGAATCTCCTGATGTGCGTCGCCGCGCTCGGCGCGATCGGCATCGGCGAGCTCTTCGAAGCAGCGACGGTCGCTTTCCTCTTCGCGGTGTCGCTGGCGCTCGAAGCCTGGAGCATCGGACGGGCGCGCAAGGCCATCGGTGCCCTCATGGCGCTTTCGCCGACCAAGGCGCGCGTGGTCACGTCAGGCAACAACGAAGAGCTCGTCGAGGCGGCCACCGTGGAAGTCGGCACGGTCGTCATCGTCAAGCCCGGCGAGAAGTTCCCCCTCGATGGCCGGATCGTTCGTGGGCGTACGACCGTCAACCAGGCTCCGATCACGGGAGAATCCGTGCCCGTCGCGAAGGCGGAAGGAAGCGAAGTCTTCGCCGGCACGGTGAACGAAGAGGGCGCGGTCGAAGTCGAGACCATCAAGCCTTTCGCCAACAGCACCCTCTCGCAGATCGCGAAGATGGTGGGCGAAGCCCACGCGCGACGCTCACCGAGCGAGCAGTGGGTCGAGCGCTTTGCACGCGTCTACACGCCCATCGTGCTCGGCTGCGCCGTGCTCGTCGCGCTCCTGCCACCTCTCTTCGGGGGCGAATGGAGCAGGTGGTTCTACGAGGCCCTGGTGCTGCTCGTGATCGCCTGTCCATGCGCCCTGGTGATATCGACGCCGATCAGCATCGTAGCTGCGCTGGTCGCGGCGGCGCGGCAGGGCGTCTTGGTCAAGGGAGGCCTGTACATGGAGATCCCTGCCAGGCTCTCCGCCATCGCCCTCGACAAGACCGGGACCTTGACCGAGGGTCGTCCGCGCATGAAGGAGGTCGTGCCGCGTGCGGGGCACGACGAGCGCGAGCTGCTCTCGATCGCGTCGGCCGTCGAGGCGCGGTCGACCCACCCCATCGCCCGGGCGATCGTGGAACATGCCGCCGGGATGGGAATTCACCCCATGCCCGCGAGCGACTTCCAGATGCTCTCCGGCAAGGGCGCGCACGCCAAGGTGGACGGTGTCGACCATTGGATCGGCTCCCATCGGTACCTCGAGGAACGCGCCCAGGAGACGCCGGAGCAGCACCAGCAACTCGAGGCGCTCGCCGCATCGGGCTCGACCGTGGTCGTCGTCGGCCGCGAGGACCATGTCTGCGGCTTCATCGCGCTGTCCGACAGAATGCGCCCCGGGGCCGCGGCCGTCCTCGACGACCTGAGGGCTGCTGGAATCCGAAGCATCGTGTTGCTGACGGGCGACAACCGCGAGACGGGCGATGCCATCGGACGCGAAGCCGGTGTCGACCAGGTGCGGGCCGAGCTGCTTCCTCAGGACAAGGTGCGCGCGATCGAGGAGCTCGTCGAGACGTACGGCACGGTCGCGATGGTCGGTGACGGCGTGAACGACGCGCCGGCGCTCGCTCGATCGAGCCTCGGCGTCGCCATGGGTGTCGCCGGAACGGATGCCGCGCTCGAGACCGCCGACATCGCGCTGATGGGCGACGACCTCTCGAAACTCGGCTGGCTCGTACGCCACTCGCGCAGAACGCTGCGCGTGATCCACGCGAACGTCGCGGCTTCCCTCGCGGTGAAGGCGGTCTTCCTGATCCTCGCTCTCGCAGGTCGTGCATCGCTCTGGACGGCGATCGCAGCCGACATGGGCGTGTCCCTGCTCGTCGTGCTCAACGCGCTGCGGCTCCTGAAGCCGGGCCATTCACAGAGGTGACCGATGCTCCAACGCGTCCTGCGCTTTTCGATCTACCACCCCGGCTTCGTTCTCCTCTTGACGATCATAGGCGTCGTCACAGGAGCGTTCTCGCTCCTGCGCTTGCCGATCGACGCCGTCCCCGACATCACGAACAACCAGGTCCAGATCAACACGGTTGCTCCTTCGCTCTCGCCGTTCGAGGTCGAGAAGCAGGTGACCTTCGTGGTCGAGACGTCGCTGGCGGGCATTCCGGGCCTCGAGTACACCCGCTCGCTCTCGCGCAACGGGTTCTCGCAGGTGACGGCGGTCTTCTCAGACGACGTCGACATCTACTTCGCCCGCAACCAGGTCAACGAGCGCATCGGACAGGTGCGCGAGAGTTTGCCGCCGGGAGCAGAGCCGACGATGGGCCCCATAGCCACCGGGCTCGGCGAGATCTACATGTGGACCGTCGGCTTCGACCACCCCGACGGCAAGGGCGCCGAGGTCGGCGGGGGCGAGCCGGGCTGGCAAGCGGACGGTAGCTATCGCACGCCGGAGGGAGAGCGGCTCCGAACCGCCGTCGAGCGCGCCGCGTACTTGCGCACGGTCCAGGACTGGATCATCCGCCCGCAGCTCAAGAGCGTTCCCGGGGTCGCCGGCGTCGACTCGATCGGCGGGTACGTGAAGCAGTACCAGGTCCGCCCCGATCCACAGAAACTGGTGGGCTACGGGCTGACGTTCCACGACGTCATCGAGGCGCTCGAGCGCAACAACGTCAGCACCGGCGCCGGCTTCGTCGAGCACCTCGGCGAGGCGTACGTCGTCCGGGCATCGGGCCGCATCGAGAGGGTCGAGCAGATCGCCCCGATCGTGATCGCGACACGAGAAGGAGTCCCGATCCGGGTTCGAGACGTCGCCGAGGTGGGAATCGGGGGCGAGCTGCGCACGGGCAGTGCGAGCGAGAACGGCGCCGAGGCCGTCGTGGGAACGGCCCTGATGCTGATCGGTGAGAACAGCCGCACGGTCTCCTCCGCCGTGGACGAGCGCATGCGCGAGGTCGTGAAGTCCTTGCCCCCCGGCATCCATGCCAAGACCGTCCTCAACCGGACGAAGCTCGTCAACGCCACGATCCGCACGGTGGAGAAGAACCTCTTCGAAGGTGCTGTGCTGGTGATCGCCGTGCTCTTCTTCCTCCTGGGCAACATCCGGGCTGCGCTCCTGACAGCGCTCGCGATCCCCCTCTCGATGCTCCTGACGGCAACGGGCATGGTGCAGAACGGGATCAGTGGGAACCTGATGAGCCTGGGTGCGATCGACTTCGGGTTGATCGTCGATGGCGCGGTCATCATCGTCGAGAACTCGCTCCGCCTCCTGGCCGAGAAGCAGCACGCGCTCGGACGACACCTGACGATCACAGAGCGTCGCGAGACCGTGATCGATGCCAGCCGACAAGTCTTGAGCCCGGCCGTCTTCGGAGCCGGGATCATCATCACGGTGTACCTGCCGATCCTCGCCCTCACCGGCACCGAGGGAAAGATGTTTCGGCCCATGGCGTTGACGGTGATCTTCGCGTTGTCGGCGGCCTTCGTCCTGTCGCTGACCTTCGTTCCCGCCATGGTCGCGCTCGTGATCCGCGGCAAGGTCGCAGAGAAGGAAAACGTCCTCATCCGCGCCTCCAAACGCGTGTACGAGCCTGTCGTGAACGCGGCGGTGCGGCTGCGCTGGTGGGTCGTTGGAGGCGCTGCGGCGGCCTTCGGCGCCGCGCTTCTCCTGTCCGGACAGCTTGGTCAAGAGTTCGTTCCCACGCTCGACGAGAAGGACATCGCGATGCACGCGATGCGCATTCCGAGCACCGGCATCACGCAGTCGACCACGATGCAGCTCGAGGTCGAGAGCATCGTCAGCGACTCTCCCGAAGTGGCCTTCGTCTTCTCCAAGACGGGCACGGCGGAGATGGCGTCGGACCCCATGCCGCCCAACGTCTCGGACACCTTCATCATCCTGAAACCCCGAGAAGAGTGGCCGGATCCCGACCTCGACAAGCTCGAGCTCCAGGGACGGATGGAGCGGGCCGTGCAAGAGGCCGTCGGCCACAACTACGAGTTCACCCAGCCGATCCAGATGCGCTTCAACGAGCTCATCGCGGGCGTCCGAGGCGATGTCGCGGTCAAGGTGTACGGCGACGACTTCAGCGCGATGGAACGAACTGCGCAGAAGATCGCGAGCATCCTGGGCGACATCCCAGGTGCGGCAGACGTGCGCGTCGAGCAGACGACGGGACTGCCGCTGATGGAAGTGACCATCGACCGTGACGCCATCGCGCGCGTGGGCCTAGGCGTGTCCGACGTGCAAGACGTGGTCGCCGCCGCAATGGGCGGTCGCGAGGCAGGCCTCGTGTTCGAGGGCGACCGGCGCTTCGACCTCGTCGTGCGCTTGCCGGACGACGTTCGAGAGGACGTCCACCGGCTCGAGGAGCTCCCCATCCCTCTCCCGCCCGGCGACAGCGAACCGGTGGACATCATGCCCGTCTCCGATGGACACGTCCGGGTGGGCCCGGGGTTCGTGCCTCTCGGTGCGCTCGCGTCCATCGACGTCTCCGAGGGCCCGAACCAGGTGAGCCGCGAGAACGGCAAGCGCAGGGTCGTCGTGCAGTGCAACGTCCGCGGCCGCGACCTCGGCTCGTTCGCCGCAGAAGCGCAGTCGCGCGTGGGAGCGCTGGACCTCTCCGCTGGTACCTGGCTCGAGTGGGGCGGGCAATACGAGAATCTGGTGGCGGCACGTGAACGGCTGAGCGTCGTCGTTCCCGTGTGCTTCGCGCTGATCTTCCTGCTTCTCTACGCGACGTTCCAATCGGTTCGCCAGTCCGTGCTGGTCTTCACCGGCGTACCGCTCGGCCTGACCGGGGGGATCGTCGCACTCTGGCTGCGGGACATGCCCTTCTCGATCTCCGCCGCGGTCGGCTTCATCGCCCTTTCCGGCGTCGCGGTGCTGAACGGGCTCGTGCTCGTCACCTTCATCAACCAGCTCCGCCAGGAGGGATCCGACACAACGGAGGCGATCATCCGAGGAGCGCTCGTTCGTCTGCGACCGGTGCTGATGACCGCTCTCGTCGCATCGCTCGGGTTCGTCCCCATGGCTCTGGCCACGGGCACGGGCGCCGAGGTCCAGCGGCCCCTCGCGACCGTCATCATCGGCGGCCTCGTCTCGAGCACGTTCCTGACCTTGCTCGCTCTCCCGGCGCTGTACCGGATCTTCGAGGGCCGCGGCGGAAGGACCGCGCCCCTCGCCCTGGCAACCGAATCCCCTTCTTCCGTTCTGGATCTCCCCACTCAAGCCACCTGACAAGGACACTTCCCATGAAGACAGCCTTCCATTCCCTCCTGTTCGTCACCCTCGTTCTTCTCGCCGGATGCGGCGACAAGCACTCCTCGGACGACGGGCACGACCACGGCAACGAGAGCACGAAGGGAGCCAAACACGGCCAAGCGGGAGCGGTCCCCGGCTCCTACGAAGACTGGTGCGCGGAACACGCTGTGCCGGAATCGAAGTGCACGCGCTGCGACGCGAGCCTCGTCGCCGCCTTCAAGGCGACGAAGGACTGGTGTGCCGAGCACGGCCTCCCCGAGTCGCAGTGCCTGAAGTGCAACCCCGACCTGAAGATCGAACGGCCGCCTCAACAGGCGGGAGGACAGCGATGAGCAAGGCTGCTCTTCTGCTCGCGCTGCTCTGCCTTGCCTCGTGCGGTGAAGGGGACGACGACGCCCGAGCGGAGGTCGCGTCCAAGGAGGTCGTATCCGCCGACGCGTTCTGCTCCGAGCACGGCGTGGCCGAGGCGGTGTGCACGAAGTGCAACCCGAAACTCGTGGCCATCTTCCAAGAGAAGGGCGACTGGTGCGCCGAGCACGGCTTCCCCGAGTCGTTCTGTCCGAGCTGTCGGCCCGAGCTAGGAGGTCGGCCGGCCATGGAGCTCGGGGCGGGCCCGCCTGCGACTGGCACCAAGGTGCAGCTCGCGAGCTCAGAGACCGCCAGGCACGCAGGGATCGAGGTCATCGAGGCGCGCGCCAACGAGGCGTCGACGGAACTCGTCGTCGTCGGGTCGATCGCTTACGACGCAACGCGGCGCGCCGAGGTCAACGCTCGTGTGCGCGGCGTCGTGCGCGAGCTCCTGGTCGAGGTCGGTCAGGAGGTCGAGGCGAACGCACCGCTCGTGCGGATCGAGAGCGCGGAGATCGGCGCCGAGCAGTCCCGGCTCATCGCGGCCAGTTCGCGGATCGAAGTCGCGCAAGCGGCTCTCGAGCGTGTGAAGTCGCTCTTCGACAAGGGCATGACGGCCCAGAAGGAACTCCTCGAGGCGCAACTCGAAGTGGACACGGCCATCGCGGAGCGTGCCGCGACGCAAGCCGCACTCGGCATCGTCGGCGTCGACGCCGCGAGCGGAAGCAGCTTCGTGCTGGTCGCTCCGATCGCCGGTACCTGCCTCCATCGCCAGGCGACCATCGGTCGAATGGTCGATTCGGAGGAGGTCCTCTGCGAGATCGTCGACACGCGCACGATGTGGGCCGAGCTCGACGTACCCGAGAGGGCACTGACGAGCGTGCGCGCTGGACACGAGGTCATCCTCACTGCCGATGCCCTGGGCGCCACCGAGTTCACGGGGAAGATCGACTACATCGCCCCGGAGATCGATCGACACACCAGGACTGCCAAAGCGCGCGTCAAGCTCGAGAACCCGGATGGTCTTCTGCGCGCCAACCTGTTCGTCCGCGCACGGATCGCTCTGGGCCCGCGGCACGCCCAGGTGCTCGTGCCGCGCTCGGCGCTCCAGCTCGCCAAGGGCGCGGAGCTCGTCTTCGTCGAGCTCACGCCCGGCAGCTACGAGGCCCGCCGCGTCCGGAGCCTCCCCGGCCATGGCGACTTGATCGCGCTCGAGGGCGGGGTGGCCGCCGGTGAGCGGGTCGTGACGGCGGGGAGTTTCCTCCTGAAGACGGAGACCTTGAAGGGCGAGATCGGCGCGGGTTGCTGCGCCGAAAAGTAGGAATCTAGTGCTCTCGAGGATCATCGAGTTCTCGCTCCGCCACCGACTCATCGTCGTGCTGGCTTGGGCAGGGATCGCCTTGGCCGGCATCGCGGCATTCCGCCGCCTGCCGATCGATGCGTTCCCGGATACCACGCCAGTGCAGGTGCAGATCAACACGGTCGCGCCGGCGCTCTCGCCGCTCGAGATCGAGCGCCAGGCAACGGCCCTGGTCGAGCAGGCGATCGGAGGCTTGCCCGGCCTCGCCGAGGTCCGCTCGCTTTCCCGTTTCGGGCTCTCGCAGGTCACGGTCACCTTCGAGGACGGTACCGACATCTGGCTCGCTCGTCAGGTCGTGGCGGAGCGGCTGGGCTCGATCGAGCTGCGCTCGGGCATAGAACGCCCTCAGATGGGTCCGGTCGCGACGGGACTGGGAGAGGTGTTCCACTACATCGTCAGCGGCGAGGACGCCACGCTCTCCGAGCTCCGAACGGCTCACGACTGGATCATCCGGCCGCAACTGCGCTCGGTGCCCGGCGTTGCCGAGGTCAACGCCTGGGGTGGAGAGGAGCGACAGTTCCAGGTGGTCGTCGATCCGCAAGAGCTCCAGAAGCACGGGCTCTCCCTGGTCGAACTCGTCGAGGCGATCGAAGGGAACAACGCGAACGTGGGCGGCGGAACGCTCGACGGCGCCGGCGAGTCGGCGCTCGTACAGGGGGTCGGGCTCGTGGCGCGGCCGGAGGACATCGAAGGCATCGTCGTCAGCGCCGAGCAAGGGGTTCCCATCCACGTCCGCGACCTCGGGCGAGTGGTCGACGGCCACGGGATCCGGCGAGGAGCCGTGACCGCGGACGGCAAGGGCGAGGCCGTTCTGGGGCTCGGCTTCCTCTTGATGGGAGAGAACAGCCACGACGTGACGCGCGCGCTCGCAGCCCGCCTCGTCGAGGTGGAGAGGTCCCTGCCGCCAGGAGTCCACGTGGAGCCGGTCTACGAGCGCACCGAGCTCGTGGACCGCGTGCTCCACACGGTGCGAACGAACCTCTTCGAGGGAGCTCTCCTGGTCGTCGCCATCCTGTTCGTGTTCCTCGGCAACTTGCGAGCAGGCCTGGTCGTGGCTTCTGCGATCCCCCTGTCCATGCTCTTCGCCTTCGACCTCATGACGCGGGCGGGAATCGCGGGCAGCCTGATGAGCCTCGGGGCCATCGATTTCGGCCTCATCGTCGACAGCTCGGTCATCCTCGTCGAGAACGTCGTGCGCCGGCTCGGGCTCGAACGCGACAGCACCAGGAGCCGGGTCGAGATCGTGCGCGACGCAGCCCTCGAGGTGCGCGGACCGACGATGTTCGGCGAACTGATCATCATGATCGTCTACGTGCCGATCCTGGCCCTGGAGGGAATCGAGGGAAAGCTGTTCAGGCCGATGGCGCTGACCGTGATCTTCGCCCTCATCGGCTCGATGCTGCTCTCATTGACGCTCATGCCCGTGCTGGCGAGCTTGGTCCTGCCCAAACACATCGGCCACCGCGAGAATGCGCTCGTGCGGGGCCTGAAACGGGTCTACCGTCCCGTGCTCGACTGGGCACTGCGTCGAAGGACCGCCGTCGTCCTCGGAGCCCTCGCGGCCGTTGCGGGAGCGGGTCTCCTCGCGACCCGCCTGGGCAGCGAGTTCGTTCCACGGCTCGACGAGGGCACGATCGTCGTCAACACGGTGAGGCTCTCGGGCGTCTCGGTGGACGAGTCCGTGCGCTATGGGACACAGATCGAGCGCGCGCTCCTCGCGGCGTTCCCCGACGAGATCGCGCGTGTGTGGACCCGCACGGGAACGGCCGAAGTCGCCACGGATCCCATGGGACTCGAGCTCTCGGATGTGTTCGTCACGCTGCAACCGAGGGACCGCTGGCGCACGGCCCACACGCAGGCAGAGCTCGTGGCCGCAATGGAGAAGGTGACTGCGGAGCTCCCCGGGATGCGCGCGATCTACACACAACCGATCGAGATGCGCGTGAACGAGATGGTCGCGGGCATCCGAACGGACGTCGGAGTGAAGGTCTTCGGCGATGACCTTGCCGTGCTCCAAGAGAAGGCCGCGGAGGTGCGCGCCATCCTCGAGGACGTCCCGGGAGCGGCGGACCTCTACACCGAGCAGGTCACGGGTCAACCCATCGTCCGCATCGTGGTCGACCGCGACGCGATCGCGCGTCATGGCATCGCAGCCAGGGAAGTGCTCGCGTTCGTGGAAGCACTCGGTGGAATCGAAGTCGGGGAGCTGCAAGAAGGAGAGCGCCGCTTCCCGATCGCCATACGTCTCGACGAGCGCTACCGCAGGAACGACCGCGCGCTCGAGGACATCCTCGTCGTGGCTGCCAACGGCGATCGCGTGCCCCTCGGCGTCCTGGCCAAGATCGAGCGAGAAGAAGGCGCAGCCACCGTGAACCGAGAATGGGGAAAGCGTCGGATCGTGGTGCAAGCCAACGTCCGTGATCGCGACATCGGATCCTTCGTGGCCGACGCCATGCGCGAGATCGACCGCAAGCTCGTGTTGGAGCCTGGGTACTACATCCGCTTCGGAGGGCAGTTCGAACACTACGAGCGCGCCCGGAACCGCCTCCTTTTCGTCGTGCCGGTGGCGCTGTGCCTGATCTTCGTTCTGCTCTATTTCACGTACGGTCGCATCCCCGATGCACTGCGCGTCTTCACCGGCGTGCCCTTCGCAGCCGTCGGAGGCGTACTCGCCTTGTGGTTGCGCGACCTTCCCTTCAGCATCTCGGCCGGGGTGGGTTTCGTAGCGCTGTCGGGGGTCTCCGTCCTCGGTGACATGGTGCTGGTGTCCACGATCCGAGACCTGCTTCGCGTCGGGCTCCCTTTGGACCAGGCGGTGAGGCAGGCCGCCGAGCAACGACTCCGCCCGGTCCTGATGACCGCGCTCGTCGCGAGCCTGGGCTTCCTCCCGATGGCGCTCAACACAGGGATGGGCGCCGAGGTGCAACGGCCCCTGGCCACGGTCGTCATCGGTGGCGTTGCCTCGTCTACACTTCTGACGCTGATTGTGCTCCCGGTGTTGTACGTTCTCATGAGGCGTCGGATCTCGAGCGCCAGCTCAAACGGGTGAACATGCCGGTTCATCCAGCCCGATAACGTTGTGCGACATCGGCGGCCCCAGGGCCTACAGTTCAAGAACCACGCCCGATCCAGTCCGGGCGCGCTGCCCCTGGCTAGGCTGCCGTCTGGGAGACCGCGAACCGACCTCCCAAGGGCCAGCGAGGCAAGGAGATCGAACACTACCTACGCCGCCCCAGCAGACTCCCCAGCACGCCGACCACTGGGTGCTGGCCCTGGCGGCATCCGGAGAGCATGTGTGCGGAAGACTCCCAGCTTCGTCAGTCGTCGGCGGGGGTTTCCCCGAGAGCAAGACCTGGGCGCGCAGCGGACGAAGAAGCGAGGGCCGAAGAAGGACGCCCCCTCGTGGGCGTGTCTGGGCTTCCCCGCTCCCGGCGGAATCGAATCGAAGCCGACGCGTCGCTCACGCCAACGCCTCCTAGGTGTTCGGGTCAGTTGGCCACCGGGTCTCTTGACGAGTCGATGACGAAGACGTTGCCGCATCCCTCGAGAGTACCTGAGTGCTGACCCCCGACGTCGTCCGTGAACTCGCAGTCGCCACCTTCGGTGTTTGATTCGCACTTTCCAGGAATCTTGGCGACGTCCCACACCTGAACGCCGCCCTGGTCATCCATGCAGATGCAGTGGCATTCCCAGTGGCCATTCGCAGCGGCCGCGCCGCGTGCAGAGAGCGCACTTGCAGATGAGGAGCAAACGAGAGCAGTCAGGGACACGAGAACGACGAGCCTACACATAGCGACCTCCAAAGCTGACGAACTGCCGCGAGGTCCCCGCCATCCGCATCGGGCGGGCCCTCCGGTACCCCACGGACGAGCTGCGGAACTGGGTGGCGGCCCGGCGTGGCCGCTGATCTTGACGGTTCTCGCCCGGCGATCCTAGATGGCCGGGCTCCCCGCCTTGGAGCGGCCCCGACGATGGACCCGACCAGCAACCTCGACTGCGCCAGCCTCCAAGGGGCCGCGTCGAGAGTGGTACCCCCGGCAGGAGTCGAACCTGCGACCCCGACTTTAGGAAAGTCGTGCTCTATCCTGCTGAGCTACGGGGGCGTCGGACGGCCATCCTACCGGGGTCGTCGCCACCCCTCCACCCGCGCCCTCGCGGCGGTTTCGTTTCGGTGCGTAGGCCGTCCCCGGCCAGGGGCCAAGGAGCTCTGAGCCGTGGCGACGGTCTTCAAGCGCAACGGCAAGGGACCCTGGGTCATCCAGTACTTCGACGCCTCGGGCAAGCGGCGCGAGTGTTCCGCACGGACGACGGACCGTAAGACGGCGGATCGCGTGGCCGCGAAGCTCGAGGCCGACGTCGCCTTGGAACGCGCCGGCGTCGTCGATGCTCGGCAAGCGAAGCTCGCAACGGAGAACCGTCGACCGCTCACCGAGCACCAAGCCGCCTACTTCGAGTACCTGGAGGGCGTCGGTCGCGCGGCGCACACCATGGGCGACAAGCGGTTCGTTTTGCCCATGGCCTTCAAGGCGATCGGGGCTACGCGCCTGTCCGACATCTCGGCCGAGGCCATCGGCCGGTTCCTCGGACAACAACGGGCGAGCGGCAAGGCGCCGCGGTCGGTGAACCATTACCGCGAGATCCTTCGCGCGTTCGCGAATTGGTGCGCGAAGACGGGTCGCCTCACCTCCAACCCTCTACACAACGTTCCGAAGTTCGACGAGACGCGCGACCGCAGGCGCGTTCGCCGCGCGCTCACCGAGGATGAGCTCCGCAGGCTCATGGACGTTGCCGCCGCGCGCGGACGCAAGGCTTGGTACCTCATGGCGCTGTGGGGTGGTCTCCGGCGGTCGGAGCTCGTGAAGATCACCTGGGGCGACATCGACCTCGAGCGCAACTTGCTCACCATTCGGGTTGGCAAGGCTCACCGCGAGGACGTCGTTCCGCTCCACCCTGAACTCATGAGCGAGCTGCGGCGCATCCGGCCGAGCAACGCTCAACCCAAGGACCGCATCTTCCCTGAGGAGGTCACGAACAAGACTCGCCGTCTCGACTTCGAGCGAGCTGGCATTCCACTCGTGGACGAGCACGACCGGCACGCCGACATGCACGCGCTCCGCTCGACGCTCGGAACCATGCTCGCTCGAAGCGGCGTGACTCCTCAGGTCGGCCGTCAGATCATGCGGCACTCCGACTACCGGACCACGCTCCAGCACTACACGCGCCTTGAGCTTGTCGATGCCGAGGGCGCGATCAGCAAGATGTCTTCGGTTGCCTCTGGGCGCGCTTCGGAAGGGCCAGGAGGCGGTTCCAACCCCCAGCAGATTCCCCAGCAGTCGGAGCACGATGCGGTACCTTCCGCCGCGATGTCGTGCGTTGAGCCCGAGGGGGATGAGCCGACAGGGGGTCGTCGCAAGAGCATGAAGAGCAGGATCTTGCGCGCGCCTGTGCGATCACATGCAACTCGTGACGATGACGCAAGACTCGAGCTGGCGATGGCCGAACCCGGTTTAGGAAACCGCCGCTCTATCCTGATCTGAGCTACGGGCGCGTGATCTGGACATGATAGCGGACAGAAGGTGGACCTCCGAAGTCGACAGGTGACTCGCCAGTTGCCAGCCAGCCGCGATCCAGCTCAGGAAGATCGGAGCGCGTCCAGGAACTCCGCGAGCAGCGCATTCGTGGCTTCCGGTCTCTCCTGCTGGATCCAGTGGCCGCAGCCCTCGAGGACCACGGACCTGTAGAGCTTGGGCATGGTCTGCGGGAGGCGTTCGATGGCCGCCGCTCCCCACTGCGTCGGGCCGTCACGCGAGCCGCCGATGAACAGGGCGGGGATCTCGATCGGACGGTCCTCGAAGGCCGCGAGATCCTCCCAGTCGCGCTCGATGTTGCGGTAGCGGTTGAGCGCTCCCGCGAAGCCCGTGCGCTCGAACTCGGCCACGTAGAAGTCGAGGTCCGCTTCGCTCAGCCACGGCGGCAGCTTCTCGGGGCGGCGCAGGCGATCGCGGAGCCTGGCGCCGCGGGGCACGATCGCGAAGTTCGGCAGGTCCGCCGGGGCATCACCCGAAAGGCTGTGGTAGAAGCTCGCGAGCCAGTCGCGAACGTCGGCCTCGATCTCCGCCTCCGCGCGGCCAGGTTCCTGGAAGTACTCCATGTAGAGCTCGTCCTCGCCCGCCATGGCCCGATAGAACTGCGACGGCGTCATCGAGCTCCGGGGATGGTAGGGCACGCTGATCAGCACGAGGCCCGCGAACAGATCGGGCCTCGTCAGCGTCGCGTTCCACGCGATCGGAGCGCCCCAGTCGTGGCCGACGAGCACCGCGCGTTCTTCCCCCAGGGCTCCCACCAGACCGACGATGTCTTCGACCAAGCGCGTCATGCGGTACTCCACGATGCTGCCGGGCTTGGAGGAGCGTCCGTACCCGCGCACGTCCATCGCCACCGCGCGGTATCCCGCTGCCGCCAGCGCCGGCAATTGATGCCGCCAGGAGTACCAGGACTCGGGAAACCCGTGGACCAAGAGCACGAGAGGCCCCTCGCCTTGCTCCACGACATGGATCCGGATGCCGTTGACTTCGAGGTTGCGATGGATGAGTCCGCTCATCGCCGGCAGCCCTTCTCCCAGGGCCGTCGGAGCTCCAGGAGGAGCGGCGCAGCCAGTGAGCACCATGAACAGGAAGCACGAGCGCGTGACCCCGCGGCGCGAGGGTTTCGACTGCATGACGCGAACAGGGTAGCGCACTGGCGCCCTCTCGAATCATTCGACGAGATCCGCAGAGGGGCAAACCGAACCTTGGAGATCGCGCGTGGCTTCGACTTCCAAGGCGCGCGCAGGGCTTCCAAGGCGAAGCACTCGGGGCGTGTTCGGGACCAGAGAGCGCACGCTCCACTTGCGAGTGGAACGAGCTGGGTGCGACTCGGGGCGCGTTTCGGGACCAGCGTCGCGCCCATAGGAAACCGCCGCTCTATCCTGATCTTGGCTACGGGCGCGAACGGCGTGCATCATAGCGGGGGCAGCCCTCGGGCCGGCGAGCCGGTCCGCGAGTAGGCTGGATCAACCGACCGAGCCCTCGAGGAGGTGGAGCGTGGCCAAGGAAACCAGGACCGCCCGCGGGAGCGCGGGCAAGCGAAAGAGGAGCACGACGACCCAGGAACCGCCGGCGCGCGCGTCGAGACGACCCGCGTCCCCTGCCCGCGCCGCGCCTCGCGACCGCAAGCTGCCAGTCGACCTCGGCCGCGCGCTGGTCGAGGCGTTCCTCACCAACGAGCGCATCAACCAGGTGCTGCTCGACCTGCTCGAGCCCCGGATCTGGCGCGCCTTTCCGGCGAGTTCGCCGCGGCGCAACATCGCCACCTCCTTCGCGCACATCCACAACGTGCGTTGCACGCGGCTCAAGCTGTCGGACCCCTCGAACGCGCCGCCCGCGCGGCTCGAGCGCGGCGAGGTCACGCCCGACGAGGCGCGCGAGGCGCTCGCCGCGAGCGCGCGGGCGATGGCGCGTCTCGTCGAGCGCTCGCTGGAAGCCGGCGGCCACGTCCCGAACCACCGTCCCGACGTGGTGGCGCTCGTGTGCGCCGCGATCACCCATGAAGCTCACCATCGCGGACAGATCTGCCACTGGGCGCGCGAGCTCGGCGCGCCGATCACGCCCGAGCAGCAGCTCCGGCTATGGGAGTGGGAGAAGCGCTGGAAGGAAGTCGCCGGGGCAGGAACGGACGCCGGGGCTTCCCGCTAGGATCCTTCGCCATGGCCCTCCAGCCGCGCCGCGCGTTCCTCTTCTCCCTCCTCGCGATCTCCGGGACGACCCTCTTCGCCTGCCGCGCCCCGGATGCGCGAATCCGAGCTCCCGGGGAAGCGCGCCTGGAAAACACAGCTCCCGCGGACCCGCGCACGCCCTACGTCCTCGCCTTCCTCGTGAGCGGCTCCGCTTCCGCAGAACTGGATCCCGGGGAGCGGCGGTCGATCCAGGAGGCGCACCTGGCGAACATCCGCCGCCTGGGCAGCGAAGGGAAGCTCGTCATCGCCGGCCCGTTCGGAGAGCCCCACCTCGACCCGGACCTGCGCGGAATCTTCGTGTTCGACACGCCCGACCTCGCCACGGCGCGGACCTGGACGAACACGGATCCCGCGGTGCAGGCGGGAGTGCTCGGCATGGAGCTCGTCCTCTTCCGGAGCCCCTCGCCGCTGCGGCTCGCGCTCGAGCTCGACCGCGCCGAGGAGGCCGAGCTCGCGAAGAGCGGACGCGTCCCCGAGCTCGGCGAACGCGTCCGCGGCTACGCGATGCTCCTCGGGCGCGATGCGCGCGCGACCGAGCGAGCGCTGGCGGGTCTGCGGGAGGAAGCCCGGGTCGTGTTCGAGGGCGAGTTCGTGGGCTCGCCGCGCGGCGCCTATCTCGCCGTGCTCGACGCGGCGGACCCCGCCGAAGCCGCCGACATGCTCGCGCCGGCGGACGCGGAGCTCGGAGCGCACGACCTCACCTCCTGGTGGACCATGAAGTCGCTCGCCGGGCTCGCGGCCCGACCGAGGTGAGGCGAGATCCGGCCAGGAGCGCCCGGGTCACTCGCCCGGCTGCACCGGTATGCGCCGAGCCCGGGACAGGATCTCGCTCCGGGCGATTCGCTCGCGATCGAGCTCGGCGAGCAACGCCTCCTGCTCGGGGTCGCGGGGTCGGCGGCCCGGCACGCGGCCCGGCGGCTCGGAGGCCAGGATGTCGGCCCAGCGCTCGGCCTTGAGGCGCCTCACACGTTCGCGGAACTCGTTCCAGGGAATCATCACGCATCTCGCTCCAGGCGCTCTCAACTCGCCGGCTGCGCCAGCATGGCGGCCACGCGCTTCCGGAAGAGCTTCATGCGCTCGCGCGCCTCGGGGCTCTTCCTCGCCAGCCACTCCGCGTTGCGGAAGGCGAGCGGCGAGAACTCCTTGCGGAACGCCGCGAGGTGCGGCTCGAGCTTCGCGAAGAGGAACAGGCCCTCGCCCGTGTTCTCGGCCAGGAAGTCGGCCGGGACGATCCCATGGCGCGCGAAGCCGAAGGCCATCTCGAAGTAGCTCGACACCTGGCGCCAGGCCGCGTTCGCCGGATGCGCGGGCTGGACGATCGCGCGCACGTCCTCGTAGCTGCGCGGGAGCCAGGTCGCAATCGTGTTGCGCGACTCGCGCATCACCGCCTCGCGACGCAGGTCGTAGAGCCGCAGCACGAGCTCGGCGTCGGCGTGCACGGGTCGATCGGGACGGCGGCTCTTCTTGGCCATGGGGGGATCGGGGGGCGGAAAGGGGGGCCGAGAAGTCTAGCAGCGCCGCGCGCCGTCGCTTCCATCCCTTCCTCCTCCTCTCGGCTCACTTCCCGAGCACCTCGAGCCGCGCGCGGGCCTCCCCTACCCGCGGCTGGAAGATCTCGTCGGCACCGCTCCAGCGCCCGAGGAACGCGCGGTAGTCCGCGGCTGCCGCTTCGCGTTCGCCGCGCGCCTCGTGGATGCGCGCACGGGCGAACCGCGCCGGCGCGTCGAACGCGAGCTCGTAGTTCGACACCTGCGCGAAGGACGAGAAGAGCACGAGCGCCTCCGCCTCCCGGCCGGCGGCAGCCAGGGCCTCGGCGTGCGCGAAGCGACCGTAGGCTTGCGCGCCGAACGGCGACGAGATTCCCGCCTGATAGAGGACCTGGCGCCGCGTCCCGTCGAGCTCGCGCAGGGCCTCCGATCGGTCACCCGCTTCCCAGGCGATCCGGGCACGCACCTCGGCCGCGAGGTCCGTCATCAGGAACGGCGCCTCCGCGGGAGCGCTCGAGCGCTCGAGCTCCGCGGCGCGCTCGCGCGCCGAGGCGAGGCCGAGCTGCGCCTCGAGCAGTCCCAGAAGGTGCAGGCGCACGGCTGCATGGAACTTGTCCGCGCCAGCGAAGAACGTGGTCGGGATCACCCCGGGAGGTTCGGCGGCCGCGTCCCAGGACTCGAGGGCCGAGCGAAGTCGTTCGAGCTCGGTTCGCTCGGTCGGGACGAACGGGAAGGTCGCGAGGAACGCGCGGTGCTCGATCGTCCAGCCAGGCCGGAGGGCCGCCGCGGCATCGAGCTCCGCCTGCGTCCTTCCCCACTTGCCCTCGGCCAGCGCCAGGTAGGCGAGCACGACGTGGGCCATCGCACGCGCGTCGTCGACCCGTCCGGGCCCGGTGTTGAGCTCGATCACGCGCCGCGCTCCAGGGAGATTGCCGCTGAACGCGGCCACGTTCCAGTCGGCGAGGGCCACGACGTTCTCGCTCGCCCGGCTCAGGCGGTCGAGCACGTCCGACTCCGCCTGGGCGTCGTCGAGGGCGAACGCGCGCAGCGCCTCCAGCTCCAGCGCCCGCTCGCCCTCCGGGTTCAGGGCGAGCACGCGCTTCACGAGCTGGTCCACCTCGGCCTTCTTCCCTTCGGAGGCCGCGATCCGCGCCACGTGCCAGAGCGACTCGACCAGACTGGGCTCGAAGAAGAGCACGCGCTCCCAGGCCGCGCGCGATTCCGAGACGGAGCGGCCGCGCATCGGACCGTAGTGGAACTGCACCTCGGCGAGCTGCGACCAGGCCTCGACGTCGTCGGGGAACTGCGCCAGGATCGTGCGGTAGAGGCGTTCGGACTCCACGGCGTCGCCGCGGCGGTTGGCGAGACGCGCCTCGAGCAGGCGCCGGTCGTGCTCGGACAGCCGGTCGGCGAGCGCCAGCGCGCGCTGCGCGGCGACCTCGGTCTTGTCCTGGCGCGTGGCCCACTCGGCCGCGACGCTGATGCGATACCAGGCGAGCGCGAACTCCGGATCGACCTCGACCGCGCGCTCGAAGGACGCGAGCGCGTCGGTGAAGCGACCGGAACGGAACTGCTCTTCGCCCTGGAGATAGGCCTTCAGGGCCGGCAGGGAATGGGTCGTCGCGGCGGCCATGCGCGTGACGCGTCCGGCGACGCCGGAGAAACGCTCCGCCAGGAGTCCGGTCACGAGGTCGTCGACGAGCTCGAAGATCCGCTCGGCGTCTCCCTCGACCGTCGCGCGCCCGACGGGCTCGCGCTTTCCAGCCGAATAGAGCGAGGCCGAGACGTGCAGTCGCCTGCCGGCCTCGAGCACGTCGCCCTGCAGGAAGAGCCCGGCCCCGAAGTGCGCCGCCACCTTCTCGGCCGCCTCGCGCGAACTCCTCGCATCCCCGGCCTCGCGTTCGACGAACGAGAGCAGCGCGTGCGCGTCGACGCTGCGCAGGTCGCCGGCCCCGTCGAGCTTCGTCCCGAGGAGGTCCACCAGGCCGTCCCCGAGATAGGCGAACTCGGTCCCTCCGCGCACGGCGAAGGGCAGGACCGCGATCGTCGCAGAGACCGACGTGGATCCCGGGACCCCGGCCGACTCGCTCGGGCGAGTGCCTTCGCCCCGGAGACGGCGCGCGACGAGGAGGACGGCGACGAGAACGACCACCGCGGCGGCCGCGGGGAGCACGCGGCGCGCGCGGGAGCCCGAGGGACGCGCGCCGCGGACGGGCGCCGCGCCGCGCAGGATCGCCTCGAGCGCGCGGACCACGGCTTCGGCCGAGGGCGGGCGCTGGTTGCGCTCCTTCTCGAGCAGGCGCGAGACGAGCTCGACCAGACCGTCCGGCAGGTCCGAGCGCAGCTTCGCGAGTGGCGCGGGCGGCTCGTTCAGGATCGCGTACATCGCCGTCTGCGGGCCGCCGGCGCCGAAGGGCGGAGCACCCGCCAGGCACTCGTACAAGAGCACGCCCAGCGACCAGAGATCCGAGCGCGCGTCGACCTTCTCGCCGCGGATCGCCTCGGGCGACATGTAGGCGGGCGTGCCGAGGCTGTCGCCGGTGAGCGTGCGGCGCGTCGCCTCGGAGAGCTTCGCCACGCCGAAGTCGAGCACCTTGGCCTCGCCGCGCTCGGTGACCACCACGTTCGCGGGCTTGACGTCGCGGTGCAGGATGCCCGACTCGTGCGCGCGCGAGAGAGCACGCGCGACCTGCAGCGCCAGGTCGAGCGCCTGTTCGACCGGCAGCGGACCGCGCTCGATCTTCCGCGCCAGCGTCTCGCCGGGATAGTAGGCGAGCACGAGGTACGTGCGGCCGTCCTCGGTCTCTGCGATCTCGTGCAGCGTGCAGACGTTCGGGTGGTCGAGCGCGGAGACCGCGCGCGCCTCGCTCAGGAAGCGCTCCTTGGCGCCCGAGTCGCGCGTGAGGTCGGGCGAGAGGAACTTGAGCGCGACCGTGCGCCCGAGGCGCAGGTCGTGCGCCTTGTAGACGACGCCCATGCCGCCCCTCCCGATCTCCTCGTCGATCCGGTAGTGCCCGAGCGTCCGCCCGATCATGCCGGGATGATACGGTTGCCTTCCTCCGGCACCGCATCCGCCCACCCGTTCGACCTGGCGGTGACGACGGATCTACGCAGGGCCGTCCGACCTGCGCCGCGGAGGAGAAGATGCCTACGGCTGCTTCACGACGACGGTAATGGCCTCGCTCAAGGACCAGCGATAGCGATCGTTCTCGTTGCGCGGCCGCAGGTGGTACGAGACACCCGGCTCCAGTTCGCCGGGAACCTGGAGCACCGTGAAGCGCGTGGATCCATCCGAGCCGCAGATGCCTCCAGCGGCCATCCGGCCCTCGACGGTCGGACGTCCGTCGGCCTCGAAGTAGAAGACCGGATCCGCCAGCCTGGTGAAACGCAGCATCTTGCCGTAGCCCCGCCACTCGACCGGGTGGCACAGGAGCGTCGGGCCGGAGTCCGAGGAGAAGACGGAGCCTTCCGACCAGCGGAAGGAGTCGATCGTCATCGTCGAGAGCTCGTTCTCGCTGCTCGCGGCCTCGAGCTCCGACTTCAGGTGACCCACGGTGTTCTCCAGATGCTCGACGGTCCGGCGCAGTTCGTCGATCTGGGCCTGGAGGTCGCCTTCTCCTGGTCGCGGCGCTCCGTGGTGCCCTTCCGCCGCGCCGAGTTCCCCCGAAGAACCGTGGAACAGCTCATCCGAGCCGCTCTCCCTCGCGGCGACGCCGCCCGGACTCCCCTGCGTCCGTCCCGGATCCGCTCGACCGTCGCCGGGCTCCATGGAGGTGCAGGAGGACACCGGGATGCCGAGGACGACGACTGCGAGAACGCGATCCCGAACGAACATGACCCATTCACTCCTTTCCTGGAACGAGGGCCCGGAGAGCATACCTCCGTTCCGCGTCAGCGTCTCGCGCGCACCCAGGGCCTCTTCACCTCGAAGGAGTTCCCCGCGGTCGGCGAGCCGCGGTCGGCGGCGACGAGCTGGCGTCGCACGAGCCGCTCGAGCGCCATCTGCACCGCGCGCTTCGAGAGCCGACGCTCCTTCTTCCCTTCCCAAGGAACTCCCATGACTCCTTCCACGACTCCGCGCGCCGAGAAGACGGTCTGCATGATCAAGGGCATCAAGTTCGCGAGCCTCCCGGTCGGCGACCAGGACCGCGCGCTCGCCTTCTACACCGAGAAGCTCGACTTCCAGGTCGCGACCGACCAGCCCTTCGACGGGAAGCAGCGCTGGATCGAGCTGCGCATCCCCGGCGCGGACACGCGTCTCGTGCTCTTCACGCCCGACGAGCACAAGGATCGCGTCGGCACGTTCTCGCACGGCACCTTCCACGCCGACGACGTCGAGGCCGCCTACAAGATCTACTCGAGCCGCGGGGTCGAGTTCCTCGGCCCGCCCAAGCGCGAGCCCTGGGGCGCCTTCGTCCTGCTCAAGGACCCCGACGGGAACGTGATGGTGCTCTCGTCCAAGGGTGGATAGGGCGGACGAGACGCACGGAACGAGGCTCGGCGCTCTCAGCGCTCGCCGGCGTAGCTCGCCGGGTCGGGCGCGACGCGGAAGCTCGCGTCGGCGTCCTCCTCGTCGAGCTCGAGCGCTGGCGTGTCGGCGCTCGGCGCGAGCGTGGAGGACGTCATCCCGCCCCCCGGACTCCCCATCATCAGGAAGAACGCGACCGTGTAGGTCCCCGGCTCCTGGACGGTGACGAACACCTCGCGCGACGCGCCGAAGGTGTTCGACTCGTTGCCGATGTACTTGTTCCACCAGCCGGTCGTCTCGCCTCCGCGGAATAGGCTGAGGTGCTGCGGCGGCGGAACCTCGCCGGGCTGGCTCACCCGACTCAGCCGGACCTGGAGCTGGGTGCCTTCCTCCGGTAGCTCGACCTCGCGCGCCAGCTCGAGCCGCACGCGGAAGGCGGGCTGGAGCACGATGTCTTGATCCGTCTCCACGCCGAACACTCGCTCGATGCGGAAGCCCGGCACGTTGATCTCGAGATCGAGCGCTCGGCGTCGGCCGAGCACGAGCGCTTCGCCGGCCTCGATCAGGAAGGCCGCCTCCCAAACCGGGTTCCCGAGCACCCGCACCCAGCCGCCGTCGGCGGGCCGCCCGTCCGGACGCCGTACGCGCACGTGGATCGTGCTCACCAGGCCAGCGAGAGCGATCTTCTGCAGCCGCGGATCCCGGGTGGTCTCGGCGTCGACCACGGCGACGTCGGGAACCTCCAGCAGGAGCTCGTTCCCCGGCACGAGACGCAGCGTGAAGTCCACGCTCCCCGGAGCGAGGCCGCGCACGGCGAAGCTCCCGTCGCGCTCGACGCGCACGGCTTGCACCTGAAAGGCGGTCGGCGACAGACCCGGGGGCGGGACGACGGAGCCCTCGACCGCACCGCCCCGCTCGAGCACGACCACGACGTCGCGCGCACCGCGCACGAATTCGCGCGGCTCGGGCGGAATGAACTCCGACGAGAACACGGCGAGGCGCAGGTCGCTCGAGGTCGCGCTCTCGGGGAAGGAGAACGAGCCGTCGGCCCTGGTGAAGTCCCAGAGGATCGGCCCCCGGACGGGGCCTCCGTGCGCCTCGATCCTTGCCTGCGCGCCCGGCACCGGCGTTCCCTTGGCGTCGACGACGCGCCCGGCGACGAGCACCTCGGGCGCTCGGAAGACGACGTCGCCGAGATCGGTCTCGCCCCGCGGAAAGTCGCGCGAGAGATCCGCCGCAGCCTCCAGATCCCCGCGGGACCCGCTGCGATGCGTCAGAGCGAGCGTGAGGGTCAGTCCCTCGTGCCAGGTCTCGAGCAGCGGCATCCAGACCCGCCCCTCGCCGTCCGTCTCGAGGGAGAAGCCCCCGCCGCCGACCGAACCTCGGTCCGTGGCGCGTGTGATGCTGCCCTCGATCCGGCCCCTGACGAGAGGTTCGCCCGCTTCGTCGAGCGCGCGGAACCGGATCACCGCCTGCGGAGCGCCGACCTTCAAGCGCGCGACGGTTTCCTCGCCCGGACGAAGGGGTCCGTGAAACGCAACGCTCGCCGGAGCGGCCTGCGGCCGCGGGTCGACGGAAGCGCGCAGCTCGAGCCCGAGCCCGACGGCGCCGAAGCGCGCGCGCGCGCCCTCGACCCGCTCTCGGACGCGCTGGCGGTCGTTCCACAGCATCGCGCCGGCGATCTGCTCGCGCTCGACCTTGAGCTCGACCTCGTGCTGCAGGTTCTCCACGTGCTTGCCGGTCTCGTCCACGACCTCGACCAGGACCGAACCGTGGTCCGGGAGCACGAGCTCGAGCGGCGTCTCGGGCCAGTCCGCCACCCGGAACTGCGCCTCGATCGGGCGGTCGAAGGTCCCCACGATCGAGACGGTCCCGCCGGCGCCCTCGCCGAGGGATCTTCCCGCGCCCACGTGGCGGAAGGTCGCGAGCCCGTCGCCCTTCGTACCCTCGGTCCACTGCAGGTTCACCGGCCCGTCCATGAGGTCGAGCAGCACCTGCACGCTCGGCCGAGGCGCGCCGAGAGGATCGACGACCTTCACGAGGAGCGTGCGATCGAGCACGAGCTCGAGCACGATCGGGGAGGTCTCGTCGCCGTTCACGGAGCGATAGGCGAGGAGCGCTCCGTCCCAGGCCGCGATCCCCGATCCTTGGGGGAGCGCCGGGACGACGAACTCGCCCGCGGCGTTCGTGCGCTCGTGCTTGCCCGCGAGCTTCACGCGCTCGACGAAGTCGCGCGACGCGCCCTTGCCGTCGTTCGGCAGGCCGCGCAGGGAGTCGTAGCTCGCCCAGGCGACTTCCACGTCCGCCGCCGGCGCCCCGTCGCGCAGGACGCGCACGGTCCAGGGCGCCGGCGCGCTCGGCTGCGTCTCGCTCGGCACCCCTTCGACGCGCGCCGTCTGCGCGGTTTCCGGAGCGGCGAGCGCGCTCGGCCGCGCTAGCTCCGCGCCCGATTCGCCCGATTCGATGGGCGCCGGGGACACCCGTCGTCCGGGGGCGACGCGCGTGCCCTCGCCGCGCGATCCGCCGCGGAGGAGCAAGAAGAGCGCGCCTCCCGCGACGAGGAGGAAGAGGAGCAGGACGGCCGGGGCGCGCGTGTTCATGGGGAGGCAGGAGAGTCTAGCTCCGGCGCCCCCTTCCGCCCTCCGACGCGGAGGATCGCCAGCGCCGCGATCGCGCACAGGACGAAGCACACCCCGAAGACCCAGCGCGGGCCGAAACGCGCATAGGCGAGCGTCCCGAGTCCTGGACCGACGGCGAAGGCCAGGCTGAAGCTCGCCATATAGAGCCCCGCGTACTCCCCCTGCTTCCCGGGCGGCGCGAGCTCGCCGACGCGCGCCGCGCCGGCGGGGAACATCAGCATCAGACCGCTGCTCCACACGAGCATCAGCAGGATCGCCGCTCCGAATCCGCCGGCGAAGGCGTAGCCGCCGAAACCCAGGCCGAGGAGCAGCGCGCCCGACACGAGCACGGTCTCGTTGCGCAGGCGCGCGGTCGCGCGCGTGACCGGGATCGCCGCGACGACGGTCAGGAGCGATTCGAGGGCGAGCAGGATCCCGAACTGGCGCGGGCTCATACCCCGGTCGTGCAGGGTCAAGGGCAACGCGCCGAGGAGCTGGAACAGGACCATCCAGGCGAGGATCATCGCCCCGAGCAGCGCGAGGAGCCGCGGGTCGCGCCAGGCGGAGGTCGCGCCGTGGCTCGCGGGGCGCTCCGCTCCTTCGGGCGCGGCCGGGTCGGGAGCCGGGCTCAGGCGCAGGAGGACGAAGCCAGCGAGGATCGAGGTCGCCCCGTCGACCCAGAAGATCGCCGCCGGCAGCGCGGCGAAGAGGAAGCCCCCGACGCTCGACCCGATCGTGACCCCGGCGTTGAGCGCGACCTGGAAGAGCGAGTAGGCGAGCCGGCGCCGCTCGGGGGAGGCGCTCTCGTTGAGCTCGGCGAGAGCCGCCGGGCGGAAGGCCTCGGCGAGGAGCGACCAGGCCGCGATGCACGCCGCGAGCGACCCGAAGGAGCGCGCCCAGGCCGCGCCGACGAGCACCGCGCCGGAGGCGACGAGCGACGTCACGAGCACGCGGTGCGTTCCGATCCGATCCGAGATCCGGCCCGCGGTGAGCGAGGACAGGATCGAACCGACGCCGTAGATCGCGAGCAAGAAGCCGGCGCGGTCGGCGTCGAGCCCGAGCTCCTGCGTCGCGTAGAGCGTGAGGAAGGCGAGCACCATGCTGCCCGCGCGATTGACCAGCGTCGCCGCGCACAGGGCGAGGACCGCTCGCGGCAGGCTCGCGAGCTCCTTCCAGGAAAGGGGTGCGCTCATCTTGGACCGCGACAGGGCCCGGGAGCGGGATGATCGAACAAGGGAGCGTCGAGCGAAAGGGCAAAGAAAGGGGCGCGCACGCGTCTTCGACGGCGAGACCGGCTTCCTCGAGGAGATCGTGCAGAACGGGAGCGCCGGCCTCGCGGGCGCCATCTTCCTGTTCTTCCTTGCGCTGAGCAGGAGGGGACGAGCGCGCGTGAGGCGATCTCGCTATCCTGCCGTCTCCCCTTCGACGAGGATCCGACCATGAATCCGCGCTCCCTTCTGCGACGCTCCACCCTCCTCCCGCTCTGCCTCGCGGCTGGCTGCTCGGGCAAGGACGAGCCCCCGGCGAGCGCTCCCGGCAAGGAAACCTCGCTCGCGGCGCCCTCGTCCCAGGTGCCCGGCACCGAGAGCGCCCGCGCGCCCGGCGCGCCGCTCGTCTTCGAGCCGCCGGCGGACTGGGCGGTCGAACAACCCACGAGCGGCACGCGCAAGGCGCAGTACAAGCTGCCGCACGCCGAGGGCGACACGCAGGACGCCGAGTGCGTGGTCTATTTCTTCGGCTCGATGGGTGGCGGCGGCGTCGAGCAGAACATCGATCGCTGGTGCTCGCAGTTCGAGCAGCCCGACGGCCGCGCGTCCAAGGACCTGCTCGTGCGCAGCGAACGCAGGGTGGCCGGCATGCCGGTGCACGAGGTCGAGCTCTCGGGGACCTACGTGGCAGAGACCTCCCCGGGTTCGGGCGTGCGCGTGAACGAACCGGGCTTCCACCTCCTCGCCGCGATCCTCGAGAGCGATCACGGCGCCTACTACGTGAAGCTCACGGGCCCCGGGAAGACGGTGAAGACCCACACGACCGCGTTCCGCGACTTCGTCAGCCGGGTCCGCTGAGCGGGCGGCCTCCGGGGGGGGCTCGATCCCCGCCGCGCGCTCGTCAGATGCGCGCCGAAGGCTCGTCGCTCGACACGAGCTCCTCGCCCGGGTTGACGAAGCGCTCGGCCTCGAAGCGGTACTGGCGGTCGTGGAGCTCCTTGTACCGGCCGTCCCGGGCGAGCAGCTCGGCGTGCCGGCCGCGCTCGACGATCTCGCCGCCCTCGATCACGAGGATCTGGTGCGCGGCACGGATCGTCGAGAGGCGGTGCGCGATGACGAAGGTCGTGCAGCTCCGGCGCAGCGCCGCGAGCCCCTCCTGGATCATGGCCTCGCTCTCGCTGTCGAGGCTCGAGGTCGCCTCGTCGAGGATCAGGATCCGCGGGCGCGCGAGCAGCGCGCGCGCGATCGCGACCCGCTGGCGCTGCCCGCCGGAGAGCTTGATGCCGCGCTCGCCGACGACGGTGTCGAGCCCGTGCTCGAAGCGCCTCACGAACTCGTCGCAGTGGGCGATGCGGCACGCCTCCTCGATCTCCGCGCGCGTCGCCTCGGGACGCGAGAAGCCCACGTTCTCGGCGATCGTACCGTCGAAGAGGAAGTTGTCCTGCAGCACGACGCCCAGGTGCCGGCGGTAGTCGCGCAGCCGCAGGTTCTCGAGCGGGCGGCCGTCGATCGTGATCCGCCCGGACTTCGGCCGGTGGAACGCGAGCACCAGGCTCACCAGCGTGCTCTTGCCCGAGCCGCTCGATCCCACGAGCGCGGTCGTCGTGCCGGCCGGCGCGCGCAGCGAGATGCCCTTCAGCACCAGCTTCCCCGCGTCGTACTCGAAGACGACGTCCTGGAACTCGACGTCGCCCCGCACCTCCGGGCACGGCTCGCGCTCGGGGTCGAGCTCGTCCTCGGCGGCCACCCCGCGGATCTCGCGGATGCGATCGAGCCCGGCGAACGCCTCGCTGATCTGCGTGCCGATCGAGGCGATCTGCACCACCGGACCGACGACCAGACCGATGAAGATCAGGTACATGACGAAGTCGCCGAGCGTCATCTGGCCGGCGAGGATCGACCGGCCGCCGACGATCGTCAGCAGGACGCCGATCACCCCCACGATCGCGGTGGAAACCGCCGCGGTGGCCGAGACGCCGGTCATCGAGCGGCGGACGTTGTCGAACAGGCGGTCGACGTTCGCGCCGAAGACGCGCTCCTCCTGTTCCTCCGCGACATAGGCCTTGACCACGCGCACGCCGCCCAGGGTCTGGTTCAGGCGGCCGGTGATCTCGCCCGTGATCTTGCCGCGCTCGCGGAACAGCGGGCGCAGGACCTTGAAGGCCCATGCCATCCCCGCGCCGAACAGTCCGAGCACGACCAGGATCACGAGGGTCAGCTTCCAGTTGAGGTAGAGGAGCACGCCCACGCCGAGCGCCGCCGACACGAAGCCGCCCACGAGCTGCACGATCCCGGTGCCGACCAGGTTCCGGATGCCCTCGGCGTCGTTCATGATGCGCGAGACGAGGACGCCGGTCTGCGTCGCGTCGAAGGCGCGCACCGGGAGGCGCCCGACGTGCGCCTGCAGGGCCTTGCGCATGTCGTTGATCGCGCGCTGCGCCGCCACGCCGAGCACCTGGCTCAGCGCGAATCCGGTCCCGGCCTGCACGAACGTCGCCAGGCCCCCGGCGAGGGCGAGCGGCCAGAGGAGCCCGACGTCGCGCTTGCCGACGACGTCGTCGATCAGGAGCTTCGAGGTCGCGGGCAGGACGAGCCCGGCGAGCCGGCTCACCAGCATCAGGGCGAAGCCCAGCGCGAGGCGGTGCTTGTGCGCCGCGACGAGCGCCTTCGCTTCGCGCCAGGCGTGGGCCGGTGCGGGTCGCTTCGACCGTCGTGCGTTCATCTGGATCTCGTGCTCGCATCCTACAGGCCCGCCGACGCCGAGGGTCCGCGGCGGATGTGCAGGTTCGGGGGACCGAGAGCTCGGACCGACGCCACGAGAGCCGGCGAGACCGCTACGCCGCCCCACGGAAACGGTTTCGCACCTCGTTCCGGGGCAGGCGAGGGCTGATGCGCGGTGCTTCGTCGGATTCCGTCGTCCCCAGCGCGGAAAGTCCGTTAGCTTCAGGGTAGGGACGCTTCGGCGAGGAGGAAGCCGGTTCGGCGCCCGATCCGACGGAACGAGTCGATCTCGTCATCGCAACGCCCTGCGAGCCAGCACCATGTTCCTGACCTTCGCCCTCCTTCCCTCGACGTTCCAAGCGGGGAGCCAAGCCAGTACCCCGGCGGTTCGACAAGCCGGTACGCCGGCGGTTCGAATGGTGGACATCGACCAGGACGGACGGCTCGATCGATTGACCTTCGACTCGAACGGAGGTCTCGGCGTGGCCATGAATCGAAGCGGACGCGTCTTCGAATCCATCGCTCAGACGCTACCGCGCGTCCCGATCTCCAGCGTGCTCGCCGGCGACCTGACCGGCGACGGCTGGGCCGACCTGTACCTCGTGTCCCCCGGCGAGAACGTCGCGCTCGTCGGCGACGGCACGGGATTCTTCACCGAGGCGACCGGCGAGCTCGGCTTGGCCGATGGAGGCTACGGCCTCTCCGCCGAGCGTACCGACATCGATCAAGACGGCATCCAGGACGTCCTGCTCCGCAACCTCACGGGCGACGTCGTCTTCTGGGGAACGAAGGGCGCGTTCGAGCGCGATCCTTCGACGCCCACGACGATCTCCGCGCCGGCGGCACGGCCTGCACCCTGGATCAGCGGAATGGGCTTCCGGCCGATGGAGCTCTCGAGCGGTCTGGAAGCGCCTCCCCTACTTCGAGCACCTGCCTCCCCCGCACCGGGAACGCCGACTGGCAGGGCCTTCTCGTCCGAGGGGAGCCGGAGCGAAGCCCCTACGGCAGGAGAGAGCGCCGCGGCGGATTCGGACGGACCGTTCGTGGAATGCACGCTGGCGATCCGGGACGTGTCCACGAATGCTTGCATCCGCGCTGATTCGACGCCGACGATGGGCCGTCTCCTGCCTCTGGGGCCGATGTTCTTCGTCGAGGCTACCGGCGAAGTCGGCGTCGGGACGACGAGCCCCGCCAACCGGCTCTCGGTCGCCGGCACCGCCGACGTCAGCGGCGCACTCGGCGTCGGCACGGCAACCCCCGCCAACGAGCTCTCGGTCCTCGGAAACGCCGACGTCAGCGGAAACCTCGGCGTCGGGACCGCCAGCCCGAACGGCAAGCTCTCGGTCGTCGGGAACGTCGACATCACCGGAAGCCTCGGCATCGGGGGTCCCGATCCGCAATCGCCGCTCGCCGACCTGCACGTCGTGGGGAACGCGTTCTCGGGGGCCATGATCATCGCACCCGACGCCGCGAGCGGCGGGAGCGCTTCCCTCGAGCTCGCGGAGGATCGCGACGCCGTCGAATCCTTCCGGCTGCTGTACGACGGCGCCGCGGACCAACTCCAGGTGCAGTCGGACGCCGGGACGCCGACCTCGCGTCTCGCCGTCGCGCGCGATACGGGCATCGTGGGCGTGGGGACGACCGACCTGACGAGCACGTCCGCCGCCGGCGCGGGACTCCTCCGCGTCACGGGCGACGTGACCCAGAGCCTCGCGAGCGCGGGCGCCGTCAAGGCCTCCTGTCACGTCGACGGAACAGGCGTGGTCAGCGTCACCCGCAGCTTCAACCAACTCCCGGGGGGGAGCGCGATCACCGTGGCCCGGCCCGTGCCCGGCCAATACGTCGTCGACTTCGGGGTCGACGTGTCGTCGAGGTTCTATATCGCCGTCGTCGGCGGCGGGGTAGCGGGAGTGAACCCGACCAACGGAGGCATCAAGGTCACTCCGCGTTCCCTCAACGTGAACGCCCTCAGCATCGTGACCTTCGACGCCGCGGGGGTTCCGGCCGACAACGACTTCTACCTCGTGGTTTTCTGATCCCGGGCGGGCGGAGGCTACTCGTACCCCAGCCGCGAGTGGATCTCGAAGTATCCGTACTCGTCCGCCAGGCGCTCGAGCTCGACGATGGCGTCGTAGGCTTCCAGGGGACGCACGTCGCAGCCCTGCAGTCCTCGGGCGAGAGCGGCGCGACGAGCGCCTCGGTGCGCGCCCGGACGGCGCCATAGCGCGATCGGAACCTCTCGCTCGGGGGAGTCGCTCGTTCTTCGGCGATCCCGTGCGCGCGATCCTGTTCGGGCCTCTCCGGGTTCGTTTCCCTCGCCGGTGTTCCTTACTCGGGAGCGGCCGGCAAGCGCGAGGCGCGGTCCTCTCCTGCGCGGCCGACGTCGGCGACTTTCGCTGGGATCCTCTCCGGAGTGTCCACGCTGCCGCGATGTTCGGCAGCGGCAAGCCGGTAGGATCCTTCCATGGTCCTCGGGGTCGTCTCCACCTCTTTCGGTCTGCTCCTGGCCCAGGACGCCTTCCCCCGCCCCGCGAGCGACTGGCTGCTCCGGCGCGAGAGCTTCGAGGCGCGCCTCGAGACGAAGGACTTCGGGCGCGAGCTCGTGCTCGAGAACGGGCTCGTGCGACGCCGCTGGCGGCTCGCGCCCAACGCCGCCTGCGTGGCCTTCGACGACCTGATGACCGGCGCCTCGCTCCTGCGCGCGGTCGAGCCCGAGGCACGGCTCGTCCTCGACGGCACGACCTACGACGTCGGCGGCCTCGTCGGCCAGCCGAACCGCGCCTACCTCACCGAGGAGTGGATCGCCGGGCTCGAGGCCGCGCCGAATGCGTTCCGCTTCATCGGCATTCGCGTGCAGGAGATCGCGCCGCGCATGGAATGGAAGCGCGTACGCCACCACGCGCCGGACGCGGTCTGGCCGCCCCGCGGGGTGCACGTGGTATTCGACTACCTTCCACCCGAGAAGGCACGTTTCCTGCACCAGAGCCTCTTCGTCTCGGTCCACTACGAGCTCTACGACGGCCTGCCTCTCTTCTCGAAGTGGTTCACGCTCAGGACCCACCAGGCGAACTCGAGCGTGGAGCTCGATCGCTTCGAGAGCGAGATCCTCGCGCTCGTCGAGCACGGAAACGGCGTCGAGACGCTCCCGGTCGTGCCGATGAAGCCGCCCGGGATGCTGCACGTCGAGACCGACTACTCCTTCTTCTCGAACGAGGTCGTGCGCTGGGAGCCCGACCCGGCATTCACGACCCAGGTGAACTACCGGCTCCAGGAGCCGTGCCGACTCGTGGTCGGTCCGAAGATCGGACCCGACGTGCTCGTCTCCAGCGGCAATTCCGGCGAGGGAGGAATCCACGAACCCAACCGGCCCTTCGAGTCCTTCCGGACCTTCGAGCTCGTCCTCGACTCGACCGAGCGCGAACGGCGCGGCCTCGCCCGGCGCCGCATGGTCCGGACGATCGCCCCCTGGGTCACCGAGAACCCGCTCATGCTCCATCTCGCGAGCTCCGAGCTCGAGGCCGTCCGTACCGGCATCGACCAGGCGGCCGAGTGCGGCTTCGAGCTCGTGAGCGTGACCTTCGGGAGCGGCCTCGACATGGAGGACGAGCGCCCGGAGAACCTGGCCAAGTTCCGCGAACTCGCGGCCTACGCGAAGCAGCGCGGGATCGAGCTCGGCGGCTACTCGCTGCTCTCGAGCCGGCGCATCGCTCCCGACTCGGACAATTGCATCCACGTCGAGACCGGAGAGCCCGGCGGCCAGATCTTCGGCTACGCCCCCGCGCTGGCCTCGGCCTTTGGGCAGGAGTACTTCCGCAAGCTGCGGCGCTTCTTCGAGGAGACGGGCTTCGTCGAGTTCACCCACGACGGCTCCTACCCGGGCGACTTCGACGCCGTGGCTCGGCCGCCCTTGCAACGCGGCTACGAGGACTCGCAGTGGGTCCAGTGGCGCATCATCACCGACTTCTACCGCTGGCAGCGCGCGCGCGGGGTCTATCTCGAGGTCCCCGACTCCTATTTCCTCTGCGGTTCGAGCAAGTGCGGCATGGGCTACCGCGAGACGAACTGGTCGCTTCCACGCAGGGAGCAGGTGATCCACACGCGCCAGAACATCTACGACGGCACGTGGGAGAAGACGCCGAGCCAGGGCTGGATGTTCGTGCCGCTCACCGAGTACCACGGGGGCGGCGCGGCGGCCACGATCGAGCCGCTCGAGGAGCATCTCGACCACTACGAGCGCATGCTGGCGAGCAACCTCGGTCTCGGCGTCCAGGCGGTCTACCGCGGGCTGCGTCTCTACGACACGCCGCGCGTGCGCGAGCACGTGAAGTACTGGGTCGACTGGTACCTGCGCCACCGCGACATCCTGGAGAGCGATCTCGTCCACGGCCGGCGCGCGGACGGCCGCGATCTCGACTGGATGCTGCACGTGAACCCGCAGCTCCCGACGAAGGGCCTGCTCGTGGTCTACAACCCGCTCGAGCGCCCCCTGGAGCGGACCCTGCACGTCGATCTCACCTACACCGGGACCGAGGGCACGGCCCGCGTGCGTTTCGAGGACGGCGAGCCCACCGAGATGCGGCTCCTCTCCGACCGCTCGATCGACCTCCCCGTGCGCGTCCCCGCCGGCGGCATGACTTAGGGCTCGTAACAGAATAAGATATTCGATTCTTGTCTTCCCGGCCGGCGGAGTGACCGATTGCCTTTGGTGTGATCGACGTCAAGGCACTGCGCCGAAAGTTCAGGCTCTTGCTGCGCTCCCTGG
>Ga0247727_10003206_pt1 | contig 36498 bp, 31 predicted proteins | sample WisWelCaveWW1625_FD_202498 | JGI IMG/M metagenome (GOLD analysis project Ga0247727, IMG submission 202498) | Biofilm microbial communities from Wishing Well Cave, Virginia, United States - WW16-25 | ecosystem: Environmental > Aquatic > Deep subsurface > Groundwater > Cave microbial mat | place...
CCGTGGAGGTAGCGTTTTACTTTCTCGGGCCAATCTCAAATTCCTGCAAATAGCGCGGCTCTAAATTCGGCAAATCGGCGATTTCACCGCGCGCCAGCTTTGTCGCGCCAAGCCTTGCGATCACGCCGCCACTCAACATCGCCGCCGCTTCGGGAACGACGGCGATATCGGATAAATTTTCCAAAGCGCCCCGTTTTTGCAGCATCGCGACGCCGTTGCCGCACAGCACCGCTGGTGGTTGCAGCCATTGCTGAAAATGGGCCGCCGTCAGCAACATTTCATCGCTTTGGGGAATCGGCAACGGCCACGCATTTTGAAAACACGCCGTATAAACTTCTCCCTCGCGCGCTTTAATGACGGGTATGACTGAACATTGTTTACCGTTTACTGAATACTGATTACTGACTGCCGCTTGTGCCTGCAACGTGCTCACCGCCACCAACGGCTTGCCGCTTGCAAACGCCAAACCCTTCGCCGTCGCCAGGCCGATGCGCAAACCCGTGAACGAGCCGGGGCCGATCGACACGGCGAAGGCGGCGATTTGCTCCAGCGCAATTCCGGATAACTTCAACAGTTGATCAATACTCTCCGCCAGAATTTCGGCGTGAATGTTTTTGATGTTGAAACGCAACTCCGCAATAATCTGCTCGCCGTCGGCGATACCGACGCTGCAAATCGAAGTTGCGGTTTCAAGGCCGAGAATCAAGCGGCGACCTCCGCGCGTTGAATTTTTATCTCCCGCAAAAACGGCGACGCGGCGAAATCGGGAATGCGAAGGTGAATTTGCAAATGTTGCGGCGGCAACAGCGCCGGCGCGCGCTCCGGCCATTCGACCAGCGTCACGCCGTCGCCGTCGAAATACTCTTCGCAACCGAGGGCCTGCGCTTCAGCGACGGAATGCAGGCGATAAAAATCGAAATGATAAATCGGCCATTGTTGGCCGCGATAAATATGCATGATGGTAAACGTCGGACTGGTGATCGGCGAAGTCACGCCACAGGCTTTGGCGAAGCCCTGCGTGAACGTCGTTTTGCCGCTGCCGAGATCGCCGAATAAGGCGATCACCTCGCCGGGCTGCAAATGCTTCACGAGCTGCGCCGCGAATTGATGCGTGGTCTCGACGGAGGGCGAGAGAAAATTCGCGGCGGTTTGACCTGCAAAAATTTGTGTCAACTCGTGAGGAGAAATCATGTTTGAAAAATTTTCGTAGTAGCGCCTTCAGGCGCACAACATTTGAAATTTAACGAGTGTTTTGAATTGTCAAAACACGTGCTTGTTCAAGCATTCAGCGCCTACCCCGCTCCGCCTTGCATAGTTTTTTAAGGATGCGGGGTGGAGAAGGCGCGGCGACGAAAGTTATCGCGGCTCCAGCCGCGCCACCGGCAAAATTATTTCTTCCAGTGAAACGCCGCCGTGCTGAAGACTGTCACGATAATGGTTTAGATAATAATGATAATTCGTCGGATAGACAAAATAGAAATCTTCTTTCGCAAAAAGAAAATTGGTGTTGACGCCGGCCGAGGGCAACCGATATTCCTTCGGCTCTTTGACGATGATCGCATGTTTGGCGTCAACTTTCAAGCTGCGTCCGTATTTATAGCGCAGATTGGTCGAGGTTTCGCGGTCGCCGATGACTTTGGCGCCGCGCTGGCCGCGAATGCTGCCGTGATCGGAAGTGAGAATGATCGTGTTGCCACGATGCGCCAGTTCGAGCAACATGCGGTAGAGCGGCGAGTGCTCGAACCACGATTTGGTGAGCGAGCGATACGCGGATTCGTCCGGCGTGATCTCGCGCAGCACTTCGGAGTCGCTGCGGCTGTGCGCGAGAATATCGACGAAGTTGATCACCAGCGCCAGCAGCGGCAAATCAGCCAGCGAGCCGATTTGCTTTTCAACATTCTTCGCTTCATTGACGTCCAGAATTTTGATGTATTTCAGCTCGCGTTTTAAGCTGACCTTTTGCTCAACCAGTTGCGCTTCCAAAAGCTGGCGCTCGTGGCGATTGAGACTCGTCTCGTCGTCTTTGTCGCTTTCCCACAAATCCGGATGCTGCTGCGCAATATCCAGCGGAAATTTTCCGGCGAAGATCGCATTGCGCGCATACGGCGTAGCGGTCGGGAGAATCGAGAAATAATATTCTTTATTGATGTTGAACCGGTCGCGCAGCAGCGGCTCGATGGTGAGCCATTGATCGAGACGCAGATTATCAATCACCAAAAACACGACACGGCGATTTTGTTTGAGCAGCGGCAGCACAAATTGCCGCACCAGATCCGGCGAGAAGAGCGGTTTTTCCACAGGCGCCACGCCATTGGGCTTGATCCAGTTTTTATAATTCTTCTCGAAAAACTTGGCGAACTCGGCGTTGCCTTCGCGCTTTTGCTCGGCGAGCATTTGCCGCAGGCTGAGATCGGGGTGGCGATCCAGCTCGATCTCCCATTCGCAGATACGCAAATAAAGATTGATCCAATTTTGCCACGACAATGGCTCCAGCAGCTCGCGCGCGATTTGATTGAACTCGGTGATATAATCCCGCGACACGCGCGCGCCGGTGATTTTGCGCGCGTCGAGAATTTTCTTGCACGTCGAAAGAATCTGACTCGGATTGACCGGCTTGGTGAGGTAATCGTCGATGCGGCTGCCGATCGCTTCTTCCATCAGCCGTTCTTCTTCGTTCTTCGTCACCATCACCACCGGCAGCGAGGGATTGATCTCTTTGATTTCGGCGAGCGCGGTTAGTCCGTCTTTGCCGGGCATCATCTCGTCGAGCAAAACCAGATCAAACGATTCCTGCCGCACCAGCGAAATCGCATCATCGGCATTGGCGGACGGGCGGACGGTGTAACCTTTTTCTTCCAAAAACAGAATGTGCGGACGGAGCAATTCAATCTCATCGTCCACCCACAGAATTTTATTGCGCGTTTCGGCCATGATTTATTTGGAGCAAAGTTGTATTTTTTTGCAGAGGGCAAAGAGCGGAGGGCGTAGAGCATAGGACATGGCGAAAAACACTTTGCCTATCCCAACGCCGTGCTCTTTGCACTCAGCCCTCTGCTGAACTGTTTTAAAAAGTAACGAAGTTTGGGGAGATTGTCAATAAGGAATTTGGCAGGGCAGAAGCAATATTAAAGTGACGGAGATTCTTCAAATTGTTGCATCTCTGGCGGCATTTCGATCTGCGGCAATTTGACAGAATTGAAAGGAGCTTCCAGCGCCATTATCATTTTTGTAAAAGTGGCGCTAATCTCGCTATAATGAATTTGAAATCTCTCATATAGACGTTTGTCTAAAGTAACGAGTTTCTGAACCACAAGAAGACGGCCTTTATAAGGCTTATCCGCGCTGAACGAACCCATGCTGATCATGAAGGCATCTTCTCGGCCAAAACCAAATTTTCTTAATCGGCGCGCCCAACGACGAGCATATCTCGCAGGATACAATGTTCCAATCATGGAGAAAACTCGCTGAACGATTTCGAGATGGCCGAAACGATAAGTCAGGTATGAAAACTTTTATAGCTCATGAAGAGATCGGCGGCGCCATAATATTTGCGAAAAAGATACGCCACGGCTTTTTGTTCATCGGTCAATGGACGCCCTTCGGCTTTGCGAGCGAATCCCTCAAACATGCGACGGATGAATCCCTTATCCAGCAGAACTCGCATCCCCGATCACCTTTCGAGCCGTCATACGCCCAACCGCCTTGTCCGTTTCGTGCTCCCATTTTTCCCAAAGCGCGTCTCTTTGCGCTTCGGTTAGGGAAAAATATTCGTCGACCGTTAAGCCGTCAACAAATTTCTCATCGCCGGATAGCCGGATATTGCCTAAAAGGTTTTGCACCCATTCATCAATTGAGTGCTCGGGCGGTTGTGAAACAAAGCGCGCAACAAATTGCTCCAGAACGCGATTGGCATCGAGTTGGAGTTGGCGGCAAGTATCGATAAAATTCTCTCGCAACCGCGAAGAGATTTGCAACGTTTCCATCGGAAAACACCTTAAAAATCAATCCAATCAGATTTACGATTTTGTCGAACCATGCCCTCGGCTGAACTGTTTTAAAAAGTAGCGAAGTTTGGGGAGATTGTCAATAAGGAAAAACATTTTGCTTGATTTTGCGCGAAAAGTTTGACAATTTATTGGCGCAGGCAAACCACTCCGAGAACCGGCTTCAACGCGCAGCAGCAATTTCTTTCTCCCGGCCGGACTCGCGCAAATTTTCATCGTGTTTAAAATTGCTTTCATGCGGCGGCAGGTGTGTATGATCGGCGCCATCATTTCGCATTATGAAATTTTAGAGCTATTAGGCCAGGGCGGCATGGGCGTCGTCTATAAAGCCCGCGACCTCAGGCTCGACCGCGACGTTGCCCTCAAATTTCTTCCCGCCCATCTCAAGGTCAACGAGGAAGACAATCAGCGCTTCGTTCAGGAAGCCAAAGCCGCCTGGCGCTGGATCATCCCAATCTCTGCGCGATTCATGAAATCAGTGAGACGGCAGACGGGCAGAAATTCATTTGCATGGCGTATTATGCAGGGGAGACGCTGCAAAAGCAAGTGAACAGTAAGCAGTTGTCAGTGAGCAGTGCGATTGATATGGCGATGCAGATTGCGCAGGGTTTGGCGAAGGTGCATGCGCATGACATCGTGCATCGCGACATCAAGCCGGCGAATATCATCGTGACGAACGACGGCGTGGCGAAGATTCTCGATTTTGGCCTGGCGAAGCTGGCCGGGAGCGCGCGAGTTAGCGCTATGGGTTCGACGATCGGCACGCTGGCTTATATTTCTCCCGAACAGGCTCGAGGTGAGCCGGTTGATCATCGCACCGATATTTGGTCGCTCGGCGTGGTGCTGTATGAAATGCTCACCGGACAATTGCCGTTCCAGGGTGAATGCGAGCAGGAGATGGTGTATGCCATTGTGCATGAAAAAGTGCAACCGCTAACAGCCTGGCGCCGCGACGCGCCGATCGAGTTGGGGCAAATCGTACAAATTGCCCTGGCAAAAAATCCTGACGAACGCTACCAGCAAGTGAGCGAGATGATCGCGGCGCTGCACGCCCTCAAAAACAAGCTCGCATCCGGACAGGCAACGACGACACAGGCTGCCATCGCGGTGCTGCCTTTCGCGGATCTGAGCCCGCAGAAGGATCAGGAATATTTTTGCGATGGCATGGCCCAGGAGCTGGTCGCGGCCCTGGCGAAGATCGAGGGTTGGCGGGTGGTTTCAACGACTTCGGCCTCTGCTTTCAAAGGCAAGGAAAAAGATTTGCGCAACATCGGCGAGCGGCTCAACGCCAGCCATGTTCTCGAAGGCAGCGTGCGCAAGGCCGGCAACCGGTTACGCATCGCGGCGCAGCTCATCAGCGTCGCGGACGGCTTTCAGCTTTGGTCGGAAAAATACGATCGCGAGCTGGATGACGTGTTCGCCATTCAGGATGATATTGCCAGCGCGATCGTCAACACGCTGAAGATGAGGCTGGTGCGCGCGCCCGACGCCCAGCTCGTCACGCATTACACGGAAAATCTCGCCGCGTACAATTTGTATTTGCAGGCGCGCTTTTATTTGAACAAGCGCACGGCTGAAGGCTTTCGCAAAGGCGTGGCTTATTGCGAGCAGGCTTTGGCCCTCGAGCCGGCTTATGCTCCCGCTTACGCCGGCCTGGCCGATGGCTTTGCCCTGCTGGGTTTTCAAGGCTTCATCTCGCCACGGGAAGCGATGCCCAAAGCCAAAGCCGCGGCGGAAAAGGCGCTGGCTCTCGCCGCCAACCTGGCGGAAACGCATACCTCGCTTGGCTGCATTCGCGCGATTTATGATTGGAACTGGCCTGAATCGGCGAAGGAATTTGAGCGGGCGCTCTCAATCCCAATTCGCCCACGGCGCATTATTGGTACGCGCTCTGGTATTTGTCGCTCAGCGGACAGTTCGAGCGCGGTTTGGCGGAAACCAAAAAGGCGCAGGAGCTCGATCCGCTCTCACTGGTTTTGCACACGGGCACGGGCTGGCTGCTCTACTTTGCGCGGCAGTTCGAGCCGGCGACTCAGGCGCTCGAGCAGGCGCGAGGGCTGGCCTCGGCGCCGCCATTCCTGGAGGAACGGCCATTCTTCCCGCTTTACAAGCGCTTGGTTTTAAGGAAACCGAAGATCCCGAAGAGAACAGGGAAGCATGGAATAATTTTGTCAATCTTTCCAGAGAGGCCTACGACCATCTGGCGGAAAATCTCACTGAGAGAGCTGATGATCCTCTCGAAGCCAGCCGGCTGGCTGGCAACAAGCGCCTACCAGGCCGCATTAAAAAATACCCAAATCCGATCTGGTCTGGCTCTTTTATTTCGAGCGCTTCGGCGTGTTCAAAATTCTCGGCGTGATTCTCGACGATTTTGCCGTCAAAGGCAGGCTCCCGATTTCGAATGGCGTCATCAATCCGGCGATCGACGATGACGTGACCGCGCTGGTTTTGGAGGCGATGGTGCGCCGCACCGAGATGGGAGAGTCTTCCACCGTGCGCCGGCGCGATAGCAGCTACCGCCGCTGCCTCGGCTGGACCTCGGACGTGGGGAGAAAACTGGATTCCGAGGCCGTGGTCAATACGGCCTTCAGCAATTTGTTTCACAAATTCATTCAGAGCGCCCTCGAGTTTTTCAAGGACAAGACTTTGGCCGAGGCCATTCAAGCGACGGCTCCAGGCAAAGTTTCAGTGACCACCCTGACCACAATTGGCGACACCATCGATCTGCTCAGGAAAACGTTTGACGCCTTCGACTATGGCCGCAACTATGCCAACACGCTGAGCGGCGTCGTCTGGACGATTGCCGGCATGGCTCTGGTGCGGGAAATCAGAACCACGCTGGGCATTCCTCCTGAATACGACGATCCCGAAGAATACCTCTCCGCGGCTTACGAACTCCTGGTGATGGGCAGGCCGATCACTTCGATTGAAACCAATCGCTATATCATCCATCGGGTATGCGCCAATAACGCGCGCGATATTATCCTGGATCTTCAGGTTCTGGATCATAAAAACCGCGTGACGCTGGAGGCTTGGCTGACTCTGATCGAAGACAAAATCGAAGGCTATCGCACGGCTTATCGCACGCTCACCGGCGTCGATTTGGGAATGCCGGCAACGGCCGGGACGGCAATAATAGAGCAACAGGTATGAATGAACGTCGACGATTTGAAAGAGAAATGCTCGCTTTGGATTTTGAGGCCGAGGTCTCCAAGGTCTCGCCGACGGATTTGCGCAAACGGATCGATGAATACTTCGATCTTGCGAACGCCGAGTATAATCTGGGCGGTGGGACGAAGGTCAAGGCCCGGCCGCAGTTCCGTTACACGCCATCCGGCGGCGCGGAAGCGGCCAAAACAACGGTCGGGGGCCTTCTCGGGAAAGCGTTCGCGAAGAGCCATCCCCGGGCCATCCACAATGCTGCGTACGGCCGGGCCAGGCCGAGCGAGATTGCCGCAATCACGCAGGGTTTGATCGATGCGGGGGAGTTAGCCACATTGCGCGCTGACTACCCCAGCCTTTCCGGCAATCAACTTGTTCGAGCCCTTCAGCGCAAGTTCAAACGGAGAGAAATATGGAGGCGTAGCTCGAAGAAAGCTCGTGCATGATACCTCGACCGGAATGTGGTGGGACATAAGGCCGGGCGACGGACAGAAAGACCATGAGAACCCGATCGGCCCGTACGCCGGACACTGCCCCAAAGGGATGTATCGGGCGAAGCAAAAGAAGTAATTGGTATACGGCTCCTCTGGACTGGCAAGCACGGGCATGATTTTCGGTGAGAATGCACTGTTGTAATTTAAAGATGGAGACGCGATCATGAAACGAGTTATACAAGTAGCGATTGCTTTTGCGTTGTTACTGGTTTTGGTCGCTGCGATGCGGCCAAACGGATCACGCAAAAAAGCTCCATCCTCTTCGTTGCGACCAAGAGCGACAACCTGGGTAAAGGCTGCTTTTTATCAACTGCCGCTCGCCTTCGAGGCCAATCACGGCCAGGTCGATGACGCAGTGAAGTTCCTCGCGCGCGGACGGGGCTATCACTTGTTCCTGACGCCGACTGAGGCCGTGTTGCAATTGCGGAATGCGGATTTCTCATTGCGGAAGCAGGATTTCGATTTGCGGAACCGCATGGGTTTCTCAAAGAGATCTCGTCCGCAATCCGCCATCAAATATCCGCAATCGGCCGTGCTGCGCATGCAGCTTATCGGCGCCAATTCAACCGCGAAGATCACCGGCCGGCATGAATTGCCCGGCAAGGTCGAGAAGGAAAATTGGAATACGACTTCGTGATAGCGCCGGGCGCTGATCCCCAAAACATCACGCTCGGCTTCGAGGGCGTGGAGAAGCTCGTCGTTGATGCGAACGGTGACCTGGTGCTCAAGCTGCCACGAATACAGGAGCCGATCCGTTTTCAAAAGCCACTTGCTTATCAGGAAAGCAATGGCGCCAGAAAAGAAATCTTCAGCGGTGGTGTCTTCGTGGCGAAATTGAATCCCGCCGGCGCCGCTCTCGTTTACTCGACCTACCTCGGCGGCAACGGCAATGATGGCAACTATAACCTAACCCTTGACAATTCCGGCAGCGTCTACGTGACCGGATTTACCAATTCAACGAATTTCCCGACGGTGAATGCGTTGCAACCGATCTATGGTGGCGGCTCGGGCGACCCGGTGCTCGGCGACGCGTTTGCAGCAAAACTGAATTCAACCGGCACGGGTCTGGTGTACTCGACTTATCTCGGCGGCAGCGGCGACGACCTGGGTGGTGAAATCGCTGTCGACGCGAATGGCAACGCCTACATTTTCGGCAGCACAGGCTCCGAGGATTTTCCGACGGCGAATGCATTGCAACCAACTCCCATCGGTGGCTCAGATGTCTACCTTGGTGACATGTTCATCATGAAGCTGAATCAGATCGAATTTCAAATTGCGGAGTTCGGCCTGGTGTCGTTAAAGGTGTATGATCTAATGGGCCGGGAAATCGTTGCCCTCGTCAACGAAAATTTGCTGTCGGGAAAATACGAAGCCGGGTTTGACATGAGAAATTTGCCCGGCGGCCTCTACTTCTATCGTTTGAAAGCCAGCGGCTTCACGGAAGAAATTTTCATGAATTCATTTCCGTGAGAGTTCTATTTCCGTGAGCCAGATGTTTTTGCTTTTTTTGCACCGCGTGGCGCGTTGTCCGCGACAAAAATTTCACTTCTAACACATTAATAGCTCAAACTTTCTGCCAGCGCCGGCGCGGGGTTTTCCACGGTGGTTTCATAAAGCGCCATTTGTCCGCAGAAGAACGTCAGCCGCGCGGCCAGTTTAGTCACAAGAAAAATTTGCCCGACGAGGAACGCGAGAAAAATCGCCAAATCGCTGGCCTGCCCCGCGCCCGGCGCGATCAAGCTGTAAAGGCCGAGCGCCAGCGCGAGAAAAATTCCCAGAACGAGATACAGGCCGAAGGCTTGCGTGGGATGGGCGAAAACAAAGCGAAACCCGTCGAATGCCGCAACGAACATATTGTGATGCCCCTTCACGACGGTCGCAATTTTCGCATAATCAAACGCCATATTTACCGTCGCCAGCAGCAGCGCGATGCTCGCATAGGCGCCGGCAACCAGAAAAAAGGCGTTGCGCTCCACCGTCGTGTCGCGGGTTGAATCGGCAATGAACGAGAATAATGCCGGCGCCACGCCGGTGAAGATGAAAAAATAAAAAACCGCCGAGAGCAGGAATAAAATAATAAAACGTAAAACATAACGGCCACTCGCGCGAAAAAATTGTTCCATCGCCAGAGGTTCATTGCGACGGGCAAAACGATCCAAAATCCCGCCGAGCAAAAACATCCAGACGATCATGTAACCGGCGCCGAGGCCGATGATGCCGGTGTTGCCGGCGAAAAGACTGCCGTTGAGCCAGGCCTCAAGATTGCCGAGAAAAGGCCCGACGCCAATGACCGCCGGAGAAAATGTTTTGCCGAGTTCGGTCGCATTGTGGGCAAATTCCTCGTACCAGTCGATATCGAAACCGTTTCGCAACTTTTCCTGAATCCGGCTCGCGCCGAGGGAAGATTCGATTTGGTCGGACATCACCAGCGCCAGCGGCAGGGCCATGGCGAAATTGAACAGCCATAAAAAGAGAATGAGTTTCGGGCTCGCGGTGACGCGGCGCAGGCCGTCGCGAATTGCGGAAATAATAGTCATGGTTTATACATATTTCATCAAATTTGATAATGGTATGATCACACAAAAAACGCGAACGTCGCCAGCAAATCCTGCAGCCAGATCATCCACTTTGAAGCCCACTTGCGCGCGGGAAGCGTCGCGGCCGGCTGTAACAGTTTGCTGTTGTTGGTGTAATTGAGATCGAGAATTAATTTGCGCTCCGGATCGACTGCCGCAAATTTTAAGCGCGCCGGCTTCTCATAAACAAAAAGCTTCCAGCGTTCCTGGCCGTCCCAATTTTCGCGAATGGTGTCGCCGTTGGCAAACACCGCCATCACTTCGACCGGAAACACCGCGCCGCCGTTGCGACGCACGACGACTTGCGTGCGAAAAGTTTTCTCGCTGCCGTTCGTCGCCGGTTTTGATTTGCCCGCATAAACAATTTTTCCATCCATCTCCACCAGACCTTCCGGCGACGCCGGCACGCTCGACACCGATTGAATCGCATAATCAAAAATCTCCGAGCTGCGATGTGCCTGATCGAAGAACCACGTCATGTCTTTGCCGGTCACTTCGTTGACGACGGCGAAGAAATCATCCGGCGTTGGATGTTTGAATTTGTAGCGCTCGAAAAAAGTCGACATGATTTTTTGCAGCGTCTCCCAGCCGAGATAGCGTTCGAGCGTGCCCAGCCACAACGCCGTTTTATCATAAGTAATACGCGCGCCGCTGGCGGGAAAATATTTGTAGGTGAGCGTCGATTGCGCGTCGGAGGTAGCCACTGGACGATAGCCCTGCAGACGATTGCCCGAAGTCATGCGCGGCAATTTCACCTCGTCAAATTTCACCGGAATGAAGCCGCGAAAATAGCGCCGCACCCACGAGCTTTCGCCGAACGCCGCTTCCATCGTGCGCGCCGTCGAAAACGTGTTCAAACCTTCATCCAGCCAGGCGTGCTCAAACTCATTGTTGCCGACGATGCCGTACCAGAATTGATGGCCGCACTCGTGAACCGTGACGCCTTCCGGCGAGCCGCCGCCGAACGGATTCAACCAGCGCGTGCCGCAGGTGAACAGCGTCGGATATTCCATGCCGCCGGCGCCGCTTTCATACGCCGGATCAACGACGGTGACATGGCCGTACGGATACGGCCCGAACCACGTGCCGTAATATTGCAGCGCCGCCGCGGTCGCCGCAAAATGGCGCTCGGCTTGGCTGAGATGCTCCGGTTGAATCAACAGCCGCATCTCCACCGGCGGCAGGCCCGGATGCTCGAAACGTTTTTCGCGCACCAGATAATCCGGGCTCGTCGTCCACGTGAAATCGTGCACGTCGGCTTGCACGTGCCGATGCGTGGTCGTGCCGTCGGGATTGTTTGTTTTTTCCACCAGACGTCCGGTCGCGCCGAGCACGTAATTCGAAGGCACGGTCATTTTCACGTCATACACACCATAGTCGGAGAAGAACTCCGTGCCGGCGTGAAACTGATGGCAATTCCACTGGCCGCCGTTCCGATTTTCCTTTAAAGAATCAAAAGGAAAGTCGGAATAAACACCGAGCTTGGGAAACCACTGCGCGAGGAAAAAGTAATTGCCGCGAAACCCCGTGCGCGCAAACGTGCGCGGAATTTTGCTCGTGAACGATAACTCGACTTGAATGGATTCGCCCGTCGCGATGGCCTGCGGCAGCGGCACCACCATCACGGTTTGATCGTCGGGATTGCCATCATCCGGTGCGGCGAATTTTTTGTTTGGGGTGAGATCGGTTTCCGAAAATTTCCCCGGCGGCAAAATTTTGATTGTGTTTACGTTGACGCAACTCCAGTCATCCTCACGGAGATTGCGCTGCGTGCCGTCCCGCCTTGGCGGGATTTGGCCGGCCAAGGTGCGTTCGAGCAGCCAAGTGCTGCGCGTGTTCTTCCACGCGTTGTAGTAGAGATGAAACCGCAGCTCATTCGTGGGCCGATCGCGATCATTGCGCCAGGTGATGATCTCGCGGCCTTCAAGCATTTTCGCTTGCGGATCGAGCTTGACGTCGATGGTGTAATTCGCGTTGCGGGGACTGAGGGCGGGTTGAGCTTGAGCGCCGGAGTTTAACGTGAATAAAATAATCATGCCGATTGGGTAAAACCGGTGGGATTTCATATTCTCCTCTCCTCAAAAAGAAAAGAACGACAGGTGATTTTTCGAAAGACGGCAAGGCTGGAAAAACGTTTAGAAACTTGTCAGGGTGATATGCGGTTTCAAACGAGGCAATTTCGTGGCTCGAATTTTGACTTGCTGCGAGAACAGAGCCTTCCATATTGTAGGCTGGCGCGAAAACCCCGCGCCATGCGTGAGGTTCGGGTTCGGAATGCCGCAATTGAGCAGGCGGCTGGCGGCGCATGGGAGCCATCGTCACCACAGGGAGTTCAATATGGTCTTTGGTTTCTACGGCGGTCGGAGGGGCGTATTCGTGAATAATTTGTGAGCTGTTTGTTGTCACCGTCGTTTTCTCCGGATTTATGCAAGGTCGCGATGAGACATTAGTAATAAGATAAGCGATACAAGATAATCAACACAAAACAAAAAGTCAAGTAATTCGCGGTTTTCAAGGCCGCTTGACTTTCTCATTCCAGCTTCATATATTAAATATAGAACTTTCAACAATTGACAGTTTCGGATCAGTAAATTCTATCAACAAAATTTGAAAAAAAACTCACATGAATACTGTTTTCAAAAAAGCCAGATCTTTTTCTCTGTCAGCTTATATTGAACAAGCCTTGAAGTTGGCAGAGTATGAAAAGGACGAAGACGGCCTCATTGTGGCGTCCGTTCCGAATATCCCCGGCTTTTTTTCTCAAGGTGAAAATTTTGAAGAAGCCCGCCATAACCTCAGAGATGCCATCGAAGGAAATCTTGTTGTCGCCTTGCAACTGGGTTTTGAGATTCCAGCTATTGAAGGCGTCGAGATAAAGGAAACTGATTATGCCGAAGCTGAGCATGTCGAAGCTGACGCCGCTCAAACCCAATGAGGTCATGAGAAAACTTCGGGCATGGCAGAAACTTTAAATCCTCCATTACTCTCTCCTCGGCGACGGTCGATGGTAATGTGCGGTTTCAAACGAGGCCATTCAGTGGCTCGAATTTTAACCTGCTGTGAGAACAGCGCCTTCCATATCGTTTCCTCCGGATTGATGAGAGCATTTCTCGCGTGATGTTACATGAGTAGATGATGCAAGCAAGATAAGTTAATCAACTAAAACTCTAAAGTCAAGTCGGCGCTTTGGGTCTGACTCAAGCCGCTTGTTTCTTCGCCCTAATTGTCGAATCCGTTTGTCTTAATAAGCGCGGCATCATGCTGTTTCACAGTAAGGCTGGGTTGCGCTTTGGCTGCTTTTCCTTTGAGCGCCAAAGGATTGCGGATGCCGATTTTGGTGAAAATTCTCAACACTCCATCGCTGCCTCCGGCGATCAGCAATGCCGTTAGTATCTGTCCGCTTAGCGAAATTCCTTTTTTACCTGAATAGCCGAAAATTGCCAGCAGGTTCGGAAAGATATCCAGGTCGTACTTCCACAATGCGATAAAGACGATGGTTACAGCGATAGGAACTTTGAGGCCTTTACCATCGCAGCGCTCTAAAAAGACGCGCCAGGAGAAAAGCGGCGTTAATGCCGCTTCGAAAACGACAGCTAAAACGAGATACAGTAATAGCACCTCGCCCAGCCTGTCCATCATTGCAAGCGGGCTTTCCTGTTGTTGAGTCGGTGGCTGGTCCTGAGGGGCTTGCGCCAGCAGAAAGCTAACGGAAAAAAATAACAAGAGCATGCTTAACACCAAAATGATTTTCATATATCACTCCTTTCATAAACTTTGACACTACCTGATATGATGTTGCCGTGGAACGGAATACTTGCAGGTTTGAGCCCCAACCGTTGGTCGCTCGGAGATTGCACAAATTTTCGCTACCTCACGCCGTGCCAGTTGTTCAAAATGCTGCCACTTTTATAGCCACTTTGAATCGCTTCCTTCAGGCTGTTCCTGTTCGGAGGTCTGCTGATCGGAGGGTTTTGGGGGCCGCCCCATCCAAGATATTTTGTGTTTTCTCCCCATTGGCCTTTATACTCGAGCCATGGCTGGTTTTCAACCAGCTCGGGTTCCTGCCATTGCCCGAATCGTAGCTTATTAACCGCGATGTTTGCAAAGCGGAGATTGGTGCGAATGAGGTCCTCGTCGATCTCTTCGGGAAGGAGACACAAGTGACCGATTGGCCGTTCATCGCTGTTGGCCAGAAAATCATCTCGGGTGATTATGCCCGGCAGGTTGAGCCCATGCAAAGTAAATCCTGGCGTGGGATAGCCGCCGTGGGCTCCCAGGGCCACAAAGGCATAGGGATGATCATTGATAACGTAGGCCTTGCCAATTTCATTTTTCTTCAGGGAATTCCATTCCTTCAGCCAGGTTCGCAGATCCGGGCTCGAGGAGGGCCACTGCGATGCCCATTTGCAGTGGTGAAAGTGATTGACCATATACTTTCTATCCTCTTTGATATAAAGCTCGATCAAGCTGTCCCAGTCACTCTCGTGCTTGTTCCAGGCGTCGTTAAAAACGAAATACAGGAAATATTCGATCAGCTGATATTTGCCGAAAATCCCGGGATCAACATCGCGGAAATATCTTGTAAACGGATCGTCCCGCTCTGCATCTATGGTCGCTTCCGAAACCCTGAAATAATACTTGGGAACGCTGGGGTTGTCCGCTGGAATACCGCTTGACGCAAAATCATATCCATATTTTTCTCGGGCCAGATGGCTTACTGCCTCAGGACCCAGTTCCGGGATGCGGTTTTGATATGCCTCGGGCACCAGGAAGCCCTGCATGTCCAGGTCTCTGATATTGAGATAACAGTCTTCCGATTGGGGAATTCTGCCGAGATCTTCCAGGCTTCCGGGTTGGTGCTCCGTTCGTTCTTTCTGCCCCCTGCGATACAGATCGGAGATCTCGACGAGCACTTTGCAATCTTCCGGCAGGAATGCTTCTTTCTCGTGAAGCCAGAGTATCGGCGCATGTTTTTGGGCGAGCTTGAATTTCTCTTCTTGAGTCACGACACACCTTTTTAGTTGCAAAAAATAACCTGCATGAATTTCTAATAACTTATTCTCTTTAATAGATAAGACACTAAAAGAACGGAAATTCTCTCACATTAGTTATGAAAGTTTTTTGTGGTCCCGGCCGCTCAATTTGTTCAGATCAGAAAACTCGTTTGGGTGAGTTGAAGGTGGAGCAATCCTGACATCGAGGAAAACGCCGTCGCCTGGGGAAAGACAACCCGCATCTGTCAGCTTATATTGACGCAACTCCAATCATCCTCGCGGAGATTGCGCCGGTTTTCAGCGTGAATAGAGCCTTCCATTTGTAGGCTGGAGCGAAGACCCCGCGCCATGCCTGAGGCTCGGGTTCGGAATGTCGCAATTGAGCAGGCTGCCGGCGAAGCACAGGAACCATAGTCTCCCCCAGGAAGATCGATATGGTCTTTGGTTTCGATGGTGGTCGGCGGGGCGTATTCGTGAAGAATTTGAGAGCTGTTTGTTGTCACTGTCGTTTTCTCCGGATTTATGCAAGCGCATGTTTCTCGCAATTACATTAGGAGATAAAAGAAACGATTGGTTTGGTGCATTCGTAAATTTTCAGATCAATACGAGTGACTTATTTATTGTGAAAAGAGAGATGGCAGGAAATTTTGAAAATGTTAATACCTTTATTTTTAGTTTGGGCTTGACTTGCTGGAAAATACGATGTATTTTAACACCGTAAATGGACGAAAACAATTTTCATAAAAGTTTTTGGGGCACGTCAAATGCCAACTCAACAACGCTATGACGCTTTTCTGAGCCTCAACAGCAAGGATTTGGCCGCCGTCGAAGTTATTGCCAAATGGCTCGTCGATAAGGCGCAGCTCAATGTTTGGTTCTACCCCTGGGAACTGCCGCCTGGTGCAGATGCGCAAAAAGCCCTGGAAGAGGCGTTGAATCATTCTAATGCCTGCGTCGTCTTTATCGGCCCTGGTGGTATCGGTCCCTGGCAAAATGAAGAGATGCGTGTGGCATTGGCCAGGCGGGTAAGAGACGAATCTTTTCACGTTGTGCCGATTATTCTACCAAACGGCCATCGTCCTTTGCAGGAAAGCGACCTGCCTCCTTTTTTGCGCAATCTTATCTGGGAGCCGTTACGTGATTTGCAGGACGAAAATGCTTTACATCGTTTGCGTTGCGGCATTTTAGGTCTGGTGCCTGGGCGACAACCGGAAATGGCTGCCAGGGAAATAGTTTGTCCTTTTCGTGGCCTGGAATATTTTCGTGAAGAGGACGAACCCTACTTCTTTGGGCGCAAAGCCCTGGTTGATTTGCTGTTTGAACGTTTGACAACGGATCGCTTTCTCGCCGTTTTAGGGCCTTCGGGCAGCGGCAAGTCATCGGTGGTACGGGCCGGATTGATTCCAAAACTAAAAAGAGAGCACAAACAGCATCACACGGCTCAGAGAGCAAAATCACTTGTGACGATTTTCACGCCGAAAGAAGAACCGATGAGAGAGCTGGCGTTTGCTGTCAGGCACCTCTACCAGCAAATCGGCCAAAATCGCACAGTCGAAGAGTTCATCGAACGCCTGCGAAAAAATGAAGAAAGCTTGTACCTCATCATTCGCGAAATCGCCGAAACCGCAACGCCGGATGGAGTTTTTCTCGTTATTGACCAATTTGAAGAACTCTTCGCCCAGAGTCACGATGAACACCTGCGCCAACAGTTTTTAGATCGGCTGTTTTTAGCCCTGGAGGGCACAAGCAGCCCGATCAGAATTATTGTTGCCATGCGCTCAGACTTCCTGGGCAAGTGCGCCTCTTATGCGCATCTCAATGCTTATCTGAATGACAAGGCTTTTCAAATTGGATTGATGAGTCGTGAGGAGATGCGTGAAGCTATTGTCGAGCCGGCAGCCTCGGTTGAGCTGGTCTATGAAGAGGGATTGGTTGACCGCATCTTAAAAGACGTGGCAGGCGCATCGGCAGAATTGCCTTTGCTGGAACATGCGTTGCTGGAACTGTATGAACGAAGAAGAGGCCGTCTCTTAACGTTTCAAACGTATACCGAAATCGGCGGCGTTGAAGGAGCTTTGACCAAACACGCCGAAATGGAATTTTCCCAATTGGGTGATTCGAAGCAACAACTCATTCGGAAGATGTTTATTCTCTGCTTGATCCAAACCGGCGAGGACATCCCGGATATTCCGCGCCGTTGCGCCAAAGAGGAGTTGTTGGCCATTGGCGGAAAGTGGGAAATTGCTGAAGCCTTGCTGGAGCAGTGGACCGCTGCGCGCTTGCTCACCATAACGCACGATTTGCTACGCGGCAAAGATTTTGTCGAGGTTGCCCATTACGCCCTGATCCACAATTGGCCGCGCTTACAAAACTGGTTAGATGAAAATCGCGAGGCCATCAGGCTATATGGCAATCTTCGCCAGGCTGCCAAAGATTGGGAAGATTTCAATCGTGCTCCGGAGTATTTATATTCAGGCGTGCGACTCTTGAAATTGGAAGAGCTAAATAAAACGTATGCCGGCGACATGCAAGACTTGGAGAAGGAGTTTATTCGAGCCAGCCTCGAGCATCGCGAGGCAGAAGCGCAGAAGAAAGAAGCGCAAAGGCGGAAGGAGTTGGAAATGGTAACTCGCCTTGCAACCGAAAGCGCCAAGTCGGCAAAACGCCTGCGGGCGATAGTTGCCGTCGCACTTTTCGCCCTGGTTCTGGTTTCATATTTGGCGCGCAGCCTGGATATTGCCGGAAAAAAGACCAAGGATCAACTGGCCAGAAATTACTGGGAAATCGGCCGCGCTGCAAGAACAGAAGGCTTATGGCTCAACTCAATTCATCTCATGGCGGAAGCGATTGGAATGGCGCGGGACAAAAATCTTTTTCTCAATATTGCCCAGGACCTGAGCGCCTATCTGCCACAAACTCGTCTCAGTTCAATAATTTCGCACGACGCCGTCGTTAGCGGCGCGGTCTTCAGTAAAGCCGGCGCCCGCCTCCTCACCTGGTGTTACGACAGTACGGCCCGTGTGTGGGAAACAGCGAGTGGCAGCCGCTTCGGCGCCGTATTGAAACACCATGCCGAAATTAATGACGTGGTTTTTAATCATGCCGGAACTCAGGCACTCATTTGGAGTTATGACGGCGCCGCGCAGTTATGGGACATAGCCAGTGGCGCCCCCATTGGCGCGGCGCTGAAACACCGGAGCATGATCAGAGGGGCGACCTTCGATAAAGACGAAAGTCGAATTCTCACCTGGAGCGATGACGGCGCTATTCGGTTGTGGGAGACGACAAGCGGCGTTCAAATTGGCGCGACATTAAAACACCAACGCGCCGTCAATGGCGCGATTTTCAATAAGAATGAGACTAGGATTCTGGCGTGGAGCGATGACGGAATAGCTCGATTATGGGACGTTGCCAGCGGCGCGCAAATTGGCCCGGCCTTAACTCATCAAAGCGTGGTTAATGGCGCCGTTTTCAATAATAACGAGACCAGGATTCTCACCTGGAGCGATGACAGCACCGCTCAAATGTGGCATGCGGCTACTGGCGTTAGGATGGGGCCAACGTTGCAACACAAGAGCTCGGTCTTAGGCGCGGTTTTCAATACCGACGAAACCCGCATTCTTTCCTGGAGCAGGGATAAGACGGTGCGGCTATGGAATGTGGCCGATGGCAGCTCCATTGGCCCGGCCTTGGAACACGATGATGAGATCCTTGATGCCGGCTTTAACAAAGACGAAACTCGTATTCTTGCCAAAACGCTGAATAGTTTCTGGGTATGGAATGCGGCAGTTGGCGCCCCAATCGGACCGGCATTGAAATACAAAACGGATTTCATTGGCGCCGTCTCTCGTGACAAAACTCGCATTCTTACCTGGAGCGTTGGCAGCAAGACACCGCGGCTCTGGCAAGTCGCGAACGACGGCCTCAATGACTTGACCTTACAACATAAAGACGCGGTTAATGGCGCAGTTTTCAATCAAAACGAAACGCGCATTCTCACTTGCAGTTCAGACAGCACGGCCCAATTGTGGGATGTTGCCAGTGGCGTTCAACTCGGCCCCCCATTTAAACACAACGATAAAGTTCGGAGTGCGATCTTCAACAAAGACGCCACCTATATCCTCACCTGGAGCGAAGACGGGGTTGCGCAATTATGGGACGCTGCCAGCGGCGCTCCTATTGGCCCGCCATTGAAGCATGAAAAGCGGATCAATGGCGCACTCTTTAATCAAGGCGGAACTTGTATCCTCACTTGGAGCGATGATAGCACGGCGCGGCTGTGGAATGTCAAAGGCAGCTCTCAAATCGGTCCGATATTCAAACATGATGATAAGGTGAATGGCGCCGGTTTTAATAAAGAAGAGAATCGCCTTCTGACCTACGGAACTTACGCGGTCCAGCTCTGGGATGTCGCGGCTGGCACAGCAATCGGCCAAAAGTTGGAGCATGGAGACGTTATCAGGGGAGCGGTTTTTAATGACAAAGAAACCTGTATCCTTATCTACGGATTGGAAACTGCGCGGGTTTGGGATATCGCGAGTGGAAACCCAATTGGCCCGATATTGAAACCCCAGGGTTGGATTCGAGACGCATTCTTTACTCGCGACGAAAACCGCATTCTGATGTATGGCGCATATTCTGCCCAGTTTTGGGATGTGAACCAAGGCATCCCAATCAGTCCTTCATTTCAGCAGGAGGGTAAGCAGAAGGGCTTGATCAATGGCGCCGTCCTAAATAAGGCCGCGACTTGCCTTCTTACCTGGAGCGCTGATGGAACGGTGCAACTGTATGACGCCATCAATAGCATACCAATCGGACAAACACTTAAACATAAGAACGATGTCAATGGCGCGGTGTTCAACAAAGATGAAACCCGCATTCTCACCTGGAGCGGTGACAACACCGCTTGTTTGTGGGATCTGCCGGGAGATTTGGATTTTCCTCAAGAAAAATTTACGCTTCAGATCATGGCGCTTACCGGAACAAAATTCAATCTCGCCACTAAAGATATTGAGTTCATTGAACCGGAGCGTTGGCGAAAGCTCAACGAAGAATATTTGAGATTGGCGCGCGAACATTACAAGTTTTGTCAATACCCGCGCCAGAACGTGTACCGCTGGTTCTTTCCGCAGGAGGCCGAGGAAATAAAAGCATCTGAATAATTTAAGATGTGTTGACTTTTGAGAGAAAGCTAAGTATATTGGGCTATGGATTCATAAATAGCTTGCTTTCGACCTCTGCCCGATTTTCCATAGCTCATTCCAGACTTTCATTTTTGACTCTCTTGTAAAAGGAACTTAGTGCCGTGAAATGAAGTATTATTCTTAACGTTGTTGAAATCGAAATAATGAACATATATTTGCTATCTGCGGGCCGCAATTTTACATCAATTTATAAACACCAGATATCTATCAGCTATTAGAAACGAATTTCACAAGCCTGACCAAAGTTCGGATTAACCTGCGAGGTAACCCATGACCATGACAAACAGAAAAAAAATATTTATCCTATTAGGAACGGCGCTGGGATTGGGAGGAATTTCACTCATAGATGGATTATCGCTTGTTAAAATAGAAGAAATGATCTTATTTAAAATCCAGCCAAAGATGAATGAAGAGCCTCCCAGAGTCGAGCGGCAAGAGGAGGTTAGAAAGCCGGATTCCTTCATACCTAAGACTGAATCGTCAAAATCGAGCAAAGACTTCAAGGCGGGCGAGCCAGAAGCAAAGGTGGATTCGAGTCGTCTGGAACACATGAAAAGGAACTTAAAATGGGAACGCCATTGAAAATCAGAATAGCGCAAATACTTTTTGTTTTTCAAATCGGGCTGTTTGCCTCTGCTTATTCCCAAAATAACGGCAGTGATTTCGAAAGCATCGTGAAGAGTATTACTGAGGCTGCACAACTCGACCGAACATCAGCAATCGAGCTGCTTGATGCACTGTTTGAATTCAAAGACGAGTTGGGTATGAAGCTTGGGCAAATCGCAGATCCAACCATCCCATTTGCCAGGCGGCAACAGATATCAAGAGAAACGATTGCGAAATTTTTTATATCTGAAACAGTGCCAGTGCAAGTATCCAGTAAGTACCGTACAACAATAAGCACTAAACCGGTCAAGGATTATTTTGACGCTTTGATGTGGCTAAACCGCACAAAAAGCTACATAACTGTTGAATTGTATTTTAGCAATTTTTGGGGATTTGTGGGGATTAAACAGTTAGATAATAGGCGTTATGAAGTGGCGACAGCCGTTTGGCAAATCTTTAGAGGAGTAAGAGATGACGGTAGTATTTATTCAGATGCAACGAGGAAAAAAATACGCTCGATTGTTGAAAAAGATGGCGGGGGCAAATGGATTATCAAGGCCACTGAAATTGCCGTTTCTGAAACAAGGTCACTTGAAAAGTATTTAAGAGACGAAAGGAATCAGTAATGAAAGCGTGTATATTGGCTTACTTATTTCTTTGGTCGTTTTCAGCTTACGGACAAGGTGATCAGCCATCCAGCGAGGCGTTCAAGCAGTTTCTGTTTGAAGCATTGGACAAACGATCCACAAAGCTGCTTTACAACATAAGCGCACACAACGGGGTCGTTGCTGCCGACTTTTTCGACCAAATCGACAACGTTGATCTCTCAAATGCAAGGGAGTATTGTATTCAAAGGTTTTCCGCCAAATCTAAACAATCCGGCATTCAAGAGTTTAGAGTCGAGGTTGCCTTTCAAAAACGTGAGATAAATAGTCGTTCTCATACCTGGATTATTGCCGGACTGCGAAAGCTTCAAAACCAATCTCGAAACGGCGAGGTAATGATTCCTCGCTTGGATCCAAATTCTGATCTGGCCAAGGAGCAAAAGGGATTTCTGCCACTGGCGCACGAGTTCAATTTTAGTGATTTTTCACGCGCTGTCGAAGCTCGCAATTCAGAAGTTATACAGTATCTTCGTGAGGTTGGTTTTGATTTTTTAGCTGATTACCGGCTCGAGCCGATCAAGGGAACTATTTATATAATTTCCGAAGTGGCTCTTTCGCATTCTGGAGGTAAAAGCGTATCGTATAATTTTATAGCGCAAGATCTGCCGGTATCGGATCAAAAAAGAGAAAGTGGATGGTACCTGACAAATATTTCACCTATGGGAGATATTGATACTCAATTGACAGCGAATCATCGCTCAGCGCAAGATGTGGAAAGAAAAGGTTCTCAAGAAGATCGAAAAGATGGCAAGGCAAGCGAAACCAGCGATGGTCATTCTACTTCAATGGTGCTGGTTGCTTTCTATCACGATGCTGATTTTATGGATTTTCCTCCGTATCAACAACCATTCCTAAGGGTTGCTATTCGTGGAATATCTGATATTGAGTATGATTTTGATAAGCGCACGGAAGAAATCGTCATCAGATGCAAAAATTGTGATTTTGATCCATCATCCGAAATTCAGAAAAAGCAAACAGAATTCTGGGAAGAGCAAAAGAAATATTTTTTCATCGAAATCGAATCTCAGGATAATAACACGATTATCATCGTCTTGCCAAAATTCAGGGTGGGCGCGATTAAAGTTTTTCGCAACGTCGATAAAAAGAAGAGAACGAAAAGCAGTTGGCTTGATATTTTGCCATTGAATACCTCGCCCGGCGGGTTATAGCATTTAAGGGGCGCTACGTTAAAGTAATGACAAAACTAATTGATATGAGCAAATCCTGTCAACAAAATTTGAGACAATGGTGATGAATCCTATTTTCAAAAAAGCCAGATTTTTTTCCCTGTCCGCTTATATTGAACAAGCCTTAAAACTGGCGGAGTATGAAAAGGACGAGGACGGCCTGATTGTGGCGTCCGTTCCGAATATCCCCGGCTTTTTTTCTCAAGGTGAAAATTTTGAAGAAGCCCGCCATAACCTCAGAGATGCCATCGAAGGAAATCTTGTTATCGCTCTGCAACTCGGCTTTGAGATTCCAGCTATTGAAGGCGTCGAGATAAAGGAAGCTGATGATGCCGAAGTTGACGCCACTGACGACTGGCAAAAACTTTAAAATCATTCATTACCCTCCCCTCCCTTCTCCAGCTAAATCTACATCAGATTTTCAGTCGCTGAACACTGAAGCTCCGCTGTAGCGGAGCGGCCCCAACTGATAAATTAAGACCAACTGATAAGCTTTTTGCTTTTCATCCGTTGGTCTTAATCTATCTGCTGGGGAAAAACTTTCAGAGTTTTTTCCGAGTTTGACGGCGTTAACACTTAAACTCCTGCAGCGCCCGCACCGCTTCCAGCGCCTCGGCAAATTCTTTCGCCGTCACAAAGCGTTTGGTCTTATCTTTCGCCATCGCCTGCGCCAGCGTCGCGTCGAGGGCGGGGGAGAGTTTCGTGTTCAACTCGGAGGCGCGCAGCGGCGTTTGCGAAAGAATGCGGCTGGAAATCGTCGCGAGCGAATCGCCGAGAAACGGGCGCTGGCCGGTGGCCATTTCGTAAACGATAACGCCGAGCGAAAAAATATCGGATTGGCCGGCGACTTTATCGCCGTTGATTTGTTCGGGCGACATGTAGCTCGGCGTGCCGAGCACCGCGCCGTCCTGCGTCAGCGTCGAGTAATCGACGTGCGCAATGCCGAAATCCATCACCTTCACTACGTCGTCGCGCGTGAGCATGATGTTGGCCGGTTTGATATCGCGATGCACGACGCCGTTGCGATGCGCGTAATCGAGCGCGTCGCAAATCGGCGTGACGAGGCGGCAAATTTCTTCCAGCGGAAACGGCGCGCGTTTTTGGATCAGCGCTTCCAGCGTCTCGCCTTCAAGAAATTCCATCGCAATATAAGAATACGCCCCGGCTTCATCGGCCTGATAGATCGTGACGATGTTGGGATGATTGAGCGCGCCAGCCGCCTGCGCTTCGCGAAGAAAACGCTGGCGCGCGCGTTCGCTGTTGCCGATGCGCAGACTGGCGTTGATCGTTTTCACGGCCACGCGGCGGTTGATGGTCGGATCGTAGCCTTCATAAATTTTTCCCATCGCGCCGGAACCGATTGCACCGATGATTTCGAAACGGCCGAGGCGCACAATCTCGCCGCGCGCATCGGTAACGACGGCGTTGGCGGCGTTGCCGGAAGCCGATGCCATTTCCGGCGCCTCGCCCAATCGCCCGCGCAAAAATGCCGTGACGCCGCCGGTCGCCGCGATGGCAAAAATCAGCGTGACGCATTTAAACCACACGCGGCCAAGCGTGAAAAATCCGAACGCGCCGACCCACGCCAGCAAAATCATGCCCAGCAGAACGACGCCAATGTATAAACGCGGCAAACGCCGGGCGGCAAACAACGCCGCGAGTCCGAGCGCGACGAGCGCAACAAATTCAAAACTTTCGATGGCGCTGTTGCGAATGAGCGCATCGCTTTGCAAAATATTAGAAGTGGAAGTGGCAAGTTTCTCCGCGCCGGGTAGCCGCGAAGAAACCGGCGTCGGAACGAAATCTTGCGTGCCCGCGGCCGTCACGCCGATAAAAACAATTTTGCCGGTTAATTCGACCGGCGGGTTCTGTTGTAAAATCGCCGCCGCCGAAGTTTGCGGGAACGTTCCCGGCCCGCCGTAATAATTGATCAAGGTCCAGCTGCGCTGATCGGTTGGCACGAAAATATCGCCGATCTGAATGCCCGCGCCGACTTTTACCTGTATTTGCCCGCGCGTCTGTTCCAAAAACTGCGTCGCCGCCTGCACGGGCAACGAAGGAAAATATGAATCGCCATGACGGACGATTTGCGCTTCCCAGCGCACCACCGGCTCGCCGAATTGCTCTTCCGGAAAAAGATTGATATGGCCGGACGGCAGGCTCGCGCTCACCAATTCGGTTGCCGCAGAATTAATGATTCCGCCACGCACCGGCGGATTGGTTAATAGCTTTTCGCGAAAATCAAACAACACATACGCGCTCGCGGCAATTCTTTCCGGCAGCGGCGCGGCAATAACCGCCGTGTCGAAATTGGAAAAATAATAGGGGAAAACAACTTTTTGTGAGGTCGCCACGAGCTCGGCGAGTTTTTGTGTGCCAGCGGCTTCCTCCGGTTTGGCCGGTAAAACGAGATCACAAATCACGAGCCGCGGGTTATCGGCAAGAATGCGCGTCAGCAGTTCCATTAATTTCACCCGCGGCCACGGCCAGCCGCCGATTTTTTGCAGACTGTGATCGTCAATGGTGACGAGATGAATGCGCGCATCCGGTTGGATTGGCCCGCGCAGGCGAAAGAAGAGATCGAGATTGGCGCGTTCGAGGCGTTCAAAAATTCCCGCGCCCGGCAGGATTTGCAAATACAATAACGCCGCGATCATCAGCACGGCACTGCCGATGATATGCGGCAAGCGCGCGCGCCAAAGTTGTTGCCGGCGGCGCCGTTGCCATGCGGCTAATTTTTCACCGGAAGAAATCGGGGAGGATTTTAGATTAACATTCGGCATCGAAATGGAGGTTGCGTTGCTGATTTCATTTTAAAAGCCCAGACGAGCCGTCTGGGTTACTGGCGTTCGGCATCGAGATCAAGATCGCGTTGTTGATTCCACCGTACCCAATCCTGCTCCGCGCGGGCGTCGGTGAAACGATTCGGTTCCGAGGGACGGCCATCCCTGCCGATCACGACTTGTTGCTGCGCCTGTACCAGTTTGACCCACGCTTCGAGCGTGATCTGCTGCGGCCCCGGCACCTGCTGTGGCCCCGGCACTTGTCCGGGCCGCAAACCCGTTTGCGGGCGAAATAACGCCCCGCCGCCGCGCACTTCCACGGCGCCTTCATAAACGCGCACATTCGTCACACTATCCGCCGCAACCGTGGCGCGATAAACCGTGCCCTGCACGCCGGCAATTGCCGTGGGAAATTTGACGTCGACTTTCGGCTGGCGATTGAACAATTTGTTGACGCGCGTCCACAGCGAGCCCAGCGAAAGATCGAATTGCGCCTGCAGCGGTTGTGTTGGCGCCGCCGGCTTGTCGGTGCGCACGAGTTTCGTGATTTTCAACTGCGAATTGGCCGCGAGGCGAATCACGCTGCGATTGTCGAGCACCAGCTCGGCGCGCGCTTTCGCCTGCGTTTGAATTTCATCGTTGGGATCCAATAGTAAATTCGGCGTGACATTTTGAAATTCGCCTTTGCCGCCGCGCCGGTATTTGACCGGCCCTTCATGAAAAGTGAGCACCGCCTGCGCCGCGGCCGTGCGCAGTTGTTCCAGTTGGGGCTCGGGCACGGAACGCAGGGGAAACAGCAACGAATCACCGGGGTAAATTCGATTGAGATCTTTGATGTGCGCATTGGCGGTTTTCAGCGCGGCGAACAGCGAATCATTGAAGAAGCCGTAATAGCGAATGGCCAGATAGCTCGCCGTATCGCCGCGGCGGACGATGAATTTTTTGTGGGCAATCTGCGGGGAGGCGGAAAAGATCAGCGGCAGAATGAGAAAGCTCGTGACGACGAGCAGGCGTTTGAATGCGTGTGACGACGTGTACGGCATAGGTTAAATGTCAATTCTTAGTCATTCAGCAATTCCATCTCAAAGAGAAATCTGGAAGGTTTCTTTGACCAACCCTTATATCGTTCCGCATAGCTAAGGGTTAATGTTTTAATCGTTCGTGTAATAGCGACAAAACAGTTGCGTCGTTCTTCTTCCATCTCCAGACTTTGGTCTCCCTTTTTTTTGCTTTGAAAAGAAGGCAACTCATCTTCAACGAGTCCGATGAGATAAACGTGATCAAATTCTTTGCTCTTAGCGCCATGGATTGTCATGAGCATGACGGTATTGGGCTTGATGATCGGCTCCTTTGATCGCATTTGCAGCTCTTGCAGGAAGGCCTCTAAAGTGGGTTCTTCACCCAAACTCTGTTTGATCTCGCGCATCAATTCTTCCCAAACCAGTTGCTCTTCTTCATAACGAGCAAATATTTCAGCCGCAGGATCATTTTCAGCCCGACTTTGATCATGTGTCAATTCAGCAAACCAGGCGAGTGCAGATCTACTGAAATTTTGAAAATCTCGGCCTCTTACCAGGCTGCGTGAGGTCTCGTTGACAATTTCATTCACCAAAGTATTTGCAGTTTTTTGACTCACGAGTCTGATCCAGTTTTGCAAATAACCAAGATTCGAGGTTTGAGCTTGCGAGATGACATCTTCCGGATCGACTGCTACCTGAGTCAGTTGCGCAAAAGAGCCACACACCGCCTCCAAATAGTTACGATTTTGCCCGTCATTGGCAAGGCGTAAAATTGAGTGGAGCCAGACGAACGGTGTGCTTTCAAACTCGTCTTTTCGCTGAGAGATGGCAGCGGGCAATCCTTCGAGCCGCAACGCCATCGCTACGCCATCGAGTAGCTTGCGGTTTCGTCCCAACACAACGACAGAGCTAAGGTGATTGGAGTGAAGCTCTTTGATATCCTTTGCGACTCCTGCCGCTTCCGATTCGAAGTCGGGAAAGCATGGCAGCAAACGCACGGTGCCTTTGCTGAGGCCGGGACGAAAAGCTTCAAGTGGTTTCTTGTCAGCGGTTCGCAAAAAATTATGGCGAATAAGATTATTCGCCAACTCTACAATTTCAGGCGGGCACCTATAATTCATCGGCAACTGTATGACCGGCGGCAAATTATTTTTTGGAAAATAATCTTTGCGAAATTCTTTAAGACGTTCGTGGCTTGCTCCGTTCCACTGATAAATGATCTGATCATCGTCAGCCACAACAAATAAGTTGCGATGTTGGTCTCCAGTAAGGGCACGGATCAGGCCGTATTGTGCCTGATTCGTATCTTGAAACTCATCTATGCAAATGTATGGATAGACAATCCGATAACGTTTTGGAAAAACGGGAAATTTCGTAAACAATTGATAGGTCTTGAGAATCAAAGAATTAAAATCGATTGCGTTGCGTTTGCACAGCTCCGACTCGTAGGCAGGATAAACAGCAGCCATTCTTTCCCCGAATGCTTTATCTTTAAATACTTCACGGCATTGCTCAGGAAAAACAAGAAGTGATTTAAGACGTTGTATAACTGGCAATGTTTTTTTGTCGAGGTCGCTGACCACAGGACTCATCTTCTTCGCTTCTTCAACAGCATCATTCAATACGGCTTGCAAATCAACGTCTTGCGAATAGATGTGAAAATTAGGATTAATGCCCAGATGAGTTCCGTGTTGGCGCAAGACGTCCGCACAGAAGGAATGGAAGGTGCCAAAAAAAAGACGGCCTTCTTGCCTCGGAACAAAGTTAATAACACGGCTTCGCATCTCATCGGCGGCCTTGTTGGTGAAGGTCAAACCCAGAATGCGGAAATTCTTGTCGCGACTCGATTCAAGAATCCGAGCTATACGACAAGTCAGAACTTTGGTTTTACCTGAGCCTGGCCCTGCCAATACCAAGAGAGGGGCTTCGTCCCATTCTGCCGCTTGTCTTTGAATGGGGCTTAACTCCTCCCAAGCTTTGATAAATTCTTTCGTTCTCATAATGCTGCTTTTGCAACTATCTCATTGATAATCGTGGCGAAAAATTTAGGAACGCGAGATGCATCTACACCCGCAACTCGAAGTTTCTCAACTAAAGCAACTGTGTAGCCTGTTTTATCCGTTCTTATCCTCGAAGCGATCTCTTCTTCAAATCCTGCTTCGCCTTGCTTCTTAACCAAACTAACTTTGCGCTCAACAAAAATTTCTAGGCATTCTTGTACAAAGCCGTTCTTGATAAGAAACATCTCCAAATCCATGCCGTTTTCTGGAAGAAGTCGTGCAAGTTTTTTGATCTTATCGGAAGATAAACCGCGTGCTTCGATCTGCTTAACGAAACCCTGCCCAGCCGAATCGTTGTCACAAACCATAATCCAAGGTATCTCAAAAGTTCGTGCCAGACCAATAAACGCACCTGGTGAACCGTTGTTTTGAAAGTCGATTACTGTGACGCCAAATTGATCCAGTGGCTTTTCCAACAATTCCGAAAAATAGCGTAACAGCAGATATTCACTTTGCCCTTCGCAAAGAAGCCATGCACGAGCAAAAAGCACTTCCCCTCGAATGCGCTTTGCGTAAGTATCAAGGTCGGCAAGATCACCGTCGCTCAGGTATATTTGCGATTCGTTATAAAGCTGCTTCAGTTGAGCATGGACGTTCTCTTGCTTTGGAAAGATGGTGAGTAGTTTTCGATATTCTTTTTCTTCCATTTTACCATTAACGTAGAGTGTGGAAGTGCCCTCATGATAATCAAATTTCGGCGCATTGTTCTTACAAAATTCCAATAATTCGAGAGTGCCTGGTACTTTGACAGAAAATGAGCGCTTTACGTAAAAAATTTTGGAAGACGAGTCATTCCGACGAAACATCCGAATTTGAGTAAAAGGGATTTCCTGTATAAAATAGGGGGAGTGGCTTGAGATAACTTTCTGGCTTTTGACCTCATCCAGATTCGCTGCAAGAGCGCGCGTCGCTTGAGGATGGAGATGTGCTTCCGGTTCCTCCAATGCCAAAATGGCCTCAGTCTCCTGCTGAAACACCGGTTTGAGAAGCACATCAATATAAGCCTGGAAGAGAAAAAGAACCGCCAAGCTCTGCATACCTTGTCCATGGCGGGAAAGTGGAAAATCAACCTCCCCGCCCTGGGCTTTAATGACGACCTCCGATTTCGACATCAAATCCCAGGGCTTGAGCGGTAACGCTTGGATGGAAGTCTTTTGTCCAACTCCCAGTGCCATAATTTTTTGAATTTTGTCTAAAGTTGCTCTGACTTGTTCAAGCCTTGGATCTGCTTTCAGCAAATCAGCGTTAAGCTTCACTAACTCCTCGCTAAAAGTCTTTCTTTGTTCTTCGCTAATCTTGAGATCGCGTAGTATTCGCCCCCAAAACTGTGAGCGTGGTGAGAATTCATCATCTGAGTCGCGGAGAGCGGACAAATAAAACAGCCGAATATAAGAAAGAAATTGAGTTAAGTTTGCAGGACTGGCGCCCTTCCCCCCTAACGGCTGCCCATCCAGTGTAAGAAATTCCCATTTGGTGACAAGCTCTTTTGTGAGTAGATCGTATCTACTTGACAGCCGAAGCCCAATAGAATCCAGATCCTTTACAGGATCCGTTTGTATAATCTCATTGAGAGCGCGACTTAGAGGGTCAGGCCACTCATCAGGTTTATCTTCTCGGAACCATAGTTCTATGACGATGCCCGCGCTCGTTTGCGGCGAATCATCAGTTTTGGATATATAGTAGTCATACTCGTCAAATGGCGTTCCGCGGCCTGATTGGTTGCGAGGCAACGCAATCTTCAAGGCATCAAGAAAAGCTGTCTTGCCAGAATTATTTTCGCCGACCAAAATCGTTGTATCGTCAATGGGTATGGTGACGTCTACAAGACAGCGAAAGTTTTTTATCGTAATTTCTCTGAGCTTCATTTAAAATTCCCTAATTTTGCCACCGCCGTGCGGACGCTGGTGGAATGGCTATCCGGCTGCGTCCAGGCAAAAACGATTTCGCGATCGCTGCGCGCCATGCGCGGGAAACCGCTGGCGCGCTTCGTGCTGGATTGCGCGAGCGTAAATGATTTTCCCCGCCAACCGTCGGCGCGCATGCGGCGCAGGCGAATGTCGCCGTTGTTATCGGTTTGCTCCAGCCAGCTCACGAGCGCCGTGCTATCGGGAAGCAGGATCAAATCAACGCGGCCCATCGGCTCACGATCGCCGACTTCAAGCGGCGGGCCGAACGTCGCGCCTTCATCGCGCGAGAATGCCACGCGCACGTGCGGCGAGTCCTGCGCTGCGGTATACCATGCGACGGCGACAAAGTCTCCATTCGCCGCGATGGCCGGCCCGTTCACCGGGCAACCGTTGTGCTCCCAGTTGTCGGCATGAACGAGACGCGGCTCGGACCAATTGCCGTTCTGATAGCGCACGATACTGATGTCGCGAATTTCATGCAGCGAGCGATCGCGATAAACCACCGCCGCGCCGTTCGTCGTGGCCGCCGCATCGGTCTGGCAGCATTCACAAACGCGCGCATCTAAAATCGTCTCGTCGTGCAATTGGCCGCTTGTATCCAGCGCGGCAAACCGCAAAGTCATTTCGGCTTTTTCATCCGGCTCGGCGGAATGGCCGTCGGTGTTGTTTGCAAAATTGCGTCCGTCCAGCCAGACCGCGAAGAGTCGATCATCCGGCCACGGCAACATCGATACAAAACCGTGCTCGGTGGGCGTGCCGTCACGATGCGGCGTCATCGCGTCACGCCAATTTTTTCCCGCGTCCGTTGACAGCGCGATATTCACATCGTAAGCATAAGTGCTCTCTGCGGATTTCTTCAGCCAGTGCGCGGCCATTGTTTGCTCGGCCGACATAGTGAGTGAGGGAAAATCGGCCCAGTTGACAAACCAGTTTTGGCCGGCCGCAACGGTTTGCGGCGCCGACCATCGGCCGCCGTTATAAATGGAATAAAAAAGCGTGTGCTGATCGTCGCCCGTTCTTTCTACCCAACTCAAATAAATCCGGCCATCAGTCGCCGCAAAAAGATTGGGGACATTGCTGCCCGGTTGCGCCGGTGTGGCGAGCTCGCGCAAATTGAAGTCATCATCCGGCCCGGCAGATTTTCGGCTGCAACCGGCAATGAGCATGAGTAATAAAATGAGCATGAGTAATAAACTGAATAAACGTAAATTTTTCATAAATCAAATTTACATGTTTTATCTTAAAATCGCAAGTTTTATCATCAGCTTCATAAAAAGTGCTTGACAATCAGCATTAAAAATATTATATTTCCAAAAAGAGACCGAATTGTCCTTTTTAGGAAATATCATGTCGTGGAAACTGTTAAAAGAAAAAGCCGCTGATGAGCAAGTTCCTTCGCGAGTTAAAGCATGAGCAAAGTTTTTACCCAGGCCAACTGGATGGAATTCCTGCGGCGGGGCAAATCCATCTATTCTTACGCCGAGTTAATGCGGCTGACCAGGCTTTCCGAGCCGGCATTACGTCGGGCGTTGACCCGACTCGGGAGGCGCCAATTTCTTACCAGTCTCGGCAAAAGCCTTTACGCCAACACCTTCAAGACGCCAACGCTCGAGGAAATTGCCAGTTTGCTTTATCCGCCGGCTTATATTTCTCTGGAGTCGGCGTTGTTTATGCACGGCATCATCGACCAGGCGCCGCACGTTCTGCATGGTGTGACGCTCAACAAGACCAAATCTTTTTCGACGGCGCTCGGTGAAATCGCCTATTTCCACATTAAACCGGAGTTGTTCTTCGGCTATGCCGCGCAGGATCGGATGTTTCTTGCCGAACCGGAAAAGGCGGCGTTGGATTTTATTTACCTGCAACGACAAAATGGTCTGGCCCCGATTCCGGACGAATGGAATTGGGATCATCTCGATCGTCAACGATTGCAGGAGATCATGACGCCCTATCCTGAAACGGTGAAAAAAGACGCGGTCAGATTCATATACGAATTTGCCAGGTAGGTTCTATTTATGTTCTGCTATTCCTGTGGTACCGAAATCAAACTGGCGAGCCGGCGGCCGGCGCGGGGCGACACCTGTCCGAAATGCGCGTCCTATTTGCACTGCTGTTTGAACTGCCGTTTTTATGATGAGAAAGCGCACCACCAGTGCCGCGAGCCGCAGGCGGAATTCGTGCCGGATAAGGCGATGGGAAATTTTTGCGACTATTTTGAAGCCGCTCCCCAACGCGTGGCGGATCAATCAGCGGCGCGCGCCGCCGAGGCGAAAAAGAAACTGGAAGAGCTGTTTAAGAAGAAACCATAGCTTGACAATTTGACGGATTGACCGTACATTTTTAGCGGTTTGTTTTAAAAAAAGGCAGTGAGAACTTTATGGACAAATTCAAGCTTGTTTCCGACTATCAGCCCATGGGCGACCAGCCGCGCGCGATTCAGGAGTTGACTGAAGGCGTGTTGCGGGGCGACAAATATCAAACTTTGCTCGGCGTCACCGGCAGCGGCAAGACGTTCACGATGGCCAACGTCATCGCCAACATCCAGCGCCCGGCGCTGGTGTTCTCGCACAACAAAACGCTGGCGGCGCAACTGTACGGCGAATTGAAGAGCTTCTTTCCGCACAACGCCGTCGAGTATTTCATCAGCTATTACGATTATTATCAGCCCGAAGCTTACGTGGCCTCAAGCGACACGTACATCGAAAAAGACAGCTCGATCAACGATGAAATCGATCGGCTGCGTTTGAAAGCCACCAGCTCGCTGCTGTCGCGCCAGGACGTCATCATCGTCGCTTCGGTCTCGTGCATTTACGGCATCGGCGATCCGGAAGATTACGCTGCCGAGCTGCTCATTCTCAATCGCGGCCAGCGTCTTGAGCGCAACGCGATTCTCGCCCGGCTGGTGGACATGCAGTACACGCGCAATGATTTCGATTTCAACCGCGGCACCTTCCGCGTGCGCGGCGACGTCGTCGAAGTCGTGCCGGCGTACGAGCGCGACGCCTATCGCATTGAGATGTTCGGCAACGAGATCGAATCGCTCGCGCAAGTCAATGTCACCAGCGGCGAAATCATTGGCGACGTCGATACCGTCGCGATTTTTCCGGCGAAGCATTTCGTCACGCCGGAGCACAAAATGAAGCGCGCCATCGAAGCGATCCGGGAAGAATTGGCGGAACGGCTGGCGTGGTTTCGCGACAAAGGCAAGCTGCTCGAAGCGCAGCGTTTGGAGATGCGCACCAACTTCGATCTCGAAATGCTGCAGGAGCTTGGCGGCTGCCACGGCATCGAAAATTACTCGCGCCATCTCTCGGGCCGCGCGCCGGGGCAGCGGCCATACACATTGCTCGATTATTTTCCCAAAGATTATTTGATGATCATCGATGAGTCGCATGCGACGCTGCCGCAGATTCGCGGCATGTATTTCGGCGACCGCTCGCGCAAGGAAACGCTGGTGGAATACGGCTTCCGTTTGCCCTCGGCGCTCGATAATCGGCCGTTGACGGTTGATGAATTTGAAAGCATGTTGAATCAAACGATTTTCGTTTCGGCGACGCCTTCGGAAATTGAATTGGAAAAGAGCAACGGCGTCATCGTCGAGCAACTTATTCGCCCGACCGGCCTGGTTGACCCCGAAGTCGACGTGCGGCCGGTGAAAAATCAAATCGATGATCTCATCGGCGAGATTCGCAAATGTGTGGAAAGGGGCCAGCGCGTGCTCGTCACCACATTGACGAAGCGCATGGCCGAAGATTTGACCGACTATCTCGCGGAAATGGACATCCGCGTGCGCTATTTGCACTCGGAAATCCAGGCGCTGGATCGGGTCGAGATTCTCCGCGACTTGCGGCTGGCGGAATTCGATGTGTTGGTGGGAATCAATCTTCTGCGTGAAGGACTTGATCTGCCGGAAGTTTCGCTCGTCGCGATTCTTGACGCCGACAAAGAAGGCTATTTGCGCAGCGAGCGTTCGCTCATGCAAACCGCCGGTCGCGCCGCGCGCAACATCGATGGCAAAGTCATTATGTACGCCGACACCGTCACCGGCTCGATGAAAAAGATGATCGACGAAACCAACCGCCGCCGCGAGGTGCAGCGCAAATATAATGAAGAGCACGGCATCACGCCGCGCACGATTTACAAGAGCGCCGAAGAGATCATGAGCTCGACGCGTGTCGCCGATGCGAAAGCCGTCAAATACGGCGCGGAAAAACGCAGCGACGACACCCTCAAAATCTCCGACGCCGACTGGAGCAGGATGACGCCGTTCGCGCGCGAGGAAATGCTGGATCGTCTCGAAAAAGAAATGCTCGACGCCTCCAGAAAACTGGATTTCGAGCGCGCCGCCGAACTGCGCGACGACATCGAACGGTTGAAGAGCGGCAGGAAGAAGGGGCGCGTGAAGTATCAGTTTGCGAAGAAGTAGGTCGTAGCACAGACGGCCCGTAAGAATTGGGGGATGTCGGTTGGCATCCTTCACAGAAGCAACTTCCTTTGATGAATTCATCATTGCAAGTGAACACTCCTCAGCAGTCCGAATCAACCCAACGCGTTTTGCTCGTTGCCTACTATTTCCCGCCGCTCGGCATGGGCGGCACCCAGCGCGTCGCCAAGTGGGGCAAATATTTTCTGCGGCTCGGCTGGGAGGTCACCGTCATCACCGTCAAGCCCATTGCTTATTACGCGTTCGACGATTCGTTGCTTGATGCGCTTAAAGGCGCGCGCATCATTCGCACCGGCTCGCTGGATCCGGCGCGGTTGCTCTATTTATTCCGCCGAAAAAAAGAGCGCGCCGCTGGCGGGAAGGAAGGGCGTATCCCGACCTTACCTAAAGCAATCAATAAAGGAAAGGCGGGACTGTATTGGTTCCTCATTCCCGATGCGCGCATTCTCTGGCTGCCCTTTGCGCTCTGGCGCGCGTGGAGAGAAATTCGCCAGCAAAAAATTCCTTTCATCGTTACCTCGGGGCCGCCGCATTCTTCCCACTTTGTTGGTTGGATTTTGTCGAGGCTCACCGACATCAAATGGGTGAGCGATTTTCGCGATAGCTGGTTGCAGGGCAATCTTTTGCCCACACCAACAGCGCTGCACCGCTGGCTGCATCGCGCCATGGAAAAACGCATTCTTACGGATGCGCACGCCGTAACGGCCACTTCACAAATGTTGGCCGAGGCGCTTGCCAGGACGGGTCAACGCCAGGCCGGCACGACGCATTTTCTCCCGAACGGTTACGACGCCGATGATTTTGGCACGCCGGTTTCCAGGACAGATGAACGTTTTGATGTGGCCTATGTCGGCGCGATCTCCAGTTTTGCCGATCCGCGCACGTTGCTCGAAGGATTTCGTTTGTTCGTCGAAACCGCACAACTTTCACCGGCGGAGACGCGGCTGCATTTTATCGGCGCGGATGTGACGGGAATGCTCGCCGACCGCGTGCATGAAAACAATCTCGAGGAGTATGTGAACAGCCGCGGTTATTTGCCGCATCATGAAGCAATTCACGCGCTGCGCCAGGCCGATTTGCTGGTTTACCTCGTCCGGCCCGGCAGCTTTTCCGCGCTGATTCCCGGCAAAACTTTTGAATACATGGCCGCCGGCAAACCCGTGCTGGCAATCGGCGATCGCATCGAAGGCATGCAATTGCTCATGAAACACGCCACGGTCCGCCAGTGCGAATTTGAAGCCATTGATGCGATTCGACTCGCGCTATTGGCGTTTTATCAGGAATTTCATCGCAACGCCGAACCTGAAAAGAAAATGCCGCCGGAAAAATTTTCGCGCGAATGGCAGGCGAAAATGCTGGTTGAAATTTTTTCTTCGCTCTTGCATTCCTGAGC
>Ga0247727_10003207_pt1 | contig 36488 bp, 36 predicted proteins | sample WisWelCaveWW1625_FD_202498 | JGI IMG/M metagenome (GOLD analysis project Ga0247727, IMG submission 202498) | Biofilm microbial communities from Wishing Well Cave, Virginia, United States - WW16-25 | ecosystem: Environmental > Aquatic > Deep subsurface > Groundwater > Cave microbial mat | place...
GTCCGGGGCGATGATGATATATTGCCGCTATCGTTGGGGGCGGCAAATGTCACTCGAACAAGTCTCCTATCTCGCGCAGATTATGGGTGCGGTCGCTGTCGTGGCATCGCTGATTTTTGTTGGCGTGCAACTTCGTCAGAATACAAAGGCGGTCCTTGCACAGACGTCGCAAGCGCACGCAGTGGGCTACCAACAGATCATCGCGGGTATTTCAGATAGTGGTGAGTTCGCGCGCATCTGGCGCATTGGACTCGCAGATTTCCAATCTCTCGATGCCGACGAACGTGTGCGCTTCTTGGCGTTCACTTCGACGCTCTTTCGCTTCTATGAGTCGTCGCAGGTTCAGATGCTAAGAGGCTCGCTTGACGCCGAACACTGGCACACCATTGAGCAGCAGGTCGCTGATCTGGTGACGCAGCCTGGCGTACAAGCTTGGTGGAAACTGCGCCGCCACTGGCACTCGGCCCGATTCCGCGATTGGATCGACACCCTTCCACAACGCGCGCCGGCAACGATCTATGAGGAAACGTCCCATCCCACCTCGCCTCCACCAACCTGACCTGCAGAATGTCCACTGACGGCGAAATTGACCCGGTCCCTCGCGACGCTCTCTAGCCTTTGTTTGGGTCGTTCGGCATTACACCATTTGCGGAATCGTCGCGCACAGGACCCGAGCTTCCGGGACAACCCGGCGGCGCCGACGGCGCCGACGGCGTCACGACTTCGGTCTGTACCGGCTGGAGCCGTGATGCAGTGGCGCTTGGTGAGGCGCACGTTGCGCAGGCAACCCCAGTGGGGAGCGCGCCAGAGCCAAATGTTCTCATCTGCGGCGCGCCATTTTGCGGACATGAGGGCCCCGTTGGCGCGCTGGAGACCACGACAGGCGGCGCCGCCCTTGGTTGCGCTGATTGCGCCCAAGCCCCGGGGCTCCAAAGCAGCAAGATCACGACCGGTAACGCAGCGCGCATTTTGTTCACTCCGCTCGTTAGAGAGATGCCGCCTGCACTTTGCCCAATAAAGTAGGTTCTGGAAATCGCTCCGCAGCACTTTATCTGGGGCGATGGCTTGCAGGTCCCGTGCCCGGTCCGCTCCGGCGCGGTCCGGATCACCCGTTTCGAGTGCGCCGCCGAGTCACGGCCTAGGGCTAGGATCATCGCGCCATCACGTATGACCGAATTCGGCGATCTTCTGCCGAAGTCCCAGGCGTCGCGAACGGCGGCTCTCGCCCACATTCCGGCCCGCTAGCTCTCGATGATCCGCCCTACCGACCCGGCGCCCTCGCGCTTCGGCGGCCTCGCTCTCACGTCCACATAGTCGCGCGAGCCGCATTCATGGCCCCTAGCGCGCACGCGCCAGTGGCATCACGCTCGCCATCGCACAGCCCTTCATAGGTCGCGTCGTTATGTGTGTTGGATTTGACGGCGACGGCGTCTCCAGCGGGGCAGAGTTATCGTCTCGCGCGGCAAGGTCAACGGCTCGAGCGAGGCCGTGAGACATGGTTTCCCATCCGTCGACCTTGCGCATATTGTCTTGTCCCGAGGCCCGCTTTCCCAGCACACGAAGATAATCGTGCCGCGCGGCGGGCCGTCCGGCCAGCGGCGCGCCAGCGCCGCCGCTTCGCTCTCGCCTTCCTCCAGCCAGCAGAAATGCACATCATGGACGCCGTTGGTTTTGGCTTCGAGGCGGTCAAGACGGCGTTCAACGTTTCCCATGGGCGCCCTCTAATGCTCTGAGCCGCGCCTCGATGTCAGCCAGTTCGGCTGCGCGCGCATGGCCTGCCAGCAATCCCATCAGTGCGCTTGCCTCCGACGGCGTCAGTTCGCCGCTGGTGGCCGCTTCCAGCACCGCCCGGGCAAACGTGGGCGCGTCCTGCGCACTTGTCAGCGCCGGCAACGCGCACTCGATTGGCGCGTCCTTCGGCGGCGGGGCGATGCGGTCAAGCACCATCCGCGCGGCGACAAGATCGCCACCCTTGGCCGCTTCGATGACGCGCCTGGCGATCGCTTCGCCATCCCCGGCCATGAGCGCTTCGAGCAACAGGCGCGCTTTGTTGCGGGCGCCTTTAGGACGTCCAGAATTGCCCGGTTGAAACGGGCGGCCGCGCGTTTTTGGGGCGTTGTTAACGCCATCGGTTTCGGTTTTTTCAGCACTCATTGCTCACCCGCATCGGCTGCAATCGGCACCATCGTTTGCGCTTTCCTCTTGCGCGTTATATCGGCGCCGGCGAGGTCCGCCGCAACGTCCTGGCGGAGCAGGGCCGACACCGCTTCGCGCGCGTGCGCCTCGCGCTGCGCATTCATCGGCGCCCAGCAGGCGCGGTGCAGCCACGCATGGCCGCCGTGGGCCAGCACCGGCATATCAGGCCGCGCCTTGCCGCAATGGACGCATGCGCCGTCGCCTGAAGCTGCGAGAGGGTTGAGCGCGCACCACCGCGCGATGCAATCGGCAAATGCGCCGGCTTCCGCGTCGGTGCGCGACAAGCCGCCGTCATGCTCACGGATCGCGGCGCGTTCCTCGAAATAGTCGCGCCACCCAGCGTAATCGCGCGCCGTCCGCTCATGTGCGGCAGGGTGTTGCGCGCACTCATTGCTGTTGCAACGCCCTGCAACGGCGGTGTTGCGCTCGGTGTTGCGCGCGCCGTTGCGCCCTTCGATCCGCTCCAAGGCTTGCTTCGCAAGGGTTTTCACATCCGGCGCGGGTGAGCGTTGCGCGCCCTGTTGCGCAGGGTGTTGCGCACACCGCGCGGGTGTTGCGTGTTGCGCGCCTAGGGTGTTGCAACACGCAACACTTGCCGCCGGCGTTCGCTCAATCGTCGGCATGGGCGCCCCCGTTCAGCCGCTTCAGCGCGCGTGAGACGGTGGAGGCGTTGACCCCCAGCTCACGCCCGATGTCGCGCAAGCTGAATCCCTGTTCCTTCATCTCGCGGATTTCGGCATCCCGCGAAGGCGTGGCCTCCGTCATCGTCCACAGGCCCGTATGCGAATCGAGCGCAGCCTCGAACGGCCTGGCGTCGTCGCCGCTAAACCCCCGCGCTTTGTCAAACTTGACCAAGAAGCGCGCGCCCTGACTGGCGTCGTAGTCTTCTGGGCGCTGCAGCAGCAGGACGCTATCCAGCACATCCTCGCGCTTGCTGGTTCCGCGCTGGGCGCCCGACTTGCCTGTGTGGTGCACCAGCAGCGCCGACTTGCCGGCGCGGCGCAGCGCCAGCAGGAAGCCTTGCACCGCGCTCCACGATTCGGCTTCATTTTCCCGCCCGCTGCGGCAAAGCGTGGAGAGATTGTCCATGATGATGAGATCATAGGGCGCGAGCAGCGGCATGAGCGCCACTTGCGCTTCCGGCGTCGAGAGGTCGGGGACGCCAAACTCGCCAACGTCGGCGACCATCAGCGCGAGCGCGTCGGACGCGGGCGCCGTGTCGGCGTGCTTGGCGATGCGCGCCAGGCGCTCCTGCAGCGCCACTGCCGGCATCTCGCCGTCAATGTAAAGCACCGGACGCGGCGTGTCGGCGTTCCAACGCAAAAAACTGCCGCCGCTCGCCACCGCATAGGCGACATTCAGCGCCACATGCGTTTTACCGATGCCGCGCGGCGCGGCGATCATCGCCAGGCCTTTTTCCGGCAGCCAGGGCGCGAGCAACAGCTCGCGCGGCGGAATCTCCATCGCCAGGAAATCGGCCAGTCCAATAGGCTGCGGAAACGACAAGGCCGGCTCTTGCGCTGGAAACTGCGCGAGCACGTCTTTCAGCGGAGCGGCGCCCATGGGGGCCTCCCATGTGGCGAAGGCAGCGCGCGCGGGCGCGCAAGGCCAGCTTTGAAGCCCGATGCTATGGTGGCTTCCGCCGCATCGCGTCCATCGTCGGCGACAAGCCCGCACGCGGCAGCCGCTTCAATCAAACTGGCCGCCACCGGATCAGCTGGCAGAGCGCCGCCAGCGCACAAACTCCCCAGCGATGCAGCGGCTCTGAACAGCGCCGCGTTGCGGGCGCCTGGCGCTGCGCTCGCTACCGCTTTCAACTCCCGTTCAAGCGCGACGCAGGCATAGGCGCTCGCCTCGCCGCGATAGGGGCGCACACTGGCCGCCACCACGCGCGCCGCATCGATAGGCGCGACCATATCGAGCAACCAGGCCGGGGCGCGCGGCAGCGGACATTCCCACGGCGCCGGCGTCCAGCGATAGGCGACGCCGTTGCGCGCGCTCGGCGGGCACATGGCGAGCCCGCCTTCGCCGCGCGCGTCAACGCCCGCCGCAATCGCCGCACGCGAGCGCACGCGCCGACCGGCCGGGCAAGCGAAGTAGAGATGCACTCCGCTGGCGGGGCTTCTCACGCGCGGCCCCGGCGCAACGGCGCCGTGCTTGCGCACGAACGCAGCGAAACTCGCAATCCCATCGGCGCCGTCGCCATGGTTTCGGTCCAGGTCGATCACGAACACGCCCGCCCCGGTAGCGACCGCTAGGCCGTCGGCGCGCGGCGCATTGGCGAACATGGCCGCCACGGCTTGCGGATCGCAGCTCGCGAGCTCGCGCCAGCCCCTCAGAGCCGGGCGTTTGTCGCTTGCGACCGTCGGGACAGGCCGAAAGCCCAGCGCCGCCAATTCGAGCGCAGAGTCTAAGAGTGTCGCGCGTTTCATACGCTCACGCCGCGTTGAGTTTGGGGAGAGACGCGAGGAACCTCTCCACCGTCTCAGTGACAACGAGCGTTCGGGCGCCAAACTTGACGGCCTCGATCTTGTTTGCAGCGATCAGCTCATACAGTTTGGTTCTACCAATGCCGGACCACTTCACAGTGTCCGCAATCGTCATCGTCTTCGGGTGCATGTTCATTCATCCCTGAACGCCCGCGACGCAGCGGGCAAGGGTGGATGGTGGCCGATATGCTCTGCGCAATCCCCTGACACGGATTGCATTGGCGCTACGGTTTAGGCGCCACGCTTTCCCCGTGCTCGATCCGCGCGGACTCTTTTGGGCTTACTCGCTGGGCTCTTCAGCTCTGGAAATTCGGCAGCGGCTAAGTCCCAAGCGCGTCGAGCGCCGCGCCCCGAAATAGCGAACTCACGCTCGGCGCCGTTCTGCCAGTGAGCGAAAACCGGAAGTTGGCCTTGGCCCATTTGGTACTTTCTCACCGCTGCCTTGAGACTCTCCGCTGCCCTCTTTTCTCCCGCCACAGTTGGGGCGGGCTGGGGGCGCTCCGGAAACGCCGCGACCAGGCTCGCTGCGTCCACCAGAACATTTGAGTAGTACTCGCCGCCATAGCGTTCGAGCACAGCACCGAGCGTGTGATTGGGGTCCATTGCCCATTCCAGCGACGCAAGGTCGGCGGGTCCAAGTTCCATCATCGCGCCTTGCCCGTTCAACCGCCCGCTCACGCTGACGCGGTTCGGATGATCGGCTCGCAATCGGAATGCTTGCATGAGGTCTTGCGGCGCACGCTTGTTCGCACCCTCAGCGTCCTCTTCAAGAGACGAACCGATGCAGCTCAGGACGATGCCATCCGTTGGCATGTCGCGACCATTTTCGAGGAGCGCAGCGATGCGCTCCCAATCTCCCCCAAACATGATCCAGGACAGGGCGAGGGCGGGCGGCCAAGCCGCTGACTCCGACCACATCGCGACAAACTCCGCCGCGCGCGCCATCGTCCATTCCCGCCACTGGCGGGGGATGCGTTCGACGGCTTGCGCGACCGTCTCACCGTGTTGCGCTAAATCGTCGAGCAATAGTTGGGCGTAGCCGCTCCAGCAGCGTTGCAAAGCGGCTTCGTGCGGAAGCGCAACAGCCGTCCCGTCCGCGTTCTTCGCCTCCTTGTCATACCAATCGTATGCCTGGCGTCCTTCGTTCCAGACATCGGCTAAGCCGAAATGCTTGCGCGCGAACGCGCGTATGGGTGAATTGAGCGCGTTCTCTTCAATGACGGCGATCCATTCTGCGGGCGCGCGCACTTGCGGCGTGAAGTCCTGCGCCAGCATGGTCAAGGTCAGCATCACATGCTTGGGCGGGCCGGGATCATTGCGGTATGTCCAAGCCGGATCGGGCAAGCGGTGTGCTTCGCCGGGGAGCCAAGGAAACACAGTTTCTCTCGAAGCGTTTGGACCGCTCATGTGCGCCTCCGCTGACGCTCCGCAGCGTGTGACGGCGCGGCGAGCCCGTGCGGATACAGGCCTTTCGGCGGCCAAACCTAGCCGCGCCGGATCCGAGCTTACGCGGATTCCGCCGTTCGGTGCAGCGTCACCACCGCGCCGCGCTGGTTGGCTCGCGTCGTGCAATAGGCGCCCCACGCCTCCATGAGTTTGCGGCGCTTCTCGAACAGATCGCCGCGCCGGTAAGCGGCCTCCACCTTGTCGCCGATGGCGTGGGCGAGCGCCGCTTCGGCTACTTCGCGCGGGAACGCGGTGCGCTCGGCGGCCCAATCGCGGAAGGTGGAGCGGAACCCGTGGGCCGTGAGGTCGGCGCGGCCCATGCGCCGCAGCGTTTGCAATAGCGCCATGTTCGACAGCGCCCCGTTCGGCCCGGCGAACACCGGCCCCGACGCTTGCGGCCCCAGCTCGCGCAACAGCGCCAACGCGGGCTTGGATAGCGGCACGCGATGTTCGCGCCCGCCCTTCATTCGATCAGCTGGCACGGTCCACACAGCGCGCGCCAAGTCTAGCTCGCGCCAGTCGGCGCCGATGATCTCGCCAGTGCGCGCGGCGGTCAGAATGGCGAAGGCGAGCGCCTTCGCGGCAATGCCCTGACGCTGCTCCAGATCGGCCCAGAAGGCCGGCGCTTGCGCATAGGGCAGCGCCGCATGGTTGCGGCGCGGCTTGGCCTTGGCGAGCGCCGCGCGCGACGGCAGCGAGTGTTTCAGCCGCTCGCGCCGGGCGGGATTGTCGCCCTCGGCGCGGTGCCCGCGCTCGGCGGCCCAATCGAGCACGGCTTCGATGCGCCCGCGCACGCGGGAGGCGGTTTCGGGCTTGGCCGTCCAGATCGGCTCCAGCGCCGCCAGCACATCACGCTTATTCACCACCGCCACCTGAAAATCGCCGAACACCGGGTAGGCGTAGGTTGCCAGCGAGGCGGCCCATTGGCCGGCGTGCTTGGCGTTGCGCCAACGCTCGCGGTGCGCGGCGATGTAGGCTTCCGCTGCTTGACGGAACGTCAGCGAGCGGGCGGCCTGCACCTTGGCTTGGAGTTTTTCGGCCTCGCGCGCGGCTAAGGGGTCGCGCCCGGCCTTGGCTTCGATGCGGGCGGCGTGGGCTCGCGTCCGCGCGTCCGCCAGCGGCACAAGTTCATATGTCCCTAGCCCCATATCGCGCGAGCGCCCGTCCGGCAGGCGCAGGCGCACGAACCAGGAGCGGCGCACATCGCCGGCCTTGCCGCGCGTGATTTGGAGATAAAGCCCGGCCCCGTCCGCGTAGATGCCCGGCGCGGTGAGCCGCTTGATCTTCGCATCGGAAAGCTTGTTGGCGGGCATGTCGGGAGCCTCGTTCGATTCCCATTTTTGGACAACTCAATGGCCCTATCAACGTTAATAGCGTCGGTCGGGGCCGAACGTCAACGGTTGTTAGCGGCCCGCCCTCGGCACCCTTCGCTCTGTAATAGCGAAGTTTTTAGCGGAGGTCGTCGGTCGCTTGCGGATGGGGGCGAACGTGAACGAACAGGGTCCGTGGCGGATGGGGTGGGATTCGAACCCACGGTGGACTTGCGCCCACGCCGGTTTTCAAGACCGGTGCCTTCAACCGCTCGGCCACCCATCCCGCGAAGCGCGCCAAAGTGCGCAAATCGCGCGCGCAATCAAGTTGCAATAGTTATCACCGGTTATTGGTGAACCTGAAAAAAGGATAAAAGCTTACGCGGCCTAAATGCGCCTTCTCGTATAAGGGCAGCTCCGATTACTGGAGCAAAAACGCCCCATGCATCGCCGCGCGCTTGTTTTCACATGCCTTGCTCTTTCGGCTGGCGTCGCCGGCGCCGACCCTGCGCCGATCGTCTATGCCGGGCAGGGCGCAAGCCCGACCGTGACACAGCCTGCGAGCCTGGCAGGCGGGGGCGAGAATTCCTATGGCTACGGCGCTCAGGCGCGCCCGCGCCAAGGCGCCGCGATCGACATTCGCCGACCAACCGCCCCCACGACGACGCAGCAAGCACGCCAACCGCTCGTCATCGCCCAAGCCGGCGAGTCCGCGTCTCTATCCCCGTCTCAACCGGCTGCGGCGCCTGAGCAGGGCGCGCGCCCGGAATGGCTGGAGCAGGAGCGCGTGGGCCCCCCCTACCAAGCCAACGGTCGCTGGTACGTGCCCACGCCCGAGCCCGGGTATGAGCAGACGGGAACGGCCTCCTGGTATGGCCCCCAGTTCCACGGCCAGCGAACGGCGAACGGCGAGGCCTTCGATCAAGAGGGGCTGACCGCAGCTCATCCGACGCTGCCACTCAACAGCCTCGTGCAGGTGACCAATCTTGCCAATGGCCGGGAAGTAATCGTGCGCGTCAACGACCGCGGCCCGTTCATAGGCGAGAGGCTGATCGATCTTTCGCACGGAGCGGCGGTCGCGCTTGACTTTGTAAACGCGGGGCACGCCCAGGTGCATGTGCGATATCTGGGCCCAGCGCCGCGCCGCTACGGCGCCAGTGCTGCGCCGACGGCGCCGTCGCAGCCGGAGGAGGGGCCCGCCTCGCTTCTGCCCCCTGCCCCGGCGAGCGAGGAGCCCGCCCTAGCCGACCCTGTGGGACAGCCCTTGCCAGTGAGGGTGAGCCCCGCCTCAGGCGCCTTTTTTGTTCAGGTCGGCGCATACTCGGACCTCACAAACGCGCACAACGTTCGCGACGCCGTGGCCGCCGCAGGGCCGGTTTCAGTCGACGTCCGCCAAACCGCATCCGGCGAATTGTTCCGGGTGCGCGTCGGCCCCTGGGCAAGCCGCGAGGACGCCGTGGACGCCCTGCGCACCCTTGCCTCGATCGGTTACGCCGAGGCCGTCCTCGCCAACCGCTAAGCAACGGACTTGTTGACGCGAAGGCGCCACACCGATTTGCTCCAAACAACGGATTCGGCGGAGAAATGAACGTGCGACGCGCTCTGTGCGCCCTTTTTCTCGTGACGCTGGCGCTGGCGGGTGTGCCGGCCGTCGCGCAGCAGACGCCGACACCATCGGCGGCGCGCCATGTCGCCATAATGGACGGCCAAAACGGCATTCTCCTCTATTGCGACGACTGCAACACGCCGGTGCCGCCCGCATCAATGTCAAAGCTTATGACGGTGCTGCTTGTTGCCGAGCGGCTGCAAGCCGGCGCGCTCACCATGGATGCGCGCTTTCGCGTGAGTGAACGCGCCTGGCGGCAAGGGGCAGTGTCAGACGGCTCACACATGTTCCTGGAGCTTGGCTCGGAAGTCACCGTGCGAGATCTCCTCAATGGCGTGATCATCGTATCGGCCAATGACGCGTGCGTAGTATTGGCTGAAGGGCTCTCGGGCTCTGAAGAAGCGTTCGCGACGGAGATGAACCGGCGCGCGCAGGAACTTGGCCTGCGTACAGCGCGCTTTCGCAACGCAACCGGCCTTCCAGATCCTGACCATGTCATCAGCACAGCCGATCTGGCGCGTTTGGCGCGCCATCTCATGATGACTTCACCAGAGCTGTACCGCCTCTATTCCCAGCGCGAATTCAACTACAACAATCACCGTCAGGAAAACCGCAATCCGCTCCTCGGCGCTTTCGAGGGCGCGGACGGAGTAAAAACCGGCCACACCAACGATTCAGGATATGGGCTTGTCGGCTCCGCCATTCTCAATGGCGAGCGGCGAATCGTCGTGTTCAATGGCGCCCGCTCGATGGCGGAACGGCGTAGTGAGGCGCTGCGCTTGATGCGCGCGGCGTTCAACGATTACAGCGCGCGCCGGCTCTTCCGCGCTGGCGATCCCGTTGGTGAGGCGCAGGTCCGCTTGGGCTCGCGGCGCGCCGTGCCGCTGGTGGCGCAAACCGACATTGCGGTCGGGGGAACGCGAGCGATCCTTCAGGGGCTAACTGTGCAGATCGTCTACAACGGTCCGTTGCCGTCGCCGATCCGCGAAGGCGATGCAGTGGCGCGGCTCGTTATCGAGGGCCCAGGTTACGAGACCCAAGAGTTCCCGCTCGCCGCGGGACGCAAGGTAGGGCGCGCAAATTGGTTCGCACGCGCCTGGGAAGGCTTGCGCCTGACCTTGTTCGGCCCTTCATAAGCCGCATGGAGCAAGGCCGTTTCATCACGCTCGAGGGCGGGGAGGGCTCAGGCAAGTCGACGCTCGCACGTGGGCTCGCCACGGCGCTGAGCGCAAAGGGACGCGAAGTCGTGGTCACGCGTGAACCGGGCGGGGCGCCGGGGGCCGACGCCATCCGCGCCTTGCTCGTACAGGGCGATGCGAACCGTTGGGCGCCAATGGAGGAGGCGCTGCTGTTCGCCGCCGCACGGCTGAATCATTTGCACCACACGATCCGTCCGGCGCTCTCGCGCGGGGCGTGGGTCATCTGCGATCGCTACACTGACTCCACGTGGGCCTATCAGGTCGGCGGAGGCGGGCTTGGGCAGGCGGCTTTTGAGAGCCTCAATGCACTCATTGACGCCAATCGACCGGATATCACACTCGTGCTTGATGTCGATCCGGCGACCGGTTTGATGCGCTCGCGCGGCGCTCATCTGGCTGAAGACCGCTTCGAGAAGAAGGGTGATGAATTCCACCAACGTGTGCGCCAGGCGTTCCTGACAATCGCGGCGCGCGAGCCAGATCGCTGCGTGCTGATCGATGCAAGTCAGAGCGCAGATACTGTACTTGCGCTGGCGTTATCAGCCATCGAGGCGCGACCGTGAAAGCCGAAAAGCCCATCCCCGAAACCGACAAAGAACCGAACACGCCCCATCCGCGCGAGACGTTCGGCCTCGTTGGTCACGATGTTGAGGAAAAAGCACTGTCAGACGCGCTGACTGGGGCGCGCATGCACCATGCCTGGCTAGTGGCGGGGCCGAGGGGCCTTGGCAAGGCGACCCTTGCGTATCGCTTCGCGCGCGTGGCGCTGGGTGCAAAACGCGTCGGTCCGCGCCCGCTCGATGTTGACTCAGAGGATATAGTCGCCAGACGGGTCGCCGCGCTTTCACACCCGGACCTCTTTGTATTGCGGCGTGGCCTAAACGACAGAGGCAAACCCCGCCGCGAAATCACCGTCGATGATGCACGCGATCTAGGCGCGTTCTTTTCCCTGGCGCCCTCTGAGGGGGGCATGCGGATTGCGGTGATCGACGCTGTCGATGACCTCAATCGCAACGCAGCCAACGCCATCCTCAAGACGCTTGAAGAGCCGCCGGCGCGCTCCGCTTTGGTGCTCGTTTGCCATGCGCCAGGAGCGGCCCCTGCCACTATTCGCTCGCGCTGTCGCCGGTTGGACCTCAGACCATTGAGCGATGCCATGGTCCGTCAGGCGCTCGGCGAGGCGGACGAAGCTTTGGTTGCGCTCGCGAAGGGCAGACCCGGCCGCGCGTTGGCTCTGCGCGCGCAAGGAATGGACGGCGCCGCGGCGGACATCGGGCGAGCGCAAGAGCAAATCGCGCGCGGTGAAGCCGGTGTAGTGCTCGGCGCGCTCTATAATAAGATCGGCGGCGAGCCGTTCGAGCGTTTGGCTGCGGTCCTCGAACTCGCCGGCGAATGGACGCGGGCGGCGGGCGTGGAGGAGGGCGCAGAGCACTGGGCTGAGGCGTGGTCGGCGCTGGAGACGCTGAGGCAGGAAGCAGAAGGCCTCGACATGGATCCCCGCCATGCTCTTGCACGCGCAGTCGGCGTGCTTGAACGCGCTGCGGCCCCGCGGCGATGAAACCGCAAATGCTTATCGACAGCCACGTCAATCTGCACCACAGGAGCTTCGCCGGAGATCGCGATGCAGTCGTCGCGCGTGCGCGGGCCGCCGGCGTGAGGCGAATGATCACGATTTGCGACAGGATCGAAAACTTCGCCGATGTCATCGCTATCGCCGAAGCCCATGACGATATCTATGCCAGCGTCGGCGCCCATCCCCACTACGCGACGGACCACCTTGAGCTTAAGGCGGAGTTCCTAACTGAATTGGGCCGCCATCCGAAGGTCGTCGGGATTGGCGAGACAGGCCTCGACCTGCACTACAAGTTCAGCCCCTTCGAAGACCAGGTAAAGGTGTTTCGTGCTCACGCGCACGCCGCGCGCAGGCTCGGCAAGACGCTTATCATCCATACACGCGAAGCAGACGACGCGATGGCGGGATTTTTGGAGGAGGAGGCGCGGAGGGAGCCGATGCCCATCCTCATGCATTGCTACACCAGCGGCGTCGACCTGGCGCGCAGGGTGCTGGCGCTCGGCGCCTATTTCTCATTCTCAGGCATTATGACGTTCAAGAATGCGGACGAGGTGAGGGCGGTCGCGCTGGAGGTCCCTCTCGACCGCGTCATCGTCGAAACCGACTGCCCCTATTTGGCGCCTGTCCCTTATCGCGGCCAACGCTGCGAACCCGCGCACGTGGCGCAAGTCCAGGCCTATTTTTGCAAGCTGCGCGGCTTGGAGCAGGGGGAAGGGAGCGCCCTGCTCGCGGACAATTTCTTCCGCCTCTTCCCATCCATTGCGCGGCCGTCCTGATGGGCGTCTTGCGCGTCACCCTACTCGGTTGCGGCTCTTCCGGAGGCGTTCCACGCGCCACCGGCGAATGGGGCGCGTGTGATCCAAACGAGCCAAAGAACCGGCGCACGCGCTGCGGGCTCCTGTTGCAAAAATGGGCCGGCGTGGCGGGCGCTCCTGATGCGGCCACAACCGTGCTCATCGACACGCCGCCCGAGCTGCGCGCGCAGCTTTCTGAGGCGCGACCGTCACACATCGATGCAATTCTGATCAGTCACGATCATGCCGATCAAACAAACGGCTTCGATGACATTCGCGCCTTCTTCATCAAGCAGCGCAAACAGCTGCCTATCTGGTTCGACGAGCCGACACGGCGCTCATTTATGGTTCGCTTCGGCTATGGGTTCGAGGCACAAGGCGGCTATCCACCCATCGCGCGCCACGGGGGGCGCCTTGCGCCACTCGTACCCATCACGATTGACGGACCCGGGGGGCCGCTGGAGATTTTGCCGCTCGAACAAGATCACGGCTTCTGGCCTTCCCTCGGCTTTCGTATTGGGGGCATGGCCTACTCGAACGATCTCGTTTCGATGCCGGAGACTACCTTCGCCCAGCTCGATGGGCTCGCGCTCTGGATCGTGGATGCGCTGCGGGAGAAACCCCATCCGACACACGCCCATCTGAGCATGACACTCGATTGGATTGCACGCCTGAAACCTCAGCGCGCCGTGCTCACCAACATGCATCTCGACTTGGACTACCAGAAGCTGAAGGGGCAGCTGCCGACCGGCGTGGAGCCGGGCTACGATGGCTGGCGTTCGGATATAGCTATCTGATTCGAATTATCATTTCCCATAATCTATCTTATGCGAGAACGTGATGTCGGCTCAACGTCATGAAACAATAGGGGAAAAGGACGCAGCCCTCGCCCGAAATGCAGCGGCCACCCAAGCCGTCCTAGATGTCATGGCGCGGCTGCGCGATCCCAAGGGCGGGTGCCCCTGGGACGTGGAGCAGAACTTCGCAACCATCGCCCCGTACACGATCGAGGAGGCCTACGAGGTCGCCGACGCGATTACGCGAAACGACATGACCGCGCTCAAGGAGGAACTGGGCGATCTCTTGTTTCAGGTCGCCTTCCATGCGCGGATGGCTGAAGAGCTTGGCGCGTTCGACTTCGCCGACGTCGGCGAGGCGCTCGCGGCGAAAATGATTACACGGCATCCGCACGTGTTCGCCGAAGGTGATGAGCGCACGGCGGAAGAGCAGACGCGCGCCTGGGAGACTCAGAAGGCCGAGGAGCGCGTCAGGAAGCGCCCTGACGCAAGCTTGCTCGATGACGTGGCGATGGCCCTGCCCGCGCTCATGCGTGCCGAGAAGCTCACCAAGCGCGCTGCCCGCATCAATTTCGACTGGCCGAGCGCCGACGATGTTCTTGAGAAGCTCGACGAAGAAATGAAAGAGCTGGCCGAGGCGCGGGGGCACAACAATCACGAGGCGCTCACCGAAGAGATGGGCGACATCCTGTTCGTGATGGCGAACCTGTCGCGAAAGCTCGGCGTCGACCCGGAGGAAGCCCTGAGGCGCGCCAACGCCAAGTTCACGCGGCGCTTCCAGCACATCGAGCGCCGCCTAGCCGAACAAGGCCGCACCGGCCCTCAGCCGCTGGAGGACATGGAGGCGCTGTGGGCTGAAGCAAAGCGGGTGGAGAAGGAATAGGCGGTTTTTTCCCACGCGCTTCTCGACGCTCGCTTTTGTCAAGCGCGTTCGCGGGATTGACCTTGTATCTCGGGATCGCGTTCAACGGGGCTGAACGGGATCACTTCGCTCCAGCGTCTGCGCCAGGATTGGGCGATGGTGGGATATTTCCGGCCCATGCGCTGTCGGCGAAAGCGTCGAGCGCGGTCCCCCGCGCGCGGCTCATGCATCGTTCTGGAATTCTGCGATCACGCTCCATGTACGGAGAGAAAAAGCGTTCTTAGCACGACGTAGCGACTAACTTACCGCCCCGCCCCAAACGGCACGATCTTGTTCTCAACGTCATGGCCAATGTCCGCGCGCCCCAAATACTCGATGCCGGCTCGTTTGCACCAATACTGGATCATCTCTTCGTCGGTGGCGCCGAACGGCTTGTCGTTCTCGGGCACCTCAGCGAGCCGCCCGAGCTTGATGCCTTTAACCGATCGGATGTTGGGCGAGGAGGTGATGTGGAAGAGGGCGCGGTCGAGCCGGTACAAGTACTCCCCTACATCCTCCAGCATCAGCACGTGATCGCTCAGATTTGGCTCGAGCGATGTGCCCATGATGGAGTGCAAAACCATGATGTTGTACGCAGCGGTCTTTCCGTCGAACATGACGCCCAGCTCAAAGGCCTCAGGGGAGCGGTCGATCAGGTAGCTGAGCGCCCTCCTCACCGCCCCCTCCCCGCGCTCGCGGATGATGTCCACCGGCATCGGCCCGTGCGCCACATGGGCAAAGCCCTTTCGGTACAAACCGCCCATCAGCGCGCCGGCATCGGAATAGCCGAGATAGCTTTTCGCGCGCGCCGCATCCGTGAGTTTCGAGAGCGCAGCCTCCGCCATGCGACAAGCGCCGTACCCCCCGCGCGCGAACCAAACGGCGTCGAAGGCGGGATCGTTTGCGAACTCCACGAAGGCCGCTGCGCGCGCTGCGTCGTCGCCGGCGAAATGTCCGGCGCTCAGAAAACATTGCGGATGAAAAACGATATGCGGCGCACGGTCGAGGAAGGAGTCGGCGGCGAATGCCTGCACGCGCGAGGCGATAGCCTCATCGATGCGATTGCCGGGCGCGACCACGCCGATGCGAAGCGATGGCGTCATTGAAGGTCGTCTCCTTGCCCAGAGGCCGCGTTTGTCCTCATAACCGGGCCACATGAGTCAGGCCAAATCCTATTTCTTCTCCGGCGTAGGCGGGTCCGGCATGCTGCCTCTGGCGCTTATCCTGCGCGGCAAAGGCGTCACAGTCGCTGGCTCGGACCGTTCGCTGGACCAAGGGCGACTGGGCGCGAAGTTCGAGTACCTGCGCACAAACGGGATCATGCTGTTTCCACAGGACGGCAGCGGCCTAACTAGCGCCGACCAGATCCTCGTGCGCTCGGCGGCCGTTGAGGACACCGTGCCCGATGTCGTGGCTGCTCGACGCGTCGGCGCGCGCGACATGAAGCGGCCTGAACTGCTGGCGGAATTGTTCAACGCCGCCCCTGTCCGCATTGGCGTTGGTGGCACGAGCGGCAAGTCCACGACAACGGCGATGATCGCCTGGATCCTCCACCGCGCTGGCCGCGATCCCACGGTTATGAATGGCGCTGTGATGAAGAATTTTGCCGGGCCAGACTCGCTGTTCGCTTCCGCACTCGTCGGCAAGGGCGATGCGTTTGTAAGCGAGGTGGACGAGAGTGACGGCTCCATCGCGCGATATGCGCCCACCATCGCTGTCGTCAACAATATCGCCCTCGACCACAAGAGCATGGACGAACTGCGCGACCTGTTCAGCGGTTTTGTAGCCAGGGCAGAAATCGCCGTGCTTAACCTCGACAATGAGGAAACCGCCGCCCTCGTGCTGCGCGCAAGCGTGCGCACGCGCACCTACTCATTGCGTTCGACACTGGCCGACCTCCATGCGGCGGCAATTCGTCCCGCGCCCGATGGCATCGCCTTTGAGGTGCGCGAACCCAGGAGCGGTGATCGCGCGAACGTGCGCCTTGATGTGCCAGGCGAGCACAATGTCTCGAATGCGCTGGCCGCGCTGTCGGCGGCGCGGGCGTATGGCTTGTCATTGGACCAAACGGCGCGAGCGCTTGAAGGATTCTCGGGCATAAAGCGGCGACTGGAGGTAGTGGGTGCGGCCGGCGGTGTTACTGTGATCGACGATTTCGCGCACAATCCCGACAAGATCACCGCGACGCTCGTTACGCTGCACGCATTTCCGGGACGGCTGCTGATCATGTTCCAGCCGCACGGCTTCGGACCGCTTCGTTTAATGCGGGACGAGTTCATCGCCTGCTTTTCATCCAACTTGGCTACAGACGACGTGCTGATCATGCCCGACCCTGTCTATTATGGCGGCACGGTGGACCGCAGCGTGACCAGCGAACACATCGTGGCTGGCGTGCGCGCTTCGGGCCTGCAAGCCATGGCGTTCGCTGAACGCGGCGCCTGCGGCGACAAACTCATCGCGCTCGCCGAACCCGGCGACCGCATTGTCGTAATGGGCGCCCGCGACGACACATTGTCTGGATTCGCCGAAACCCTCGTGGAGCGGCTCGCCCGCTGAACCTCAGGCGATTTGCGCCAACACGGCCTCGGCCGCAATTTCTGCGGCAGGGCGCCCGCCCCGGCCCATTCGCGCCAGCGCCTCGTCTTGGCGGCGCACTTGATCTTCACGCGCGCCCTCATCATCGAGCAAGCGCGCGGCGGCGCGTGCGATGTTATCCGCGGTGCAGCGAGTTTGCAGAAATTCAGGGGCCACCTCGGCGTCAGCGGCGACGTTCATCAAGGTGGCGTATTTGGCCTTGAACAAAAAGGCCCGCGCCAGCGCCCAGGTGATCCAGCCGAGCTTATAGCCGATCACGAGGGGGGCGCCTTGAAGCGCCACTTCAGTAGTCACCGTGCCTGAGGCGGCGAGGGCTACAGTGGCGGCAGCGAAGGCGTCTTCTTTCTCGCGCTCATCAATGATCCGCGCCGCAGGCGGCGACTGCTCAACAACTTTCCTGCGCACAGCGTTTGCCGCCACGACGATGAGACGCACGTTGGGTCTGTCGCGATCGAGCGCTTCGGCGGCGCGCCAAAGCGCTGGCCCGATGCGGCGAATTTCTGCAACCCGCGAACCTGGAAGCACCAGGACGACTTGGTCCTTGGGTTTGAATCCTTGGCGGGCGCGCAGCGCCGCGCCGTCGCCGGGCTTGTAGCGGCCCAGCGCTGGGTGTCCGCCCACGGTGCAGGAAAGGCCATAGGGCTCGTAGAAGGGAACCTCGAAATCATGAATGCAGATGAGATGGTCGACTGTGGCCGCGAGGGTTGCAGCGCGGCCAGGCCGGGTCGCCCAGACTTGGGGCCCGATATATTTCACAAGCTTGATGCCCGGGGTGGCCGCGCGAACAGCCTGGGCCACGCGCAGCGTGAAACCCCAAGAGTCGATCAGCACAACCACATCGGGCTTTGCCGCGAGCACCGCGCGCACCGCCGCGGCGACGGCGCGCTTGACCCGCGAGTAGGCGAGGAGGCCATCGACGAAGCCGAGGATAGCCAAACCTGAAATGTCTGCTTGGCTCGCAATGCCCTCTTCCGCCATCAGCGGGCCTCCGACACCAATGAGCTCAATGTCCTTTTCGCGCTCCCTAAGCGCGCGCGCGAGGTCGGCGCCTAGCGCGTCCCCCGAGGATTCCGCAGCCACTAGAAAAACGCGCTTGCTCAAAGCTCGCCAACCTCAGCGCGCGTAAAGCCATAAAGGAAAAGTCCGGCCCGGTTTGCCGCTGCGACAATTTCGGCTCGGCGCAGGAGCAGGGCGCCCCCCGCCTCCACTGCAACGCCAGCCAGGCCCGCCGCGGCGGCCCCTTCAATCGTGCGTGCGCCCACCACGGGGAGATCGACCCGCCGCTCTTGGATCGACTTTGGTCGCTTCACCAGAACGCCACGACGCTTGGTGGCATTGCCACGTACCGTATCAGGGAGTTCGCGCACACGGCGAAGCATAGCGTCTGTCCCCTCTTGTGCTTCAACGGCGAGGGGCAGGCCGTCACACACTACAACGCTCTGCCCGATGTCGAAGGCGCCGATCGCCGACGCAATCTTAGCCGCCTTGGACATATCCGCCGCGTCGCGGGCCGTCGGAGATAGCGCGCTCAAAACGCCGGGCGGGGCGAGCAAGTCCGCCATCGCCGTTTCTGCGCCGACAACTCGGAATCCGGCCTTTTCATGTTCCAGCAGCAGCGCGCGCAGCAGCGCATCGTCGCCTTGCGGCGCCGCGGCTAGCAAAGCTGGGACCATGGCAAGTCCGCCGGCGTCGAACTCGAGCGTGCGGAGATCGGGGCGAGGCACCTGGCCCAACAAGACTATGGCATCGCAATCAGCTTCGCGCAGCGCCTGAATGCGCGCACCCATGGCGCCAAGCCCGTGTATCGCGCCTGGATGGGCCTCTAGAGCGGCGTTTGCGTAAGGGGCGATGCGCGCCACGAAATAGGGCGCCCCCGTTTCGGCGCAGTGCTCGGCAAGCGCCACGGGCAAATCGCCTCCGCCCGCGATCAAACCGAGCTTGCGCCACCCGCCCATGCCTCTCAGTCCCTGGGCATGCACAAGGGACGCGCGGCGTCGGCGCGCACGAATTCGACGATCTCCATCACGTGGGGATTGCGGGCGTAGATCTCGGCGCAATCCTCGATCCGCTCCTGGAAAGTGCCCTCCTCCGCGAACAGCAGCCGGTAGGCGGCGCGTAGATCATGGATCTGATCACGGGTGAAGCCGCGCCGCTTGAGCCCTACCACGTTGAGTCCGCCCAGGTGCGCATGATTTCCGATGGCTGAGCCAAACGGTATCAAGTCGGTGGTCATGAGCGCGGACGCGCCGACAAAAGCGTGGCGGCCGACTCGCCCATGCTGGTGCACGCCCGAAAGTCCGCCCAGAAAGGCGAAGTCCCCGACCTGCACATGGCCCCCTATTGTGGCCGTCTGCGCCATGATGACATGGTCGCCGACAATGCAATCGTGAGCGATGTGGCAATTGCCCATGATCAGGCAATTGTCCCCGATCGTTGTCACCGCTCGGCCACGCGCCGTGCCGCGATGAAGGGTGGCGTGCTCGCGGATGACATTGTTGTCGCCGATGACAAGCCTCGTCGGCTCGCCCCTGTAGGACAAATCTTGGGGCGTGCCACCGAGGCCGGCAAACGGAAACACCGTATTGTCGCTGCCTATCTCGGTATGGCTCTCGATGAAAACATGAGCGATCAACCTTGTACGGTCGCCGAGCCTTACGCTTGGGCCAATCACGCATCCGGGCCCGATCTCGACGTCCGCGCCGAACTCCGCGCTCTTATCGACGACGGCTGTCGCGTGGATTTTCGCGCTCATGGGCGATCGGCCTTCATGGCGGCGAACTCGCAATCGGTGGCCAGTTCTCCGCTGACCTCAACCCGGCCGCGGAACTTGAAGATGTTGCGCCGTTGAAAGAGGACCTCCACCGGCATTTCCATCACATCGCCCGGCATCACCGGGCGTTTGAAGCGCGCATTCTCAACCGACATGAACAGGATCAGGTGCTTGGTGATGTCGGCTTCCAGGGTCTTCGACATGAGCAGGGCGCCGGTTTGCGCAAGGGCCTCGATCTGCAACACTCCAGGCATTACCGGAGCGCCCGGGAAGTGACCGGGGAAGAAGGGCTCGTTAATAGTGACGTTCTTGATGCCACGGATGGATTTGTTGGGGATGTACTGGACGGCCCGGTCCACCAGCAAGAACGGGTAGCGGTGCGGCAGGCGGCGCAGCACTTCGCCAATCTCGATGACATCGTCCGTCGTGTTCCGTTGCTCGGTCAGATCATTCGCCTTCATTGCGCGTCCCCGCCGCTTTCCGGCTCAGCCACGCTGCCTCGCGCAACCATTTGCGCAGGGGCTTGGCCGGGTAGCCGCTCCAGACTTCACCTGGGGGCACGTCTTGGAACACAGCCGCGCCTCCCGCAAGGGTCGCCCCTCGCCCGATTGTACGGTGATCGGCAATGCCCACGCGCCCGCCCAACGTCGCGCCATCGCCCACCGTCGTGGATCCGGAGATGCCTCCGAAGGCGGCGATCAGCACGCCCCGGCCGATCGTACAATTGTGCGCGACGTGGCACAGATTATCGATCTTGGTCCCCTCCCCGATCACGGTGTCGTCGAATACGCCGCGGTCAATCGTGGAATTTGCGCCGATCGTGACGCGGTCCTGGACGATGACGCGGCCCAGATGCGGCACGTCGATCGGTCCAGAGGCGTCGCCGGCGACGCCGAAGCCCTGCTCGCCAATGACTGCTCCAGCAAGGATGGTCACGTCATCGCCAACCAGGGCAAAGGCAATCGAGGCGCGCGCGCCAACGCGAGTGCGCCTGCCAATCGCCACGCCTGGCCCAATGACAGCATTGGGACCGATTTCCGCGCCCGCGCCAATCTGGGCGCCCGGGCCAATGACGACGCCGGGCGCAAGCCGAACGCCGTCCTCCAGGCGGGCTTCTGGATCAACCGCCGGCGCCTCGTCCGTGAAGGTTCGGAGCCTCACCAATGAAGGAATAAGTTGTGCAAAGGTCGCGCGGGGCCGCTCCGAAAGAATGAGGGCCCCCGCGTTAGGCGCCAAGTGCGCCTGCGCGGCCGTGATCACGCAAGCGGCGGGCGCGCCCGCAAGCGCAGCTGCACCCTTTTTTGCTTCGAAGTAGCAGATGTCGTCTTGGCCAGCGCGCTCGGCGGGCGCCACGCTGGCGACCCTGCGATCGGCGTCGCCGCCGATGTCCGCTGAAGGCGCAAGCGCACGAACCGTCACCGGCCCGAGCGCTTGGTAGAAACGTGGATCAATCATGCGACGCCATGCTGACGCAGACGCGGCCCGATGTCACCGCCCGAGTTAGTTCCCGGCCCCGGGTTGGGCCGCCTGTTGCGGCAGACACTCGGTGACCGGGTGGCGGGCAACCGTCGCCGTACGCGTGGCCTGGCCCTGATCGAGTTGTTGGATCACGGTCGCCGTGATGTCGTTCTCGGGCGCGGCGTAGTGCGCCGACGCTGCATTGAGCACAACGCCGGCGCCGCGCGAGCGCATGACGGATTCGATCACGGGGTTGACCATGACTCCGAAATCGCGGACCGCAAAGTTCTGCGAGCACTCATAGTGGCCGCGAAGCGTGGCTGCACGCAGCTCCAGTTGCCGGGCGCGTTCCTGATATTGCTGGAACTGGGGCGCCAGCGTTGCGCTGTTGCGAACCTGCTCATCGGTCATGTTGCGGCGGGCTTGCTGCAGGCGCTGGGCTTCTTGCGCGAGCGATTGCCGCTCAGGGGCCAGCGCTTGCCCCTCGGTGTTCACCTGCGCCTGAATCTGCTGGAGCTTGCTCGCCATGTCGCGGCCCAGGACGGTTTCATTCACAATGCGCAAATAGTCGATCACAACAACACTAGCGGCCTGGTTGCGATTGCGCTGCGCCTGCGCTTCGGGCGCACCCAAAAGAGCGGCCGACGCTATGGCGGCCGCCGAAACAAAACTCAACAAACGCATAGTGCGTACTCCTCAGAAATTTGTCCGCGTCGAGAATCTGAATTCTTCACGCCGGTCATAGTCCTCGTACTCGAAGGGCTGGGCGAAATCGAACTGCACCGGTCCGAACGGCGAGTCCCAGAAAAGCGACACCCCTGCGGAAGCTCTTAAACTCGTACTATCGTCAACAATAAGGCGGGTAGTATCCGGCAGGTCTATGGTCATGCGGCTTGCGGGGTCCACGATCCCCAGCGTTCCGAAGTCGACGAACAACGCCCCGCCTACCCCGAATGACTCAGGCACTGGAAGCGGGACATCGAGCTGGACGGTGCCAATGGCGAACACGTTGCCGCCGACAGCATCGCCCTCACTCAAGATTGCGCCTGTCACATCGTCCGCGAGCAATTGCCGTGGCCCGATGCCGGCGACGTCAAAGCCACGGAAAGAGGAGCCGCCCTTGAAGAACCGGTCGTTGATCCGCACGTCATCGCCGTTCCAGCCCATGATGTAGCCGGCAGTGCCCCGCAAGGTCGCTCGGAACCCGGCGCCGAGCCCGCGGTACCAGCCGGCTTCTAATTCCGTGCGCACATAATGAACTTCCCCGCCAAGGCCGGCGAAATCCTGGCTGACCTGCAGATTGAAGCCGCGCGTAGCTCGGATAGGTTCGTTTCGGCGGTCTAAATTGTACGCGTAGCCCAAAACGGATGTGAGGAACGTCCCTTCCTGCGCGCACAGTGTCGGCCGAAGCACGTTGACGGGGTCGCATTGATCGACGGGAGGCGTGATTGGATTGGCGTCGTGATCGACGAGAAAGTCGGCGACTTCTGTAACGTCCTGAATCAGGGAGTAGGTCAGCCCCAAACTCGAGTGCTCGCCTGTCGGGAAACTCGCGCGCAAACCCAGCCCGGTCGATTGGTTCTCGAACGACGATTGATCGAGGAAGTCGGTGCGCAGCGAGTAAAGATCAAACCCTGCGGCGAGTTCCCGGCCCATGAAGCGGGGCTCGGTGAAGCGCAGATCGACCTGTTGCCGCTGGGCGCTGGTCGAGACCCGCAACCGCAGGAATTGGCCCCGTCCGCGCAGATTGCGCTCAGTGACCGATAGATCGAACAGGAACGCTTCGTTCGTGGAATAGCCCGCCGCGAACGCCAATTCGCCAGTCGATTGTTCTTCAACGGTGACGGTAACCGTGGATCTGTCTGGTTGCGACCCGTCCGCCTCTTCGATCTCAACTTCCTCAAAGAAGCCCAGCGCCTGAATACGCTGGCGCGAGCGGTCCAGCAGCACGCGATTGAACGCGTCCCCTTCGTTCACCCGCATTTCTCGGCGGATGACACGGTCCAGTGTGCGCATATTGCCGACGATGTCGATCCGCTCGATGAATACCTGCGGCCCTTCGTTCACCTCGAAGGTGATGTTGACGACGCGGTTCTCACGATCGCGCTCAACGACGGGAGTTATGTCAACGTTTGCGTAGCCAACTGTGCCCGCTACGTAAGTCATCGCGTCGATTGCGTCCTCGATCTGGTCGCCCCGAAATACAGTCCCGCTTCGAATTGGGATTGCCGCCCTCAACAGGTTTTGCGGCAACCGATCCAATTCCGTTCGCACGGCGATCTCGCCGAACTCGTATTGGACGCCCTCATCGACTGTGAAGGTAATGTAGAAATCGCGTTGATCGGGGGTCAGTTCAGCGACCGCGGAGACCACTCGAAAATCAGCGTAACCGCGATTGTTGTAGTACTGGCGCAATTGCTCCCGGTCATATTCCAACCGATCAGGGTCGTAGTTATCGTTGCTGTTGAAGAAGTTCCACCAAGTCGACTTCGAGGTGACGATCACATCGCGCAGGCGGCGATCAGAAAACTCCTCGTTGCCGATAAAATTGATATCGCGAACGCCCGTAACGGGGCCTTCGTCAACCTCGAAAATCAAATCAACGCGGTTCTGATCTAGTTCGCGAACCTGAGGCGTCACCTGGGCGGCAAAACGCCCGGCGCGCCGATACACTTCGATGATGCGCTGCACGTCCGCCTGAGCGCGCGCGGGGGTGAACACCGAGCGCGGCCTCGCCTGCACCTCGTCTTCGAGGTCTTCTTCATCGAGAGTATTCATGCCCTCGAAGATGACCCGATTGATGATCGGGTTCTCGATAACGGACACGACCAGGTCAGAACCGCGTTGCTCGATCTGCACGTCGGCGAACAGACCGGTCGCGAACAGAGTCTTCAGCGAGAGGTCGATCCGCTCAGGGTCGAACGTATCGCCAGGACGGACCTGCAGGTACGAACTTATCGTGGCCGGCTCAATCCGCTGGTTGCCCTCCACGACAATGCGCTGAATGGCCAAGCCCGAGGGCTGTTGCGGGCTCGCCTCCGGCTGTCGTGGTCCCTCCTGGCCATGCGCCTCGCCGGCCATGAGCGCGGCTGCGCTCACCGTGGCCACGCAGGTGACGGCGCCGAGGACGACATCTCTCAGAACACGCTTCATCAAGCCCTCGACGCATCGGCGCTCCCCAGCGCCATAGGTTTTAAGACCTCATTCCGCCTGGAAAGACAAGGACGAGGCGCTGTTCACTGCGCGCCCGGAAACAGTCGCGCGATGTCATTCCAGGTCGCGAACAGGAAAAGACTCCCGATTACGGCGAATCCAGCTCGGTATGCCCATTCCTGGGCTGATGGCGGCAACGGCCTTCCCCCGCGAACGGCTTCGATGCCGAAGAAGAGAAGATGCCCGCCGTCGAGGACGGGGATCGGCAAGAGGTTCACAATCCCAACGGCAACTGACAGCATCGCGGCCCATTGAAGAAGAGCCAGGGCCAGGCTCGCGAGCTTGTCCAACACGCCCTGGTCGGCCGCGTCTAGCGCCATCGTCGCGACCTGCCCCGACGCATTCAGAATGCCGAGCGGCCCGGCGATGTCGCGCCCCGAACTCCGGCCAGTGAAGATGTCCCCGACAAAGGCGCCTGTGCGCGCCACGATTTCCCAGGTGGTCGACGCTCCATGCGCGAGCGCGGCCAGGGGCGACACGGGCTCGATGATCCTTTCAGCTTGCACAACGCCGAGACGGACGCCGATGGCGCCGACGCGCTCGGTCCCGCCCTCCGGCGTCGGCCGCTCCACGAGGCGCGGTGTCACCACTGTCGTTGTTATATCGGCGCCGCGCGCCAGCGTGATTGTAATTGGGACTCCGGGGCTGGCTACGATCGCCGCTTGCAACTCGCCCCACCCACTGATCGCCCTGCCATCTATTGCGCGCACCATATCGCCGGAGCGCAAACCGCCCGCTTCAGCTGCAGATCCGGCTTCGACCGCCCCGACGCGCGGCGCGATCGTCGCGTAGTCGGTTACGTCGCGCCCCGCAATCGACGCCGCGAGCGCGAACGCGAAGATAGCGAAAATGAAATTCGTCGCCGGCCCTGCCGCCACTGTCACAGCGCGTTTCCACAAGGGCATGGCTCGGAAATGGCCGCGTCGGCGCGCTTCTTCCTCGTTTAGCCGTTGATCGTCTTCACTCGCCGGACGAACCGACGAACCATCGGTATCGTCAATCCAAGACACAAACCCGCCAAGGGGGATCCGCGAAACCTTCCAACGGGTGCCGTGACGATCGGTCCAGCCGAACCATTCTGAGCCGAGCCCGATCGAGAAGCTCTTAACGGCAATGCCGCACCAACGGCCAACGCGGAAATGGCCGAACTCATGCACAAAGACGACAAGGCTTAAGACGAGGACAAAAGAGCCCACATAGATCAGCGCTTCCTGCAGCATGCCCGCCATTGGCTCGCGTTCCTTCCCCGCACCGTGTTCTTTAGCCCGGACGCAATACCAGCCTTTAGGCCGCTGCAAGTCTTCCCGCAATGCGCCGCGCCGCGCCCCGCGCGGCCTGATCCACCGCCGCCACTTCAGCGAAGGAAGTGGGCGAATTTGCGATGAGAGCGGCCTCCTCGTTGGACAAGGCCTCCAAGGCGGCCCCAGCCGTACGGGCGATGTCAAGGAACCCGATACCGCCTGCTAGAAAGAACTCTACCGCAACCTCGTTGGCCGCGCTTAGGGCGGTTGTCGCAGCTGCCCCTTGCCGCAGCGCGTTCCGGCACAGGCTAAGGGCCGGAAACCGTTCCAGATCGGGTGCGTGGAACGTTAACGCGCCCAACTTGGCCAGGTCCAATCGTTCCGTTGCAAAGCAAGCTCGGTTCGGCCAGGTCAACGCGAAGGCGATAGGAATGCGCATGTCGGGCGCCGCCATTTGCGCGAGCACGGAGCCATCCACGTAATGGACCAAGCTGTGCACCGTGCTTTGCGGGTGGACGATCACATCGATCTTTGTATCTGCAATATCAAATAGATAAGCGGCCTCTATGAGCTCCAGTCCCTTGTTCATCAGCGTGGCGCTGTCGACCGAAATCTTCCGGCCCATGCTCCACCTGGGGTGGGCGCACGCCTGTGCCGGCGTGGCGGTCGCCATTACCTCCAGGCTTGTGCTCAGGAACGGGCCCCCAGAGGCAGTTAAAGTCAGTTTCTCGACATGGGCTGGGTGTGTCAGCACTTGAAAAATCGCGTTGTGTTCGGAATCCACCGGCAGCAGGGTCGCTCCATGGCGGCGGGCTGCTTCAGTGAAGAGCGGACCGGCGCACACTAGGCATTCCTTATTGGCGAGAGCGACGACGGCGCCGCGTCGGACAGCGGCCATGGTTGGCCGCAGGCCCGCCGCTCCCACGATCGCAGCCATCACCCACGCGGAAGGCCGGGCGCCGGCCTCTTCCAGAGCGGACGGTCCAGCGCCCACCTCGATTTCCAGCCCGGTGAGGGCGTCGCGCGCCGCCCCTAAGAGACCCGTGTCGGCTACCGCTGCGTACCGAGGCTTAAGGCGACGGCAGGCTTCGGCGAGCCCCGCCAGGTTGCGTCCCGCCGTGACAGCCTCAACTGGCAGCGAAAGTCCCTGCCGACGAAGCTCCTCGATTACCTGGATTGTGGATCGGCCGACCGAGCCGGTTACGCCAAGAATTGAGAGGCTGCGTTCAGCGACCGTCACCGGCCGCCCCCAAACAACATTGCGAGGGCCTGCGGGGCTGCGACGAACGCTGCCCCGGTCAGCAGGGTCGCCGCCATGAGGCTGTCGATACGATCAAGCACTCCCCCATGGCCGGGTATGACGCGGCTCGCGTCCTTCACGCCGAATCTGCGCTTCAAGAATGACTCGAACAAATCGCCCATGAGACCTGTGAATGCGATCAAAATCCCGATGCCGACCCATGCCACGCTTATGATTGGGCTGGCGTGGAACAAGACGCCGCAGCCGAAACCCGCCGCAGCGCCGGCGAACACTCCAGCCACAATGCCCGACCAGGTTTTGTTGGGAGATAAACCTTCCGCCACCTTAGGTCCGCCCATCATTTTTCCGCCAAAATAAGCGAAGATGTCAGCAGCCCATATGATGGCAAACAGCGCCAGGATCGTTTCAAGTCCCTCGGAGGTGCGATCGCGCAGCCACAGGAAAACTGCCGCGGGCAACCCAACATAGACTGTGCCCCCGAACGTCTCGACAGCCCCCATCAGCGTGCGCCGGCGTGCGCACGACGACGCTGCACAGGCTGCAAGCCAGGCAACGCCGAGGTCCAGCCGCTGCCAGCTTGAGAAGAGCACTGCGCCCAGGGAGCCCGCCAATGCGAACACGAACGCCGCCAGGGTCGCCCCGGGCTCGCTCATCCGCGCCCATTCATAGCTCATGACCACAACAGCGGCCCCGCACGCTGCCGCGAGCCAGGGGCCCCCGAGCCAAGCGGCTGCAACCCCTCCGATAGCCAGAACAAGCCCCGACGCGACGCGTGGCCCGAGATCGGACCAATCGCTGCGCCCAGCGTGCGCTTCGGCTGGCTCATGCGGGCTCAGCGCCGTGCCCCCCAAATCGCCTCTCTCGCCGCTGATATTCTACGATCGCCTGATGCAGCGCTTCCCTGCCGAAATCGGGCCACAGAATGTCGGTGAACACGAGTTCGGCGTACGCTGCTTGCCACAACATGAAGTTCGAAAGCCGGGCTTCGCCGGAGGTCCGGATGACCAGGTCCGGCGCTGGCAGTTCAACGGTGTCGAGATAGCGTTCGACAAGTTGGGTGTTGACCTCGTTCGGCGCAAGCTTCCCCGCAGCGACATCCTCGGCGATGCGGCGCGCGGCGCGCGCGATTTCGTCCTGCCCGCCATAGTTGAAGGCGATGGTGAGGTTCAGTTTGTCATTTTGTTTCGTCCGCGTTTCGGCGCGTTCGATAATTTCGGCGATATCACTCTGCAGCCCGGCGCGCTCGCCGATCACGCGGACGCGCACCCCTTCGCCGGCGAGGCGCTCAAGGTCGCGCGCAACATAGAGGCGCAAGAGATCGAACAGCGCGCTTATCTCTTCTGCGGGGCGGCGCCAATTCTCCGTCGAAAAACCAAACACGGTGAGGTATCGGACCCCGAGTTCACCTGCGGCCTCCACCGTCCGGCGCAACGCCTCTACGCCCTCAGCGTGCCCGAATGTACGCGGACGCCCCCGCAGTTTCGCCCAGCGCCCATTGCCGTCCATGATAATGGCGATGTGCTGGGGCGTTGGCGCCAACGCGGATAGGGGAGCGGGTGTGGGCATGGGGTCAGGTAACCGGGACTAGGGATTAAGCCTCGATCGGAACAGGCGCAGCCGCGCCCCCGCGCCAATCCCAACTCCCTAGACTTGCATGATCTCCTCTTCCTTGTGACGGAACGCCTCGTCGATCTTCTTGATGTGATCGTCAGTTGTCTTTTGCACTTCTACGCCATGCTTCTTGTGCTCATCCTCACTGATTGCATGGTCTTTTTCGAGCTTCTTCAGATGATCCATCGCGTCACGGCGCACATTGCGAACGGCGACACGCGCCTGTTCGGCGTATTTGTTGGCGACCTTCGCCAACTCCTGGCGCCGCTCGCCCGTGAGCGGTGGAATGGGGATTCGCAGCGTTTGGCCGTCTATGATCGGATTGAGCCCAAGGTTGGACGCACGGATCGCTTTATCGACTGCCGCGACGATTGCGCGGTCCCAGACCTGCACCAAAATCATCCGCGGCTCCGGCACGGTTACGCCCGCGACCTGATTGAGCGGCGAGACTGCGCCATAAGCGTCCACTTGGATCGGATCGAGGATGGTTGGTGAAGCGCGTCCTGTCCGCAACCCGCCGAACTCATGGGAAAGCGCGGTCAATGCGCCATCCATGCGCTTCTTGTAGTCGTCAAGCTTGAAAGGTGCTGGCGCAGCCATGGCTGATCATCCTAGTCGCTGATGGTGGTGCTTACGCCGCGGCCGGCTAATACCTCGCCCAGGCCGCCGCGTTTTTGAATCGAAAATACGACAATGGGAATGCCGTTCTCGCGCATCAGACTAATAGCAGAAGCATCCATCACCTTGAGATCGCGCGCGAGCACCTCGTGGTAACTGAGCTTGTCGTAGCGGGTGGCTGATGCGTCTTTCTTGGGATCAGCGGTATAGACGCCGTCGACCTGGGTTCCCTTGAAGAGCGCGTCACATCCCATCTCGGCGGCGCGCAGCGCCGCAGCCGTATCTGTAGTGAAGAACGGGTTGCCTGTGCCTGCGGCGAAGATCACGATGCGTCCTTTCTCCATATGCCGCATGGCGCGCCGGCGGATGTAGGGTTCGCACACCGTCACCATTGGAATGGCTGAGAGCACCCGCGCGTAGCCCCCGATTGCCTCGATGGCGTTTTGCATGGCAAGCGCGTTCATGACCGTGGCCAGCATGCCCATGTAGTCGGCGGAGGCGCGCTCCATGCCCTTGGCCGCGCCTTGCATGCCGCGAAATATATTGCCCCCGCCGATGACGAGGCACATCTCCGTCCCGGCCTTCACAGCGCCGACGACTTCCTGCGCGATGCGTTCGCATACGCCTTGGTCAATGCCGTACTGGCCCTCCCCCATCAAAGCTTCGCCGGAAATTTTGAGAAGCACCCGCTTGAACGGGCGCGCCGCGGCCGGCTGCGGAATGTTTTCAGCGAGACTCATGAGGGCCGTCCGTAGTTCGGATCGCACCATAACGCGACCGCCGCCATTGGCGCAAAGGCTAACGGCGGCGGTTTTCACTCCAGAACCTAGGTGAGGTCCTCACCCTTTGTTAGTCATCGCTGCTACTTCGGCGGCGAAATCATCGGATTTCCTCTCGACGCCCTCTCCGAGAGCGAAGCGCACGAAGCCATTTATCGCGACCGGCGCACCGGCTTCCTTCGCGGCCTCGGCCAGCGCCGCCTCGACGGTTTGGTCCGGATTGAGAACGAAAGCCTGCTTTAGCAGAACGCTCTCCTCGAAGAACTTGCGCAGACGCCCTTCGAGCATCTTGTCGAGCACCTGTTGAGGCTTTCCTTGCGCCTTAGGGTCTTCCTTGATTTGTTCGGCGAGCACCGACTTCTCGCGCTCGACGCGCTCCACGGCGATTTCCTTTTCGGTTACCGCCAACGGCGCCGCCGAAGCGATGTGCATCGCCACCTTCTTGCCGAAGGCTTCGAGCGCGGGCCTGGCCCCCGTCGATTCCAGCGCCACCATGACGCCAAGGCGGCCGACCGCGTCCGACCCATCGACCTTATTGTGCACATAAGCCGCGACAACGCCGCTTCCGACGCAGAGCAGCGCCGAACGACGCAACGTGATGTTCTCACCGATCGTGGCGACCAGGTTTGTCACCGCGTCCGACACTTTCCCTCCGCCGTATCGTGCGGCGAGCAAAGCCTCGTGATTGGCGACGCCGAGGGCCAGTTGTGCGAATTCGTTCGCCGCTTTCTGGAAGTCTACATTGCGGGCGACAAAATCGGTTTCCGAGTTGAGCTCGATGACAGCGCCCTTGCCTGGCGCAAGTGCAACCGCCACGACGCCTTCAGCGGCGGCGCGGCCGGCCTTCTTGGCCGCCTTGGACAACCCCTTGGCCCGCAACCAGTCCACGGCTGCCTCAAGGTCGCCCTTGGTTTCCGCTAGCGCCTTCTTGCAGTCCATCATGCCGACGCCGGTTTTTTCACGCAGGTCCTTGACCAGCGCCGCGGTGATTTCCGCCATTTCAATTACTCCTGGTGATTTCAGTAGTTCGCGCCGGTCGGTCCATCGATGGGGCTTTCCACCGGTACATGCGGGGCAGGTTCGCGTAACGCCGGCTCGACCTGGGGACGCGCCGAAGCGCCGATATCGACGCCGCCGCGGACTTGAGCCTCCGTCAACCCGTCGAGTACGGCGTCCGCCACAAGGTCGCAATAAAGCTGGATCGCGCGTGCAGCGTCGTCATTGCCCGGGATCGGATATGTCACCTCATCTGGATCGCAATTGGAGTCGATCACCGCGACTACCGGGATGCCAAGCTTCTTGCCTTCCTTGATCGCGATCGCCTCCTTGTTGGTGTCGATAACGAACATGAGGTCGGGGATGCCGCCCATCGCCGCGATGCCGCCCAGTGACCGGTCCAGCTTGTCGCGTTCGCGCGTGAGGTTCAGCACTTCCTTCTTGGTGAGGCCCACGCCTCCGCCGGAGACGATCTGTTCAAGCTCGCGCAGCCGCGCGATCGACTTCGACACTGTCTGCCAATTGGTCAACGTGCCGCCCAGCCAGCGCGAGTTCACGAAATACTGCGCGCAGCGTTGGGCGGCAGCCTTGATGTGGTCGGCTGCCTGCCGCTTGGTGCCCACAAACAGCACGCGCCCACCGCCGGCCGCGACCTCGCGCACTTTCAGCAGAGCTTGGTGCAGCAACGGCACTGTCTGCGATAGATCAAGGATATGTATGTTGGACTTTTCGCCGAAGATGAAGCGATCCATCTTCGGGTTCCAACGATGGGTCTGGTGACCGAAATGCGCGCCAGCTTCCAGGAGCTGACGCATGCTGAACTCTGGCAGCGCCATTATCATTCTTCTCCGGTTTGCCGCCGCGGGAAACCCAGGGCTACCCCTGGACCGGATGGAGGAAACGGCCGCTTTTAGACCGCCCCGCCTGCCCCGCGTGCGAAGTGAGGCGCGGATATAGGGCCCCTCCCCCGCCAGCGCAAGCGGGGGCTTTCGCGCACCGAGCGCTGCCTTTGGCGGGACAGCCCGCGCCCGGGCTAAGGGTGGCGTGGCGCGAGGTCAGGATCATTCAGGCGATGGTGTCTGCCCGCTCGCGCAGGCGCCCGAGCTCCCAAAGGTCGTTGCGCGTGAAGGCGAGACGCGAGCTGATAGCCGCCACGATCGACTTGCCCAAGCGGCCTTCCAAGGCGTCGAGACGCTCGAACTTCTCCTTCTCCGCAACGCCGACCTCATCCTTGGCCCCACCCTGTGCGGCCAATATGAGTTCCTCAGCACGCAGGATGAGCTCCGTCTTCAGCTCCACGTAAGTGAAGGCGTCGTCGGCGCGCGCGGGCGGCAATCGAGCGGCGATCGCCTGGATCGCCAAGCCTGGTGCTGTTTCACCGAAGCGTCCGGCGCGAATGTCCGCCAACGCTTGCCGGTGAGCGGCTTCGTCAGACTTCAACCATTGCTGCGTTGCCCGCTCACTGCGCGCGAGCGTCAAAAACAGGGTCGCCGGCACGAGCAGCAGCGTCACCGCCATGATGAAGAGCGGCTGGCTCGGAAAGTGATTGAATGCAGAGTGTATTGCCACGGCGAGCACGAGTCCCGGCGCAAAAAGAACGGGGTTGAAGCGGTAACGCGTGGCGGCGGTTTCGGCCTGCCGCTCGGTTAGTTCGTGCGTGATGACCGCAAATAGCGCGGTGGCGCCTCCGTGCATGATCGCTGTGCCAAAGCCGCGCACGAGCCATGCGCTCACATTGGCGTCAGTGAGCGTTGCCAGGTACCAGGCGTTCTCCACCGCCGCAAATCCTGCTCCCACGGCAAAGCCCGCAATGGCCGCATCCACTTTGAACCCAAGCCGATTAAGAGCGAAAGCGCCTATGATCGGGGCAGCCTTGAGCCCTTCCTCGATCAAGGGAGCCACGTAACGGCTGTACGCGCTGAACCCGATGGGAAAACCGTCCATGACGCGCCAGTTGGCGAGGAAGCTCAGCGCAGCGAGCGAACCGCCGGCGCCAAGCAACAGCGCGATGTCGCGCGAACTGATCAGATTGAAAACGTCCAGCCGGTCGAACACGAACAAAAGCACCAACGCCGGCCCGAACGCGACCAGAACCTTGGTGACAAGTGCCGCGTCCATCACATGATCTTCAGCGAAACCAGAACCTCACTGCCACTCCGCTCGCCGTCTTCGAATCCTTCCGCATAGCCAAGCGAGAGCACCATCGGCAACCGGTGCGCGACCGTGAAATTCCAATCTGTCTGCACGCCGATCGTCTGCAGGGAGCGGCTGTCGCCGGCGCCGGGTTCGGCGTAGAGTTCTCCCGCGAAAACTGCTGTCCGCAACGAACTGAGAAAGAGGCTCGGCGCGCCGACATCCTCGAAGCGGATCGGGGGCAGATTCAATTCGGCGACTGCTCGTCCAAACGTGCGCGCGCCGATCTCGTTGATCTCGAAGCCGGGAAGACTATCGAACTCGCGATAGCGCTTCACTTCGCGATCATCGACATAATTGTTTCCGAACGCGCCCATGTAGAAGCTGCTGAGCGGGCTGGCGCGATCGCCGCCAACTGCGCCGGCGGCGGTATAAAGCCAGATTGAGGAATTTGGCAGCGGCAGCGGCGCGCCGAAATCCAGCCCGCCCCTTAAGCTCGGAAACGTCTCGCCGTTGGCATGGTCGGCGCCAAGCGCCAAAGACCAGCGCCAGCCTTTTTCATGGTCAACAGCGCCAAGCGATCGCGTCGTATTGGTGTAACTGAGCTCAGCATTGAACGTCGCGAGGGAATCGAACTGCGTTTGCACCGCCTGCGCCGCCGGCAACGTGTCGAGACCGGTATAATAAACCACGTCCATATTGAGATCGAGCTGGCGCGGGGGATCGTAGATGAAGGAGTGGCGATACCCAAGGCTCACTGCATCGCCGGCGCGTGCGCGCTCCGTGGGGCCAAACAGATCGTAAAAATCCGCATCATTGTGCCAGTAGCGGAAGCGCCATTTCAGCGTGTGATACGAAAGGTCGAAGTGCCAGTCTTGGTCGTCGAATGGGGCGTCCGGGGTGTAGGCCAATGTCGCCTGCAATTGGTTGAACTGCAGCGGGTCCTCAAACACCACATGATAGCCGAGGGCGGCGCGCCCGCGATAGCCTTCCATGACCGGATACATCGCGCCCAGGCGCATTTCATCGCGTGGAACGTAGGGCCCTCGCTCGGTAATCATGGTGTCGAGCGGCACGCTGCTCGGGGACCCCGCCGTCCATGTCGTCACGATCGGGTGGCGCCGCGCAACTTCGGCGCCCAAGAACGTGACAGCGCCCAAATCCTCGAGCGGTGTCGGGCGGAGCGTCGCCGGCCGGAAACCCTCCCCGGTATATTCGTAAACAATCACTGACCCATCGGCCTGCGGGATTGGGCGGAAGAAGCCGGTGGCGGCGTTGCTCATGGCCTCCACGGCTTGGGTTGCAAGATCGAAGCGGTAGATGTTCGAGACGCCGGTGTAATAGGCGCTGCCATAAAGGTAGCGACCATCCGGCGAGAACACGAAACTTTCCGGCGTCGAGTCGCCAAGCTCAAGGCGCGCCATAGGTTCGGCGACGCCGGCTATCAAGTCTGCGATTCGGAATACTTGCACCGATTGATCGCCGTTGACTTCCCCAACCGAGGCCGACAACAGCGCGCCGTCAGCCGAAATATCGAGATCGAAGGGCACCCGGCCGAAAGGAAACGTGTGGATCTGGTTCCAGCTCGAATGCGGCGCCGGCACGCGCACGAGGGTCACGTAGCCGTTGAGGTGGCGAAGGCCCCAGAGCGATCTGTCCTGCGGGTTGAAGACGATGTCGCCGATACGCGCGTCCCGTAGCAGCACATGTTCGCGTCCAGTGGCGACATCGACCTGCATGATATCGCGATAAGCGTAATTGTCGGTCGTGTACCAAGCTGTGTTGGTCGATGGGTCGTATGCAAGCGACGTTACGCGGTAGAGCATCGCGCCTTTGATATCGGTTAGTCGCCGTATTTCGCCGCTCTCAGGGGAAAGAACGCCCAAGTGGGCGATCACGCCAGGATATCTAAACGCGCCTATCAAATCTCCTGAACGCGGGTCGACGAAAGTCCGCGAAACAGAGCCCAGCCCTCGCGGCGAGAGCGGCGCGGCCACTGTCAGCGGAAAGGCCTCCACCGAAGCCAGGTTTGCCCGTTGAAACTCACGCTCCCACGCGATCCACTCATCCCACGCCTGGTTCAGTGGTCTGCCGAATACCCGTTCGAATTGCGTAGCGTAGTAGCCAGCGCTGTCCTCGTCGCGCCGGAGCCACTCAACGACGCGTTCCGGCGAGTACGCATGAGCTAGGTAGCTGAAGAAGCGCGTGCCATAGAGGTAGTCGTTCACGCCGACCTGAAAATCGACGAACACGCCCTCGGATTCCAAACCTACCGGCGAATAGAAATGCGCGTTGTCGCGCACCATCGCCCGAAACACCATTTCGTCGTAGGCGCCTTGTGCCCGTCCGAACCCGCCGGCCATCCATGTTTCCATGAAGACGGCGCTGCCTTCTAGGTGCCAGCGGGGAACGTTGACACGTGGTGTAGCGAGGTAATTGTACAGGATCGATTCAGGGTGCTCTTGGACGGGCATCGGCTTGCCGCCGAATGCACGCCGCCAGAACGCATCCCGTTCATTCCACACATCCATCAACGCGACGTGCGTGACTTCATGATTTGTCAGCGTGAAGAAGCGCTCGCCCGGGCTAAACGTCTCATACGCAAGGCTCAGCGGCGCGATATCGATCAAGAGCGCGTTGTTGGGTGATGACCGCGCCGCCGCATTCCCGTAGTCGCCGAAGTCCTTCAACAACACGGTGACTTGGTCCCACGGCTCCCAACCGAAGATGCGCCGCTGATACGCCAGCGCATTTTCGAAGTTGCGGCCGACATAAGGGACCAGAAAAGTCTCCGACGGGTCGAAATAGAGGAGGCGCATGTCCTCGGTCTCGACCCGGCTGAGGTCGATCAGCGGGATGTCTTCCGGGGCCCGACTAACGGGTTCGCTGGGCTCCGGTTGAGGCGTTGCGGGCGCTGGCGACGCCAGCGTGTCTGCTGGCGTTTCCGGCGCCGCCGATTGCGCTCGCGCGGCTGGAGACAACGCAAGCGCCAACATGGCCACGCTACACGACAACGTGCGCATCATACCCCCACGAGGCGTGTCTCTCTGGTGGGAGAACGACCGCCCCTCAGTTCGCCCGTATCGCTTCGGCGAAGCTCCGGTCACGCGCCATCGCCGCAAACGCTGGCTCACGCGCAAGCGCCATGAAGGCGGGCTGACGCGCCAAGGCGGTGAATGCTTGCGCATTTGACGCCAGCGCATTCATGGCTTGCGCGTTGCGCGCCAGTGCGTCGAACGCCTGCGGGTTCTGCGCCATCGCCGCGAACGCGTTCGGATGCTGCGCCATGGCTTGGAGCGCTTGCGCGTTGATGCCTTGGGCGCTGCGCGCCGCTGCAGCCTGTGCTTGGAACGCCTGGGCGTTGCGCGCCATGGAAGCAAACGCCTGGGGATCGCGTGCGAGGGCCTGGAAGGCTTGAGCGTTGCGCGCCATCGACTGGAAGGCGGCTGCGTTGGCGGCCATCGCGTTGAACGCTTGGGCGTTGGCGGCCAGCGCCTGGAAG
>Ga0247727_10003208_pt1 | contig 36486 bp, 34 predicted proteins | sample WisWelCaveWW1625_FD_202498 | JGI IMG/M metagenome (GOLD analysis project Ga0247727, IMG submission 202498) | Biofilm microbial communities from Wishing Well Cave, Virginia, United States - WW16-25 | ecosystem: Environmental > Aquatic > Deep subsurface > Groundwater > Cave microbial mat | place...
TCCCCTAGCTTTCGCGCCTGAGCGTCAGGTAAGGCCCAGAGATCCGCCTTCGCCACCGGTGTTCCTCCTGATATCTGCGCATTTCACCGCTACACCAGGAATTCCGATCTCCCCTACCTACCTCTAGTCCGAGAGTTTCGGATGCAGTCACGGAGTTAAGCTCCGGGATTTCACATCCGACTTTCCGAACCGCCTGCGCGCTCTTTACGCCCAATGAATCCGGACAACGCTCGCTCCCTACGTCTTACCGCGGCTGCTGGCACGTAGTTAGCCGGAGCTTCTTCTGCAGGTACCGTCACGATCGCTTCGTCCCTGCCGAAAGAGGTTTACAACCCGAGGGCCTTCGTCCCTCACGCGGCGTCGCTGCGTCAGGCTTTCGCCCATTGCGCAAGATTCCCCACTGCTGCCTCCCGTAGGAGTCTGGGCCGTATCTCAGTCCCAGTGTGGCTGGTCGTCCTCTCAGACCAGCTACCCGTCGTCGCCTTGGTGAGCCGTTACCTCACCAACAAGCTGATAGGCCGCGGGCCCATCCCTCACCGGCGGACCTTTCCCGATCGAGCCATGTGGTTCGGTCGGAGTATCCGGTATTAGCTCCGGTTTCCCGGGGTTATCCCAGAGTGAGGGGCAGGTTGCCCACGTGTTACGCACCCGTTCGCCACTGATCCCGGGGCCGAAGCCCCGTTCACCGTTCGACTTGCATGTGTTAAGCGCGCCGCCAGCGTTCGTCCTGAGCCAGGATCAAACTCTCCGTAGAGATCGCATCACCGCCGACCGTCGGTCGGCGGTTCAGCCGTTCCTATCCGGAGTCGGCCGACCCGAGGAGGCACCCCCGGAACCGGCCTGTTCCTGGACCCGCCCCCGAAGGAACAGGTTCATGTGTTTCGTACGGTCGTCTGGCGCGAGACACGGCGAACCGAGCCTCGCACCGACGAGGCACTGGCATACACACGCTGTTCAGTTCTCAAGGTGCGAGCAGGCATGATGCGCCCCAACGTGCCGCGCTACGAGAACGCCGCGCAGGGGAGCGCGCCGACCGATGATGGTAACAGTCCTCGACGATCCGTCAACCCGGGCCCTTCGGCGGTGAGGGTCGAACCGGCGTTCGAACGCTCACGAGGCCGCCGTCGTCCCCGCCACCCTCGCGAACCGGCGACGCCCGACCTGCCAGATCGAGCCGACGAGGTCGCCCGGTGGTTCGCCCGGGATGCCGACGTCTTCACGTCGCTCCTGCTCTCCATCGCGGCGGACGCCGCCTTGGGCCTGCAAGCGTCGCGCCTCGGACCTGCTGGCGACGAGCCCCAACGCCTCAAGGAGCGCCGGCACGTGCACTACCCACCCTGCGTCGTCACCTCGCCGGAACACCCCGGCAGGCACCGACACATCAGGGACGTCACTCGGCAGCTCGCGTTGTTTGTGCACCGTGTCGAAGCCCGCCTCGGCGGCCGCGCCGGCACCGGCGCCGTGGTACATATCGACGATCGCCGCCGCCATCCGCCGTTTCTCGGCGTTCGGATGCAGCGTGCCGTCGGCGAGACCTTCGGCGACGCGACCCTGGTCGCCGAGGTCGGTGCAGAGCAGCTCGTAACGAACGATCAGGTCGTCGGGGATCGACATGAGCTTGCCGAACATCTCGCCGGGCGGGTCGGTGAGGGCGACGTAGTTGTCGAGCGATTTCGACATCTTGCGGACGCCGTCGAGCCCCTCGAGCAACGGCATGGTCATGACGACCTGAGGCTCGAGCCCGAACGCGCGCTGCACCTCGCGACCCATCAGCAGGTTGAAGGTCTGGTCGGTGCCACCGAGCTCGATGTCGGCCTCGACGGCCACGGAGTCGTAGCCCTGGAACAAGGGGTAGAGGAACTCGACGACGCTGATCGGCCGCCCAGCATGATACCGAGCGCGGAAGTCTTCCCGCTCGAGCATCTGTGCGACGGTCGCCGACGACGCGAGTCGCAGGAGCTCGGCCATCGGCATCTCGGCGCCCCATTCCGCGTTGCCCCGGATCTCGGCCCGCCCGACATCGATGACCTTGCCGGCTTGATCGAAGTAGCTGCGGGCGTTGGCCCCCACCTCGTCGGCCGACAACATCGGCCGCGTGTCGGATCGGCCCGAGGGGTCACCGATCCGGGCGGTGAAGTCCCCCACGATGAGCACCGCCACGTGGCCCGCCTCCTGGAACCGCCGGAGCAGTCGAAGGACCACCGTGTGACCGAGCGTGAGGTCGGGTCGCGACGGGTCGATCCCGAGCTTCACCCGCAGCGGCCGCCCGAGTGCCAGCTTCGCCTCCAACCCCGCGTCCGGCACGATCTGGGCCGTGCCGTGGCGCAGGAGCGAAGCAGCGTCCGTCATCGAGCGCAGGCTACCAAGGGACGTCAGAGCCAGGGGTACCCTGCCGCCATGCGGAAGGACCGGGGACCGGCCGCCGTGTTGGTGGTGCTCGCCCTCGTGGCGGGCGCCTGCACCATGCCGGATCTGGACGACTACGACGAACGCGCGCTCGCTCAGACATCGTTCCTGTTCGCGGCCGATGGCTCGCTCATCACGGCGTTGCACGCCACGGAGGACCGCGTCGTGCTCGCACGTTCGGAGGTGCCACCACACCTCCGCGACGCGGTCGTCGCCATCGAAGACCGGCGGTTCTTCCAACATCACGGGATCGACCCGCAGGCCGTGGCGCGGGCGGCCTACGTCAACCTGTCGAGCGGCGAGGTGATCGAAGGCGGGTCGACCATCACGCAACAGCTGGTGAAGCTCCTCTACGTGGGCGACGAGGAGACGTTCCGGCGGAAGTACGAAGAGGCGGTACTCGCCTGGCAGCTCGAAGATCGATACTCGAAGTCGCAGATCTTGACCAGCTACCTGAACACCGTCTACTTCGGACAAGGGGCTTACGGCGCCCAAGCGGCGGCGAGGACGTACTTCGGCGTCGACGCGGCCGATCTAACCCTCGGGCGTTCGGCACTGCTCGCGGGGCTCATCACCGCTCCGAACCACTTCGACCCGTTCATCGATATGGGGGCGGCGCGGGGCAGACGCCGGGTCGTGCTCCGGCTCATGCGCGAGCAGGGCGACATCACCCGTGCCGAGGCTGCTTCCGCCGCGCGCGAGCCCATCGAGCTTCGGCGAAGCGAAGCCCGGCAACGCTACGCCTACCCCTACTTCGTGGATTACCTCAAGCGCTGGTTCATGTCGAATCCCGCCTTCGGCGACACCCGGGCCGACCGATACCGTCTGTTGTTCACGGGCGGTCTGCGGATCACGGCAACCATCGATCCCGACATCCAACGGGCCGCGGAGAGCGCCGTCACCGATGTGTTGTCGTACCCGCGCGACCCCGACGCCGGTGTCACCGTCGTCGACCCGCGGACGGGGTTCGTGAGGGCCATGGTCGGGGGGCGTGACGACGACTATTGGGCGAACGCCGACGCGGGGCGGGTCAACCTCGCGACGGGGGCCGGCGGCACCGGCAGGCAGACAGGCTCTGCCTTCAAGCCGTTCGCGCTGATCGCCGCGCTCGAGAACGGGTATTCGCCAGAGACGACTTTCCCCGCGCCCTCGTCGATCGACATCCCCCTCGACACCGGCGGGGTATGGCACGTGACGAACGCATCAGGGTACGGCTACGGGACCCTGACGCTTCGCTCCGCCACCATCGACTCGGTGAACACCGTGTACGCGCAGCTCATCGATCGCCTCTCGCCCGCCACCGTGGTCGACGCCGCGGAGCGGCTCGGTCTGCGGTGCTGCGAGCGTGTCGCCGAACCGTCGGCCGACCTCAGCCCGTACCTGTCCGCGGTGCTGGGCGCCAACGAGGCGAACACCCTCGAGATGGCCACCGCGTACGGCACCATCGCCAACGGGGGACGCCGCGTCGACCCGGTTCCCATCGAGAGCGTGATCGACGCCAACGGCGACATCGTGTGGCAGGCCGAGCCGGACCCCCGCCAGGTGATCGACCCGCGGGTGGCCGCCGCAGGGGCCGACATCTTGCAAGACACCGTCTTGTACGGCACGGGCGCCGAGGCGAACATCGGCCGGCCGCAGATCGGCAAGACCGGGACCGACGACCAGCACGACAACGCGTGGTTCGTGGGCGCGATCCCACAGCTCTCGGCGGCCGTGTGGGTCGGGTTCCACGAGGGGCAGATCGCCATGGAGCCGCCTCGCACGAGGATCACCGTCTTCGGCGGCACGTGGCCGGCGCAGATCTGGCGACTGCTCATGCTGCGTGCGACCGTGGGTCTGCCCGAGCTCACGTTCCCGAGTCCCGACGTCGGCTACATCGCTGCCGCCGTCGACGTGACGCAAGCCACGGCGTGCCTCCCGAACGAGTTCACCCTCCCGCAGAACATCGAGATCCGCGAGTTCATCGTGGGCACCGAGCCCACCGCGACGTGTTCGGAACCAACCTCGCTGCAAGAAGGCATCGTGCCGTCGGTGATCGGGCTGGACCAGGCGACGGCCATCGCGCAGCTGCATGACGCGGGGTTCTACACGCGGATCGCCGTGGAGGCGTCGACGCAGCCCGCCGGCACCGCCATCTATCAAGATCCACAAGGGGGCACCGTGGCGCTCCAGACGAGCACCGTCACGGTCACGGTCGGCCGGCAGCGAGGTCCCTGAGGCCTGGTCGTCGCGACACCCAGACGCTGTCGCGCTCCGAGAAGCGCCATGGAAGGTCCACACCCCTGGTGACCCCGATGCGGGGTCCGCTGACGATCGATCGACGAGGTGGCGGGGTCCGGGCGCTCACCCACAGCAACGTGCCGCGGCAGAGGTCGGCGCCGTCGAACGAGCCGTCGACGCCGAAGGCCTGCGCCAACCGCGCGGGCCCGCGGCAGAGGTCGCGGTCGCGGGTCGTGCGCCGGGCTCGACGCATCGCGTCGAGCCCGGCGAGCGGCTCGGCCGCACGCAGCAAGACGGCGCTGCCTTCCCGCGCCTCGCCCGTCACGACGTTCATGCACCAGTGCATGCCGTAGGTGAAGTAGACGTAGAGATGCCCGGAAGGACCGAACATCACCCGGTTCCGCCGGGTCTCGCCACCGAAGGCGTGGCTCGCGGGATCGTCGGGACCGTACGCCTCGGTCTCGACGATCCGAGCCCGCCGCAAGATCCCCATCTCGTCGCGCCGCACCACCACGTGACCGATCAGCTCCCGGGCCACGACCGGGGCTGGTCTGCGGTAGAACCGGCGTGGGAGCCGGGCCACGTCCCTATCCGAGACCCAGCAGGAACAGCAGGAGGGCCTTCTGCGTGTGCAACCTGTTCTCGGCCTGATCCCACACGACCGACCGGGGTCCGTCGATGACGTCGTCGGTGATCTCGTCACCTCGGTGTGCGGGCAGGCAATGCAGCACGACCGCCTCGGGGGCGGCGAGCTCGACCAACGCCTCGTTCACCTGGAACGCCCGGAAGACAAGCGCCCGCTCCTCGGCCTCCTCCTCCTGCCCCATGCTGGCCCACACGTCGGTGTACAGGGCATCGGCGCCCTTGGCCGCTTCCGCGGCGTCGGTGAACACCTCGGCGCCACCTCCGGTCTCTGCGGCGATCTCTTGGGCCCGATGAACGACCTGCGGGATGGGCTCGAAGCCCGGGGGGGTCGCGACGCGCACCTGCATACCCATCTTGGCGCCGCCGAGCAGGAGCGAATGCGCGACGTTGTTCCCGTCCCCGACGTAGGTGAGCGTCGTGCCCGCGAGATGGCCCACCCGTTCTCGGATCGTCATGAGGTCAGCGAGCGCCTGGCAAGGGTGTTCGAAATCCGACAGCGAGTTGATGACCGGCACCGTCGCCGCGTGCGCCAAGACCTCGAGCCGCTCCTGTTCGAACGTGCGCAGCACGATGGCGTCGACGTAGCGGGACAGCACACGACCTGTGTCTTCGATGGTCTCGCCCCGTCCGAGCTGCATATCGGACGACGACAACGAGAGCGGGTGTCCGCCCAGCTGCGAGACCCCGACCTCGAACGAGACACGGGTCCGGGTCGACGATTTCTCGAAGATCAGCGCGATCGAACGACCCGACAGGGCGTCCCGGTGGCTGGCAGGGTCGGCCTTCGTTTCCGCCCCCATGGTCAAGACCCGGTCGAGCTCTGCGGGGCTCAGGTCGTCGACGGAGAGGTAGTCGCGGGTCATGGTGGCCGGAGTCTAGTACGCGTGTGGCGCCCGACGGAAATCGCACCGAGCTCGATCAACCCGTGCGGAGCTCACCACCGAACGATCCGGCGACCCTCGCGACGATGGCCGCCACGACCTCGTTCGCTTCGTCGTCGGTGAGCGTCCGGTCGGCGGCGCGGAGCTCAAGGGCGAACGCCAGGCTCTTCGTGCCCGGGGGGAGCGACGGGCCTCGGAAGACATCGAACACGCGATCCGACCCCAGGAGCTCACCCGCCGCCTCGTCGATGGCGGCGGCGACGGCACCTGCTGGCACGTCGTCGGGCACGGTGAAGGCGAGGTCGCGGCGGACCGGAGGGAACCGGGGCACGTCGCGATACGTGAACCCGCCGGCGACGTGTTCGGTGAGCGCCCCGAGACCGACGACGCCGATGGCCACCCGACCTGCGATGTCGAGCGCGGCGGCGACGTTCGGGTGGATCTCGCCGACGACCCCGACCGGGTGACTGCCGACGGTCACCTCGGCCGAGCGCCCGGGGTGGAACGGACCGTCCGGCGCGCCGCCCAGCGACCAGCCTGCGACCCCCAGATCACGCATGAGCCCCGCCACGATGCCCTTCGCGTCGAAGACGTCGAGCGGTCTCTGGGTGTCGCTCCACCCCTGCGTAGCCGGGCCGCAGATGACGAAGCCCGCCTTCCGATGTTCCGTGAACCCGGGATCGTCGGCCGCCGAGCGGAACGTGACGCCGACCTCGAACAGGCGCACGAGCTCGGTACCGAGGGCCTGGTTGCGTGCGACGCCCCGCAACAGACCGGGCGACAGCCGGGTGCGCAGGTAGCCCTCCTCCGCTCGCAGGGGATTGGCGACCACGACGGCGTCGCCGGCGCCCTCGCCGAACAACGCAAGGTCGTCGCCCGAAGCGAACGGGGCCGGCCTCACCTCACGCAGCCCCTGCCGCATGAGTGCCTCCTTCGCCCGCCTTGCCATCGCGTACATCTCCGGAACCCCCCCGGCGTGCGGAGCCCGCGGCAGGCTCGAGCCCACCCGGTCGTACCCCTGGACCCGAACCACCTCCTCGATGAGATCGACCTCGCGATCGATGTCGGTGCGGTAGCCGGGGATCTCGACCTCGACCAGGTCGTCCGCTTCGCGGTGCGTCATGCCGAGCACGTCGAAGACGTCGGCCGCGTCGCGAGCGCTGACCGGGTAGCCGAGCAACAGGGCGGCCCGGGACGGCCGCATCGATACCCATCTGCGGATCGGAGACTCGCCGGCACCCGCGTGACCACGCAGTACCTCTCCCCCGGCCCAAGCGGCGATGAGGTGGGCACCCCTGGCCGCCCCCGCTTCGAGGTTCTCGGGGTCGGTGCCCCGCTCGAAACGATGCGACGCTTCGGAATGGAGCTCGAGGCGGCGCGCCGACAACAAGACGCCACCGCGAGTGAACGTCGCCGACTCCAACATGACGTCGCGCGTGGCGGGCGATACCTCGGCGACCTGACCGCCCATGATCCCCGCGATGGCGACCGGCCGATCGCGGTCGCAGATGAGCAGGTCGTCGGTGGTGAACGAGCGCTCGATGCCGTCGAGGGTCGTGAGCCGCTCTGCGTCCTGAGCGCGCCGAACGACGATCTCGGGCCCCGCGAGCAGCGACATGTCGAACGCGTGCAGGGGTTGACCCAGCTCGATCATGGCGTAGTTCGTCGCGTCCACGACGGCGTCGATGGGCCGCATGCCGGCCGCGCTGAGACGGGCCTGCGCCCGAAGTGGCGACGATCGGTGCTCGACCCCACGGATCACCCGCACGAGGTACCGCGGGCATCCGTCGAGGTCATCGATGCGAACGGTCGCAACATCGGCTGCACGCTCGTCGATCTCGTCGATCTGGGCGGCCCCGGTACCCGCGGGGGAGAATGGATGTCCCGTGGCCGCCGCCACCTCGCGGGCCACACCGAGGATGCTCAATAGATCTGGCCTGTTGGGTTCGACCTCGATGTCGAAGACCGCGTCGGTGAGCCCGAGCGACGAGACCACGTCATCGCCGACCTCCCAGCCGTCGTCGCCGAGGACCAAGATGCCGCCATGATCGTTGCTGATCTCAAGCTCGCGCGGCGAGCACAACATGCCGTCGGAGACGACGCCGCGGATGCTCCGACGCCCCAGCGGCTCGCCGAGCACCGGCACCGAAGCGCCGGGCGGTGCCCAGGGAACGAGGTCGCCGGGGCCTATGTTGCGGACACCGACGACGAGCTCCGCCTCGCCGGCGCCGTGGCTGATGCGCGCGACGCAGAGCTTGTCGGAGTCGGGATGGTCGCGGACCTCCAGCACGCGCGCGACGATGACACCGCGGAGTCCCTCCCACGGATGGAGAACGCCCTCCACCTTGACGCCCCGATGCGTGATGAGCGCGGCGAGCTCGTCGGCGTCGGTGTCGATCTGGACGAAGTCCCTGAGCCAGCCGATGGGCACCCTCACGCCGTCGCGCCCCATTGCGACAGGAACCGGACGTCGGTGTCGAGCAGGAGACGGATGTCGGGCACGGCATAGCGGAGCAGCGCGACACGCTCGATACCCAGGCCGAACGCGAACCCCGTGAAGCGCTCGGCGTCGTAGCCGCAGTTCTCCAAGACCTGCGGATGCACCATCCCCGCGCCGAGCAGCTCGATCCACCCGTTGCCGCAGACCTTGCAACCCGCCCCGTCGCACACGAAGCACGAGACGCCAACCTCAGCCCCTGGTTCCACGAAGGGGAAATACGCCGGACCGAGCCGTACGCGCCGCGCCGCGCCGAACAGCCCTTGGGCGACGGCTTCGAGCGTGCCCTTGAGATCGGCGAACGTGATGCCCTCGTCGACGACCAGCCCTTCGACCTGGTGGAACACGGCCAGGTGGGTCGCGTCGGGGGTCTCGCGGCGGTACACGCGCCCGGGCGCGATGACGTACACAGGCGGGGGTGCGGACCGCATCGTTCGGATCTGGACCGCGCTCGTCTCGGTCCGGAGCAGCAGCTCTGGATGGCCGGGGATGGCGACGTACAGCGAGTCCTTCATCGTCCGAGCCGGGTGGTCGATCGGGATGTTCAGGGCCTGGAAGTTGTGCCAGTCGTCTTCGATCTCGGGTCCTTCCGCGACCCGGAATCCCAGCCGAGTGAAGACCTCGACGATCTGGTCTTCGGCGAGGGTGAGTGGGTGCAGCGACCCTTCGGGCACGCCGCGACCTGGCAACGTCAGATCGACGACGTCGGCGGCGAGCGCAGCGGCGTCCGACGTCGAGCGGAGGGTCACACGTCGCGATTCGAAGACGGCTCGGAGCGCCTCTCGGATCTCGTTCACCCGCATCCCCAGCTCGCGACGAGCGTCGTCGGGGAGCCCGCCGAGCGAGCGCTGGACCTCGCTGAACGGAGCTTTGCGGCCCATGACCGCTGTCTCTGCCGCGTCGAGCTCGTCCACCGTCGCGGCGTCTGCGGCGAGCCTCCGGCCGCGTGCCAGCTCGGACTCGAGCGTGCGGCGCATGGCGTCGGCGTCCATGGCCGGCGAGTCTAACAACCGCCTTTCAGCGGCCGGCTCACCCACCCGGCAGCGCGGGGAGGTCGACGAACAGGCGAAGCGTGTCACCCTCGAGCTCGGCCCAGGCACGCCCACCGAGCGCTTCGGCAACCCCGCGCGCCACGTAGAGCCCGATCTTCGATCCGCCCGTGCCGGGGCGACGCGGCTCGAAGAGCCGGTCGAGCTCGTCGGCGCCGAGCGTCGCCCCGGCACGCGCCGCCGTCACCACCAAGCCGTCACCGCGACGTTCCGCGTGCACCTCGATGGGGCCCGCTGAGCACCACCACACGAGCGCCTCGGCGAAGCTCAGCAACGTCGTCTTGAGTCGGGGCAGGTCCACCGTGTGGGGCCCGGGGTCGCCCGTCCACACGAGCGCGGGGTGGTCGGGATCACGCCCCTGCATCTCGGCGATGTCCTCGACCAGCTCCCCGAGGTCGGCACGCTCCCACCGCGGCTCGAACGACCCGGCGGCGATGCGGGCCGCGTCGACGAGAAGCCGCACGATCTGGTCCATACGGTCGACGTCGTGCACGATGCCCCGGAGCATCACCGCGCGCTGCGCTTCGTCGAACGCCTCCCATCGGCGCTCCAAGGCATAGCCGAAGCCTTTCATCGCGGTGAGCGGCGACCTGATGTCGTGGGCGGCAGCGGCGATCAAGGTCTCGAGCGCCGCGCCGCGGGACGCGGCGCGGCGCGCTCGTTCGAACAGACAGACGGTGGCGGCGGCCGCGAGGTTGAGCGACTCAGCCGATCCCGTGTGTGGTACGCGCACCGTCGCGTCGGCGCGCGCGACCACGTCCTGCGGTAGTCCGTGTGCCTCGTTCCCGAACAAGAAGGCGACCGGCCCCGACAGATCGGTGTCGTAGAGGCTCTCGCTCCCGCGCACGTCCATCGCCACGACCCTGAACCCCTGCGTCCGGACGTGCTCGATGACTGCCACGGTGGGTGCACCGCGGACGACCGGCACGTTGAAGATCGAGCCCGCCGACGCGCGGACCGTCTTCGGGTTGTACGGGTCCACCGAGGTCTCGGTGAACACCACCGCGGCCGTGCCGCTCGCGTCGGCCGAACGGAGCACCGTGCCTGCGTTCCCGGGGTCGCGAACCTCGTGCAAGACGGCGATGCAACCATCGCCAGGGAGGTTCGCCAGGTCGATGTCGACGAACGGCGCCACCCCGACCAGTCCCTGCGGCGTGATCGTCGAGGTCAACCGTCCGATCGCGTCGTCGCCGACGTGGAGCACGGGGATGCCGAGCTGGGCGGCCGCCACCGCGTGCACGTCGAGCGGATCGAGCGTGAACAACGACTCGAGCCTGCCGGCGGTCTCGAGTGCGACCGCCACGCCTTGAGCCCCTTCGACGAGGAAGCTGCGGGCTTCGTCGCGGAAGGCCCGCTTGTGGAGCCGGGCAGCTGCTTGGACCTTCGGGTTCTTCGGGCTCGTGAGCACCCGCTCAGGCCGCGGCGACCGCGGCCTTCGCCGTCTCGACGAGCGACGCGAACGATGCCGGGTCGCGGACGGCGAGGTCGGCCAGGATCTTGCGGTCGACCTCGACGCCGGCCGCCTTCAGACCGTTGATGAACCGCGAGTAGCTGATGCCGTGGGTACGGCACGCTGCATTGATGCGCGCGATCCACAGGCGGCGGAACTGGGCCTTGCGATCGCGACGGTCGCGATAGGCGTACACGCCGGAGTGCTGTACCTGCTCCTTCGCGGCGCGGTAGCGCACACGTCGTGAGCCGGTATACCCCTTGGCCGCCTGGAGGACCTCGCGGCGCTTCTTCTTCGCGTGGACAGAACGTTTCACCCGGGCCATCGGGTCACCTCGCCAGCAGTCGCTTCATCTTCTTCTGCTCGCCGGTGTTGGCGACCTCGCTCATACCTTCGACCCGCCGGCGACGGCTGCCACTCTTCTTCGTGAGCATGTGGTTGCCCGTCGCCTTGCGGTGGAGCACCTTGCCCTTGCGCGTGACGCGGAAGCGCTTCGCCGTCGCGCTGTGGGTCTTCATCTTCGGCATGTCGGTTCCTATCCTTCGTCGGATGCGGGGGCTGCGTCGGCGAGCTGGGCGAGCGCTTCGGTCTCAGCGAGCGGTTCGAGCTCCGCGAGCGCCTCGGTCGGTGCGAGCCCTTCTGTCTCTGCGAGCCCTGGCGTCGGTGCGGACCCTTCAGCGAGGGCTGGGTCTTCGGGCAGATCGGGGGTCGGCACCTCGCCGTCGCCGTCGGGGGCCACGACCGCCGCCGTGGCGCGCTGGCGTTGCCTGGCGAGCTCTTCCAGCCACCGCTTCGAGGGCGAGATGACCATGATCATGTTGCGCCCTTCCTGCTTCGGCATCGACTCGACGATCACCGTGTCACCCAGGTCGCCGACGAGCCGGTCCAAGATCTTGCGACCCAGCTCGGTGTGCGCCATCTCGCGACCACGGAACATGATCGTGATCTTGACCTTGTTGCCGCCCCGGAGGAACCGCTCGACGTGGCCCTTCTTCGTGCCGTAGTCGTGAGGGTCGATCTTGGGGCGGAACTTGATCTCTTTCAAGCCGGTCCGCGACTGCTTCTTGCGAGCTTCCTTCTGCTTGACGTCGCGCTCGTACTTGAACTTGCCGTAGTCCATGATGCGGGCCACGGGCGGGTCGGCTTGCGGAGCGACCTCAACGAGGTCCAGATCGAGGTCACGAGCCTGACGGAGCGCATCGCGGGTGTCGACCACCCCGATCTGCTGGCCGTCGGCGCCGACCAGGCGAACCTGGGCGGACCTGATCCGGTCGTTGATCCTCGGATCCGTTGAGACCCCGCATCACCTCCTAGACGAACGAGCACCGGCAGGCGCCGGTGCATGATGGCTACACGTGCGGCTGAACGCCCAGGCAGTATAGGGGGCGCTTCCGACTGGCGTCGACAGGGCCATCACCAGTCGGGGTCCGCCACCGGCGGCGCGCCCTCGGGCGTGAGCACGTCGTCATCGCTGGTGTAGCCGTAGGCGATGACGAGCACCCGGCCCCGCTCCGTCCCCGTGCACGTGATGGTGTGGGTCGCCTCGGCGGGCACCATGAACTCCTCCCCCGCCGATGCCGCCACGACGTCGTCGCCGATCGCGATGGTCACGCCGTCGTCGAGCACCACCCACGCCTCGTCACGCAGGCGGTGGTAATGCGGGGTCGTGTGGTGACCGGGCTCGACCGTGACCAACCGTACCGAGGAAGGTTGGTTGAGCACGTGCGTCGCGACGCGGCCCCAGGGCTTGTCGACGATCATGCGCCATCATCGCCGATGCGTTCGAGCACCGACACCATCTCGAGGGCCGAGATCGCCGCTTCGTACCCCTTGTTCCCCTGCGCGCCGCCGGCCCGCGCCTGGGCTTGCGCCAGGTCATCGGTCGCGAGGATCTCGAAGATGATCGGGACGCCGGTGGTTCGCGCGACGTCGGCGATGCCACGCGCGGCCTCGCCAGCGACGAGGTCGAAGTGAGCCGTCTCACCCCGGATCACCGCGCCGAGGCAGATCACGGCATCGACCGAGTCGCTCGACGCGAGGCGTGACGCGACGAGCGGGATCTCGAACGCGCCAGGGACCCACGTCACCGTCACGTCACCGCCGTCGACCCCGTGACTCGAGAGCCCCGACAGAGCGCCTTCGACGAGCCGCTCCGTAACGATCTGGTTGAAGCGCGCTGCGATGATCGCGACGCGGCGACCGGCTCCTCGGTGTTCGCCTTCGATGGTCTTCACGCCTCGGCCTCGACGTCGAGCAGGTGGCCGAGCTTCTCGACCTTCGTTCGGAGGTAGCGGCGATTGTGGTCGGTGGGTATGGTCTGCAGACCGATCCGTTCGTCGATCGACAGACCGTAGCCTTCGAGACCGGCACGTTTGTCAGGGTTGTTCGTGAGGAGCCGCATCGAGCGCACGCCCAGATCGGTGAGGATCTGTGCCCCGATGCCGTAGTCACGCTGGTCGGGCGCGAACCCAAGCTCGACGTTGGCCTCGACGGTGTCGCGGCCTCGGTCTTGAAGCTCGTACGCACGCAGCTTGTGCGCGAGACCGATGGCCCTGCCCTCGTGTCCACGCATGTACAACACGACGCCGCGGCCCTCCTCGCCCACCAGCGCCAGCGCCGTCTCGAGCTGATCACCGCAATCGCATCGCAGCGACCCGAACACATCGCCCGTGAGGCATTCGCTGTGCACCCGGGTCAGCACCTTCACGCCATCGCCCAGGTCGCCCAACACGAGCGCGATGTGCGTGCGGGCGTCGACCTTGCTCTCGTACGCGTAGGCACGGAAGTCCCCATATCCGGTGGGGATCGACGCCTCGGCAACGCGGGTCACGAGGACCTCACGCTTGCGCCTGAACTCGATGAGATCGGCGATCGAGATCAGCCGGAGGTCGAACTCCCGCGCGACCTCGATGAGATCGGGGAGTCGCGCCATCGAGCCGTCGGCCTTCATGACCTCACAGATCACGCCCGCAGGGAACATGCCGGCCAGGCGAGCCAGGTCGACCGCCGCTTCGGTATGCCCGGCGCGGCGAAGCACACCGCCTTCCTTCGCGCGGAGCGGGAAGACGTGCCCCGGACGCGAGAAGTCTGAAGGCCGGGCGCCGGGATCCGCGATGGCGCGCGCGGTCGCCGCGCGATCGTGCGCGCTCGTGCCGGTGGTCGTCGAGGGCGCGTGATCGATCGAGACGGTGAATGCGGTCTCGTCGGTTGCGCCGGCCGACACCATCTGTGGGATGGCGAGCTCGTCGAGGCGTTCGGCCGTGACGGGGAGGCACACGATGCCGCGGCCATGCGTCACCATGAAGTTGATCGATTCGGCGGTGCACGCTTCGGCGGCGATGATGAAGTCGCCTTCGTTCTCACGATCGGCGTCATCGACCACCACGATGATCTTGCCCGCGCGCATGTCGTCCAGCGCCTCGTCGATCGAGGCGAAAGCCCGGCGATCATCGATGTGCTCGTTCATCGTGCCGACCTTTCCAAGAGACGTTCCACGTATTTGGCCATCAGATCGACCTCGAGGTTGACGGCGTGCCCGGCCTCGGCCGCGCCGAACGTCGTGGCGGCGAGGGTGTGGGGGATGAGCGCGACCTCGATCTGGCACTCGTCGAGGGAGGCCACGGTGAGGCTCACGCCGTCGAGGGCGATGGAGCCCTTCTCGACGCAGTACCGGAGCAAGCCCGGGGGGACCTCGAGCCGAAGGGTCGCGTCCCCATCGTTGCTGCGTCGAAGCGTGACCACTCGCCCGACCCCGTCGACGTGGCCTTGCACGAGATGGCCCCCGAGCCGCGCGGCGAGGCTCACCGGCCGCTCGAGGTTCACCGGGTCACCTGCGGCGACACGACCGAGCGTCGTGCGAGCGAGCGTCTCGTCGGACAGCTCGAACGAGAGCGAGCCAGGTTCGTTCGCCACGACGGTCAAGCACACCCCGCTGACCGCGACCGATGCGCCCACGGGGCTGTCGGCCCCGACGACGCCGCACGCGACCACGAGGCTATGCCCACGGTGGGCGACGACCTCGCCACGCTCCTCAACGATCCCGGTGAACACGCGCCTCCACCTTCAGATCCGGCCCGATCCGCTGGATGCGTTCGAACGTGCATCGCAGCCCGCTGCCCACGGGGGTGAAACCCGCGCCCATGACCATGCCGGGCGCGGCGGCACCGCCCAAGACGGTCGGGGCGAGATAGGCGACGACGCGGTCGAGCAGCTGGTCACGGGCGAAGCTCCAGGCCAAGGTTGCCCCCCCTTCGACGAGCACGCCTTGGACGTCACGTTTGCCGAGGTGGCCGAGCAGGTCGCCGAGCGACACGCCTCCGGCGACGTCGCGGTCGACCACGACGACGTCGGCCCCGGTCTCCTGCCACTCACGGATCCGGATCTCGGGCGCACGATCGGTGGTGGCGACGAGCGTCGGAGCCGAGTCGTCGAAGACGTTGCCCGCGGCCGGCACCCTCCCCGCGCTGTCGACGATCACGCGGATCGCGGGTCGTGCATCGGACCAGCGTGGATCGCGGACCGTGAGCGAAGGATCGTCGGCGAGCACGGTCCGCGACCCCACGACGATCGCGTCGGCCCACGCCCGGAGCCCGTGCGCGTCGGCCCGCGACGCCTCGGACGAGATCCACTTCGACGAGCCGTCGGCGGCGGCCGTCTTGCCATCGAGCGACGTCGCGACCTTCATCACGACGAAGGGCAAGCCGGTCGTGACGTGGCGCTCGAACGCGTCGTTGAGATGGTGGGCTTCGTCGGCCAGGAGCCCGGCTTCCACCTCGATGCCTGCTTCACGGAGTCGAGCCAGACCTCGTCCGTCCACCACCGGGTTCATATCGATGGCGGCCACCACGACCCGGGCGACCCCGGCTTCGATGAGGGCGTCCGTGCACGGTGGGGTGCTGCCTTGATGAACGCATGGCTCGAGGCTGCAATACAGGGTGGCGCCGCGGGCCTTCGAGCCGGCGGCGGCGAGGGCGCGCACCTCGGCGTGCGGCGCCCCGCGCGGTCCTTCGTACCAGCCTTCGCCGACCACGTCACCGTCGGGCGCGACGAGCAGCGCGCCCACGAGCGGGTTCGGCGAGACCTTGCCCCATCCGCGCTCGGCAAGATCGAGCGCCCGACGCATGTGCTGTTCGTGCTCGTCCATGACCCCCCTTGCACCGGGGCGTGGACGACACGCGAGGCGCCCGCCGCGCATGCGGCGTTGCTCGACGCGCCTGTTCCTCCCATCCCGACTTTCACGGTCGGTCCCGGAATCGCACCGGGTCAACCCGCGCGTGGCTCGCGTGGGGTCGCGGACTGTCACCGCCGGTGGGGAGTTGCACCCCGCCCCGGAAACAGGCTCTCGTCCCAGTATACGGACCCGGCGATCGCCGCGAACAGGGCCGGGGTCTCGAACCCTATTCGATCCGGCGGTCGACCGCGTAGCTCGAACCGGCGTCACGCTTGGCGAACGACTTCATCTCGGTGGCGACGGCGACGGCCTCACCGTAGTGGGCGAAGCGACGGGTCGCCGTGCTGGCGATGCCGACCGAGACGGCGACGAGCGCGACGTCTTGCATGACGCCCTTGCGGTCTTCGACGCGGACGAACCCACGCTCGAGGTCCTCGGGGTCGTAGAAGTCGGTGCGTGCCTCGTCGAAGCGTCCACAGATCCTCGACGCGACAGACTCACCCACATCGGGACCGACGACCGCCACGAAGTCATCGCCACCGACGTGACCGACGAATCCCTCGGTCCCGGCCTGCTCGGCGACCGCGTCTTGGATGATCCTCGCGGTCGCCTGGATCAGCCGATCGCCACGGACGAAACCCTTCTGGTCGTTGTAGGCCTTGAAGTTGTCCAGGTCGCAGTACAAGACGGCGAACTCGCGGTCGTCGCGAACCTGCCGCTCGATCTCCTCTTGGATCCTGATGTTGCCGGGCAGCCCCGTGAGCGGCGACAGGTTCCGCATCTCCTTCGCACGCCGGAGCGTTCCTTTGACACGGGCGAGCAACTCGATGGGGTCGAACGGCTTGATGATGTAGTCGTCCGCACCCGACTGCAGACCGGTGACCTTGTCGGCCGAGAGCGCCTTCGCCGTCAACATGATGATGCTGGCGCTGGCGGTGAGAGGGTTCTTGCGCAGACGTTGCGCCACCTCGAAGCCGTCGATGCGCGGCATCATGACGTCGAGGAGCACGAGGTCGGGGCGGAGCTCACCCGCCTTGTCGAGCGCCTCCTCACCGTCGGCGGCGACGGTGACGTCGTAGCCGGCCGATCGCAGGTTGACCTCGACGAACCGGGCGATGTCGGGATCGTCATCGACGACGAGGATCGTTTCGGGCATCACGCGGCCCCCACTACCCGAGCCAGGGCGCGGGCCGCGGCCGCGGGGTCGGGTTGGGCGAAGATGCCCGACGCGGCGATCAACACGTTGGCGCCCGCGTCGACGGCGCGGGCTGCGTTCTCGACCTTGACGCCACCGTCGATCTCGAGGTCGACGGGCAGGCCGAGCAGATCGATCTGGTTGCGGGCCGCCTCCAGCCTCGGGAACACCTCGGGACTCAGTGTCTGGAACGACCACCCCGGCGCGATGCTCATGAGCATCAGGTCGTCGATGAGCTCCAGGAACGGGAAGACCGCCTCCACGGGCGACTCGAGGTTGAGGGTCAGCCCCACCCGCAGCCCGGCGCCGCGCGCCTTGTCGATGACCGACGTGGGCTCGGGCACGGCCTCGAGGTGGAACGAGACGACGTCGAGCCCCGCCTCCTTCAGCTCGTCGAAGAACGAGGCGGGGGCCTCGACCATGAGGTGGCCGTGGAGCGTTCGCGACGTGATGGGACGAAGGGCCGCGACCACCACGGTCCCGAGCGCGATCGGCGCGACGAAATGCCCGTCCATGATGTCCACGTGGATGACCTCGGCGTACGGCTCGACGAGCTTGACCTGGTCGCCGAGGCGAGCGAGATCCGAAGCGAGGATCGAGGCCGAGAGGATGCCCATGCGCGGCGTATCGTACCCGTCGTCTGGGGGGCGGCTCATCTGCCGAGAGGCCTACGACACAGCGTCGAACGCTGCAACGAACATGCCGTCGGTCCCATGGCGATGCGGCCACAGTCGATGCCGCTCTTCGGGACCGTCGGGTCCGTCGGTCGCGACGGGTCGAAGCTCGGGCCGGTGCCGCATGATCGCGTCGGCCGCGGCGTCGGTCTCGGCCCGGGGGAACGTGCACACCGCGTACACCATCCGGCCCCCGGGCCGAAGCAAGGCTGCCGCGGCCGACGCGATCGCTACCTGCTGGCGCGCCAGGCGCGAGAGGTCCTGCCTCTGAACGCGCCACAGCAGCTCGGGACGTCGCCGCGCCGCGCCGAGCCCGCTGCAGGGGGCGTCGACCAACACGCGGTCGAACGGGCCACGCAAGGCCGGCCTCGTGCTGTCGTGCACGAGGAGAGCGGCGGGCACACCGAGGCGTGCGGCCTGCCCGGCTATGAGCTGCACGCGCTTGGGCGCCCGGTCGGCCGCCACGACCAGCCCGTCAGGACCGACGTCACATGCGATGGCGAGCGCCTTGCCGCCCGGCGCCGCGCACGCGTCGTAGACCCGCTCGCCGGGGCGCGCCCCCAACGTGCGTGCGACGAACACCGACGCTTGGTCCTGCACCGCGAACCAGCCGTCCGTGAATCCCGGCAGACGCCGAGGGTCACCGCCGTCGAGCACGAGACATCGGGCGTCGACGTCGCCGGCCCTCGACGGATGACCCGCGTCGGCCAGCGCGGCGGCGAGGCCTTCGGCGCCGTCGCGGCACCCGTTGATGCGCAGGGTGAGCGGACCCTTCGCCGCTAAGGCCGCCGCCGCGGCCTCCACGTCGTCGCCGCCCACCACGCGGCGAAGCTCGGTCACTGCCCACACGACCAACCCCGTCCTGCGAGCGACCGCGAGGTCGTCGTCACCGGCCACCGGCGTTCGAGGCATCGTCGCGAGCCGTCGGAGCACCGCGTTCACGAACGCCCGCTCCCTCGGCGGGACGAGGCCAACCGTCTCGCCGACGGCTGCGTGTGCCGGCGTCTCGAGTTCCAGCAGCTGATATGCCCCCAGGCGGAGGGCGTGCAACGCCGCCGGGGTGATCCTCGCGACGGGGCGGTTCGCGACCGCCTCGATGGCATCGTCGAGCCGCAGGCGCGCGCGGAGCGTGCCGTACGCCAGTTGGGTCGCGAACGCCCGGTCGCGCTCCTGGAGCCCTGCCCGCCCGACGAGCGCGGGGATCAACAGGTTCGAATAGGCGCCCTCGTCGGTGACCCTCCGGATCGCGTCGAGCGCAACCGAACGTGATGACGGCGCCGTCATCCGAGCCGTTCGCCGGGCGTGAATCGTGCCCCGTTGGCCCACGCCGCTGCCGCCATCCGGCGGCGCCCAGCCGGAGCGACCTCGAGGACCCACACCGCGTGGGTCCCTGCTGCGACGAGAACGCCGCGGGCGTCGCTGTGAACGATCGCTCCGGGGGGGCCGTCGGTCGTGGCATCGACGGCCACGGCCGCGGCGAGAACCTTCAGCGGCGCGCCCCGGTGGGTCGTCGACGCGCCCGGCTCGGGCGAGAACGCCCGCACCCGCCGCACGACCTCCGGCGCGGGGCGCGTCCAGTCGAGGATGCGATCGGCCGGACCCGGCCGGGGTGCCACCGTGACGCCATCGTCGCCCTGGGGGCGTTCAGGCAACCCACCGTCCGGGAGCTGCCGCAGCACCCCGACGAGCAGACGCGCCCCGAGCTTCGCGAGCCGTGCTCCCAGCGAGCCCGCGTCATCGTCGGGCCGGATGGCCTCTTCGAGCGCGGTCAGCACCGGCCCGGTGTCGAGCCCTTCGTCCATCCGCATCACGGTGACACCCGTGACCTCGTCACCCGCGAGCAGCGCGTGCTGCACGGGCGCGGCGCCCCGCCACCGGGGAAGCAAGGACAGGTGGAGGTTGATGGCCCCCCACCGCCCGATCGACAGGACCTCCTGCGACAACAGCTCCCCGTAGGCGACCACGACGACCACGTCGGGGGCGGCTTCACGGAGCGCGATGAGACCGTCACCCCTGGTCACCCCGTCGGCCTCGACGAGGGGGAGCTGCAGGGGCGCCGCGGCCCGGGCGACGGCCGTCGGCGTGGGTTTCGCGCCTCGTCCAGCGGGCTTCGGGCGGTTCGTGACCACGGCGGCAACCACGAGATCGGGCTCGCCGGCGATCGCCTCGAGCGCCGGGACCGACCAGGGGTCGTTGCCGAGGAAGGCCAGCCGCACCGGCATATCAGTCGGCTCGCCGGCGTGGCTCCGCGAGCCCCAGCTCGATCCGTCGCAGCTCGGCGAGCACCGATCTCCGTCCGTCGTCGTCGAGGCGATCGATGTAGAGCATGCCCTCGAGGTGGTCCGTCTCGTGTTGGAAGATCCTCGCCGTCAGTCCTTTGCCGATGAGCTCGATGGGTTGTCCCCGGACGTCGAGGCCCCGGCACACGACACGTTCGTACCGCGGTGTGGGGTGGAACGGACCCGGGATCGACAAACATCCCTCTTCCTCGACCTGCTCGTCCTCGGCATCGGCAAGCTCGGGATTGGCGATGACCACCGGGCCCGACTCGCCGTCATCGAAGACGAAGAGCCTGACCGACAGCCCCACTTGCGGTCCGGCGAGCCCCACGCCCGGGGCCGCGTACATGGTCTCGATCATGTCGTCCGCGAGTCGCCGGACCCTCCCGTCGAACGCGGTGACGTCGTTGCAGGGCGCGCGAAGGACCGGGTCACCGAGGGTGCGGATGGGGAGGATCATCGCGGTGCAGGAGCCCCTTCGTTCACAGGTGCGGTTCGGCTTCGACCCGTTCGACGACGCCCGAGCCGGCCAGTTCGCGAACGGCCGCGCCGAACGCCGGCACCGCCTCGGGCTCGAGCGCGAGCAAGCATACCGTTCGCCCTCCGAGGCTCGAAACGAGCGCCGTGTGCGTGTCCCAGCCGTCGACCGCGGCCTCCAGACGCTCATCGCCGATCACCCGGAACACGGGCATCCCAACGGGGAACCCGGCGGCCGCGCGACGCGCCGCGTCGCGGACGTGGAACCGCGCGGGGCTTCCGCGCACCAGCGCTTGCACGGCCGGCTCGCCGGGGCGGGTCGATTGCACGATGACCCTGCCGTCCGGCCACGCCCATCCAACGGCCTCCATCCACGTGGCGAGCGCGCGCTCCCGTGCGGCGAGACCTGGTCGCCGCTCGGCGAGATCCGCGTCGAGCACGGCGACCAGGTCGAGCCCGCCGGGCCCGAGGTCGTGCACGACCTCGGGCCCTCCCACCAGCACCTCGCCGCTCGCCCGCGGAAGCCGCGGGCGAGCCGGACGCCGCACCGGTACCGGCGCGATCAGCCCGACCCACTCCTCCACCCGCTCGGCGCCCCCCCGCTCGATGCCGAACGACGCTTGCCCGCACGCGGGACAACGCCCAGGCGTGAGACAGACCACACAGAGCACCGCACCCTCGCTCGACCTGAGGGCCCCGCCGCACGACGCGCACGATGCCGGCGCGCCGCATGAACGGCAGGCCTTCGCGAGGCCATGGCCGGGGATGGGCGCGAACACGAAGGCCCGACGCGCTCCGCGGAGCGCGGCGACGAGCCGGGGCGCCCTGCCTTGCGCTCCCGGACGCACCACCTCGACCTTGGGCCACCGCCGCACGCGGGGAGCGACCTCCGCGAGCCCGAGCGCCGTGACCTCCGCAGAAGGACACAAGGAGCTCAGTACGAGCGCCGCGCCCTCGATCGCCGCACGACGGCGAGCGACGTCGCGCACGTGGTAGTAGGGCGAGCGATCTTCCCGCAAGGCGGGGTGCGATTCACGAGCGACGACGATGAGACCCAGGCCGGTGATGGGGGCGAACACGGCCGGCCGCGTCCCGACGACAACGTCGAAGGCGCCTGACCTGATCGCGAGCCACGTCTCGTACCGTGCGCGCTTGTCGCCGCCGGCGAAAACGCACACCCGAGGCCCGAACGCGTCGATGAGGGCGGCTGCGGTGGCCGGGACGGGCACTGCTTCGGGCACGATCACGAGGGCGCGGTTGCCCGTATGCAAACAGGCCCGTACGGCCTCCACGACCGTGGTCGTTTCTTCGTCGGGTGCGGGCCTGAGCACGAACGAGCCCGACCGGTGTGCGATGCCCTCGAGGAGCTCTGCACCCCCCACGTAGCCGCTGAACACACCGGGACCGGCGCCCGCGACGTCGTCGACCACGTGGCCACCCAGCGCCTCGGCCGCCGGCGCCGGTCCCGCCGCCTCGAGCGCGGCGACGCGGGGAGGTGCGAGACGGTCGAGCACGGCGGCGAGCGGCGCGACGTACCGTTCGCTGACCCATCGGGCCAAGGCGAGGCCCGACTCGTCGAACACCCGGACGGGCGACACCACACGCATGACCGGCAACATGCGCCCCGGGATGTCGTCGGTCGGCCCGAGAACCCAGCCCCTGGTCAGCTTGCCGTGGAACCTGACGCGGACGAGCGACCCGACGCCGGCGCCCAGCTCAGCCGGCAGGTCGTAGGTGAAGGGCCGGTCTAAGGCGAGGACGGGCCGGTCGAGACAGACGGCGACCGGGCCCGACGAGACGTCAGGCGCCGACAGCCCCACGGAGCGCGTCGACCCTGTCGGTGGCCTCCCACGGGAACTCTTTACGACCGAAATGCCCATACGCGGCGGTGTCGCGATAGATGGGCCGGCGGAGGTCGAGGTCTCGGATGATCGCCGCGGGGCGGAAGTCGAATACCTCCCACACGGCATCGGTCAAGACGTTCGGATCGACCTGCTCGGTCCCCGACGTGTCGAGCATGAGCGAGACGGGGTGCGACGTGCCGATGGCGTACGCAACCTGCAGCAGGCATGTGTCGGCGAGACCGGATGCCACCACGTTCTTCGCCACGTAGCGGGCCATGTACGCGGCCGACCGGTCGACCTTCGTCGGGTCTTTGCCGCTGAACGCCCCGCCACCGTGCGGCGCCATGCCCCCGTAGGTGTCGACGATGATCTTGCGACCCGTGAGACCGGTGTCGGCCTTGGGCCCGCCGATCTCGAACCGGCCGGTGGGGTTGACGAGCACGCGCGCGCTGGTGGCGTCGAGATCGGGGAACTCGCGGAACACCGGCTCGATGACCTCGGCCTCGATATCGGGCCGAAGCAGCGTCTCGACGTCGACCTCCTCACGATGCTGCGCGCTGATGAGGACGGTGCCGACCCTTACGGGCACCCCGTCGCGGTATTCGATCGACACCTGGCTCTTGCCGTCGGGACGCAAGTACGGGACGACACCGGCCTTCCGGACGTCGGCGAGGCGACGGCTGAGCCGGTGCGCCATGGCGATGGGCAGGGGCATCAGCTCATCGGTCTCGCGGCAGGCGTAGCCGAACATCATGCCCTGGTCGCCAGCGCCCAAGATGTCGAGCACGTCGTGTGACCGCTCGGCCCGCTCCTCGAGCGCGTGGTCGACGCCCATCGCGATGTCGGGCGACTGCTCCTGGATGGCCGTGATGACGCCGCACGTGTGGCCGTCGAGTCCGACGCGCGCATCGGTATAGCCGACGTCGACGATCGTGTCGCGCACCACCTGTGGGATGTCGACGTACCCCTCGACGAGGGTGATCTCGCCCGAGACGAACACGACCCCCGTGGTCACGAGGGTTTCGCAGGCGACACGGCTGTTCGGGTCCTGCGCCAGCATCGCGTCGAGCACCGCATCGCTGATCTGGTCGGCGAGCTTGTCGGGGTGCCCCTCGGTGACGGATTCGGACGAGAACAGGTGGGGTCGTGTCATGATCGGCGAGTCTAGCCGTGGTGACCGACCCCCGTCAGGAACGCCCCCGGCCGGCGAGCGATGCCGCGATGCGGTCGACGATCGCGGTGGCAAGCTCGTGTTTCGTCCACATCCGCAAGGGCTCGTCGTGGCTGTCGGCCGTGATGATGGCCGCCTCGTTGGTGTCGGACCCGAACCCCGAGTGCTCGCGCCCCACGCGGTTCGCCACCAGCACGTCGACCCCCTTCCGCACGAGCTTCTCTCGCCCGGCCGTCTCGACATCGTGGGTCTCGGCGGCGAAGCCCACCACCACCTGACCGGCCGGGCTTCGGGCCGTGAGCTCGGCCAAGATGTCGGGGGTCGGCTCCAGCACCAGCTCGGGCACGCCTCGGTCTTTCTTGAGCTTGGCGTCAGCCGCCGCCACCGGGCGGAAGTCGGCGACGGCCGCGGCCATGACGATGGCATCGGCGGTGCCGGAGCATGCGAGCACCGCCTCGCGCAGCTCCGCCGCCGTCTCCACGGCCACGGTGTGCACCCCGGCCGGCGGGTCCACCGACCCGGGACCGAGGATCAGGGTCACCGCGGCACCTCGCGCCCGCGCGACCTCCGCGATGGCCACCCCCATCTTCCCGCTCGAACGGTTCCCGATGAAGCGCACCGGGTCGATGGGCTCGTGCGTCGGACCAGCCGTCACGACCAGCGTGCGATCGGTCAGGTCGCGAGCGGTGGCGATCCTCGTCATCGCCGCGGCGATGTCGTCGGGCTCGCTCATGCGGCCCACGCCCGCGTCACCATGGGCGAGCGGGCCTGCGACCGGCCCGATGAGCGTGACGCCGCGCTCGAGGAGGGTCGCAGCGTGAGCCTGGGTCGTGGATGAGGTCCACATGCCCGTGTGCATCGCGGGCGCGAGCAGCAAGGGGCCGTCGAACTCGAGCACCGTCGACGTCAGGAGGTCGTCGGCCGAACCAAGTGCGAGCTTCGCCATGACGTTCGCCGTACACGGGGCGACCACGATCATGTCGTGTTCGTGCGCGAGACGGACGTGGAGCACTTCGCCCGGCCGTTCCCAGAGCGAGACGTGCGCCGGGCGACCGGTGAGACCTGCGAACGTGGCGGAACCGACGAAGCGCGTCGCCGACTCGGTCAAGATCGTGGTGACGCTCGCACCGGCGCCCGTGAGCAGGCGCGCCAGCGTCGCGGCTTTGTACGCGGCGATGCCGCCGGTGACGCCGAGCACGACGGCGCACCCGGCGAGCGGCTCACTCGGTGTCGGTTGGCTCCTCGGGGCGCTCGTAATCGATCTTCCCCTCGGCGATCTCTTCGAGGGCGATCGAGAGCGGCTTGTTGCGCAAGCCGGTCTCGACCAGCGGCGGTACGAAATCGCCGCGTCCCTCACCGAGCTGGTTGTAGTACGAGTTGATCTCTCGTGCGCGCTTCGCGCTGACGACGACCAAGGTGTACTTGGAGTCGACGGCGGCGAGCAGGTCGTCGATCTTCGGTTCGATCATGGTGACGGCGCTCCTGGTGGTCCAGACGACACCCGTGCAGCTCAGCGGGTGCGAGACCGTTCGATGATAGCAGCGACCTCCTCGACCGCGCGGTCCAGGTCGTCGTTGATCACCCGTTGGTCGAACCACGAGGCTTGCGCGAGCTCGCGTTCGGCGGCGTCGAGCCGCTCGGCGAGCCGGACCTCGTCTTCGGTGCCACGGCCGCGGAGCCGGCGCTCCAGATCACCTAACGACGGGGGCGCGAGCAGCACGAGCAGGGCACGGGGCTCCCCGTCGCGGACCTGGGCCGCCCCCTGGACGTCGATCTCGAGGATGACGTCACGGCCGGCGTCGCGATGGGCGTCCACCGGAGCCCGCAGCGTACCGTACCGGCGCCCGGAGAAGACCTCGGCCCACTCCAGCATCGCCCCCTCGCCGATGAGTTCGTCGAACGCGCCGTCGGACAAGAAGACGTAATCGATGCCGTCGGTCTCGTCGGCACGCGGTGTGCGGGTGGTCGCCGATATCGACGACACGAGCGACGGGTCGCGGTCGAGGAGCCGGCGGACCACGCTTCCCTTGCCGACCCCTGAGGGTCCCGCGATGACGATGAGCCGGCCTCGGGGCACGAGGCGGCCCGCTCCCCCGCTACTTGCCGAAGCGCCCGAGCAGATGCTCGCGCTGCTTCGAGCCCAACCCGCGCACCCGGCGGGTCGCCGAGATGTCGAGCTCTTCCATGATCTTCTGCGCGCGTACCTTGCCGACGCCCGGGAGCGCCTCGAGCACGGTCGACACCTTCATCTTGCCGAGGGTGTCGTCGTTGCCGGCCTTCTTCAGCAGGTCGGCGAGCGTCCGGGTCCCCGACTTCAGCTCCGCCTTGACCTCGGCGCGCTTCTTGCGAGCCTCCGCAGCTTTCGCGAGGGCCTGCGTCCGTTGCTCCGGGGTAAGGGTCGGAAGGGCCATCGGCGACGCTCCTTTGCTCGGTGGAAGGTGCGGTGAACGCGGGGAGTATACGCACGGCCTCCGACCCGGGACAACGCGGCGCGTAGGCCGCTGCCTGCGGGTTTCGTCAGCGGGCGTCGAGCACGACGGCGCGTGCGGCGCCGACGGGATCGTCGGCTTCAGTGATCGGACGGCCGACCACGAGGTGATCGGCGCCGCGCTCGATCGCGTCGCCCGGCGTCAAGATCCGGACCTGATCCTGCCCGTTGCTGCCCGCGGGCCTGATGCCCGGCACGACCAGATGGAACGTCTCTCCGCATATGGCGCGCACCTCGCGAACGTCATCGCCCGACACGACGACGCCGTCGAGACCCGCCTGTTGTGCTTCCCACGCGAGCGATGCCGGCGACGCGAGGCTCTCCCCCGCCGTCGACGACAAGACGGTGACGGCAACGACCGACGGCCGAGCCACGCCCGCCTCGTCGGCACCGCGGTACGCTCCCTCGAGCGCCGCGCGCATCATCGCGTCGCCCCCTAGTGCGTGCACGTTGAGCATGGCCACGCCGAGCCGCGCGATGTTCGCGCTCGCCCGCTCGACCGTCGTGGGGATGTCGTGCAGCTTGGCGTCGACGAAGATCGGACCGTGCGCCGCGATCGCAGAGACGGCGGCCGGGCCGTACGACCACGACAGCTCGAGGCCCACCTTGAACATCGCGACGTGCGGCGCCAACGACGACGCGAGGCGCTCGGCGCGACCGAGATCGGTGGTGTCGAGCGCCACGATCAGGGGGTTCGCCGGCCGTGGGATCACGGTGCGGGCGCCTCCCGTACGCCGGCCGGCGCCGCGGTGGGTACCCGGAGCCGGCTTCGGATATCAACGGGCGAGGCGAGGTTCTTCGCCTTCAGGTAGCGGGCCACCCCCGTCGCCACCTCCACCGCAGCGGTGGGGTCGATCAACGTCGCCGTGCCGACCTGCACCGCGGTCGCCCCCGCCAACACGCATGCCACAGCGTCGTCGCCGCCGCGGACCCCGCCGCTCGCCATGATGGGGATACCCGGCATCGCGGTTGCGACCTCGAAGACCGCGTGCAGAGCGAGGGGCGCGAGCGCCGGGCCCGCGAGATGCCCCGTAACCCCCCCGAGGGACGGCTTCAGTCCGCCGATGTCGACGCCGAGCGCGGGTGGCGGGAATCCGAGCGTCACACCCGTCGCGTCGGCCCGCATGGCAGCGCCGGCCAGCTCCACCAGCACACCGCCCCACAGGGGAAGCTTCGCGAACACGGGCGCGCTCGACATCCGCGAGACGGCCCCGACGATCTCGGTGACCCTGTCGACGTGTGCGCCGAGCAACGGCCGCGCGAGCTCGTCGTCGCTGCTCGCCAGGCACGCCTCGATGGCCGCCACCTCGGGGCACCCGGCGAGCGCGCTCGACAGGCGCACGAACTCCTCGAGCGTGCCGCCGCCGATCGACACGATCACGGGGACCCCGGTCCGCGCGAGTCGCGGTAGCTCGTCGGCGATGAACACGTCGAGGCCCGGGTTCTGGAACCCGACCTCCCAGATGATGCCCGACGGCGTCTCTGCGACGCGCGGGGTCGAGGCGCCTTTTCGAGGCAGCACCGTGATGGTTCGCGACACGAGGCCACCCACCTTGTGGAGATCGACGAGCCCGCTCAGCTCCCTCCCCGTCCCCGCACATCCCGAGGCGATGACGACCGGCGTGCTGAGGTGGAGCGCGCCGAGGTCGACCGCGAGGCTCCGCTTCACGCCCGCCATGCGGTCTCACCAGAACCGGGCCACTCGCGCATGACGGGGATGCCGCCCGGGGGGGTGGGCAACAGCACGGGCTCCTCGGAGAGCCACCGATCCCACAACACCCGTGCCGGGTTGAACACGGGTCCGTCGACGCACGCGCGGAGGTTGTCGAAGCCGCTGCCGTCTTTGCGGGCGACGGGCACGACACAGCTGTGGCAGAGGCCGAAGCCGCACGCCATGCGTTCCTCGACGGCGATCTGGGCGGGCAACCGGCGCTCGCGGCAGATCTCGCCGATCTTGCGGAGCGTCGGCGCGGGCGCCACCGCGTACAGCACCTCGGCGCCGGTTCGTTCGAGCGCTTCCGGCAAGGCGTCGATCACCGTACCCTGCTCACCCATGCTGCCATCGGAAGTCATCACGGTGACGGTCTGAGAAAGCCGCTTGGCCTCGATCGGCTTCAGCACCGCGTCAAGCGTCTCACCGCCGATCACCATGTCCACACGTTTGCCCCGCGCCAGCAGCTCCTGCGCCAAGAAATACAACGACGCCGCACCGCGCCCCTCCGCCACCAGCATGCAGTTGGCCAGACGTTTCGGGTGGGAGAAGGGCTTGCCGAGCGGGCCGACCACGTCGAGGAACTCGTGTGCCTTCGCGTTCGCCAGCCACGTCCGGCCCGGCCCGCCCTGATCGATGACGAACTCGACGGTGCCCGCCCACCCCCCACGTCGCGACGCCTGGTGGATCGCCACGTGACGCCGAAGGATGAACTCGCGACCCTCGGGCATCGCGATCGCCAGGAACTGACCCGGGCGGGCCTTCTCCGAGATCGCCGGGGCGACGAGGGTGAGCGCACGGTAGACACCGAGGCGGCGGATCGACAGGATCTCGGTGCGGGCGCGCTTCACCGCTCGGCACCCGCCTCAGCAGCCTCTTCGAACGTCAGCCGCGCCTGGATCGGTTCGTGCCGCGCGACCGCGTGATGCTCCTGCATCGACCGTGGCTCGGTGGGTTCGCCGCGGAGCGCCTCGATCCCGCGCACGGCGGCGAACACCCCCGGCAACGTGGTGATGCAGGGGACACCCGCCGCGGCGCTCGCGGTCCTGATCGCCGAGCCGTCGGACCGCGGGGCCCGCCCGAACGGCGTGTTCACGACCAGGTCGACCACGCCCGCCCGGATGAGCTCTGCGATGTTGTCTGGGCTCTCGCTCACCTTCGCCACCCGTTCGACGGTGATCCCCGCGCGCGACAAGACGCCGGCCGTGCCCGACGTCGCCAACAACCGGAACCCCATGTCGGCGAGTCGTTTGGCGGGGAACACGATCGCGCGTTTGTCACGATTCGCCACGCTCACGAACACCGTGCCCTCGGTCGGCAGCGCGTGCCCGGCCGCGACCATCGCTTTCGCGAGGGCCACGCCTGGGTCGGCATCGATCCCCATGACCTCGCCGGTCGACTTCATCTCGGGGCCGAGCACCGTGTCGACGCCCGGGAAACGACCGAACGGCAGGACCGCCGCCTTGACGCTCGTGTATGGGAGGTGGCGGTAGTGACGGGGATCTGCGGGGATGACGCCGCCGCCTCGCAGGCCCGCGAGCGGTGTCCCCGTGAGCACGAGCGTCGCCACACGAGCGAGCGAAACCCCTGTGGCCTTCGAGACGAACGGCACGGTGCGTGAGGCGCGAGGGTTGGCTTCGAGGACCCAGATGCGCTCGTCCTTCACGGCCAGCTGGAGGTTGAGCAGCCCCACGACACCGAGCCGCCGTGCCAGCCGGCGCGTGATGTCGTCGATCGCGTCGAGCTCATCGTCGGCCAAGGTCGCCGGCGGGATCTGGCAGCTCGAGTCGCCCGAATGTACGCCGGCTTCCTCGATGTGCTCCATGACGCCGCCGATGAAGACGTCGCCGGTGCCGTCGGCCACCGCATCCACGTCGACCTCGATGGCCCCCTCGAGGAACCGGTCGATCAAGACCGGATGGTCGGGTGAGGCGGCGGCGGCCGTGCGCACGAACCTGTCGAGCTCGTCGTCGTCGTACACGATCTCCATGGCGCGGCCACCCAAGACGTACGAAGGGCGCACGACCACCGGGAACCCGATGCGTGCGGCGACGGCGCGCGCCTCTGCCACGTCCCTGGCCTCCCCGTGCGGGGGGGCGGGGATGTCCAGCTCGCGGAGCACTTCCGCGAACTTGCCCCTGTCTTCGGCCAGGTCGATGGCTTCAGGCGACGTGCCCCACACGGCGTACCCCTCGTCGTGCAGCTCGCGGGCGAGCCGGAGCGGGGTCTGTCCGCCCATCTGGGTGATGACGCCCACCGGCCGCTCCGCCGCGCAGACGGCCAACAGATCTTCGGCGGTGACCGGCTCGAAGTACAAGCGACTCGAGGTGTCGTAGTCGGTCGAGACGGTCTCGGGGTTCGAGTTCACCATGACCGATTCGAACCCGGCTTCCTCGAGCGCGAAGGCCGCGTGCACGCAGGCGTAGTCGAACTCGATGCCCTGCCCGATGCGATTCGGTCCGGCGCCCACGATCACGACGCGGGGGCGCGGCGCCTCCACCACCTCGGTGTGCTCGCCATAGGTCGAGTAGTGGTACGGGGTCGTCGCCGCGAACTCACCGGCACACGTGTCGACCGTCTTGAACACCGGAGACACTCCGAGCGCCTCTCGGTGGCGCCGCACCGCCGGTTCGGTCGCGCCGGTCAGCGCGGCGATCCGCCCATCGGACAGACCCCGTCGCTTCGCGCGGACGAGGTCGGGGGCCGACAGACGAGACAGGGGACGGCCCTCCAGCGAGGCGGCCTCGCTCACCACCATCGCGATCTGCTCGACGAACCACGGGTCGATGGCCGACGCCGCGGCCACGTCATCGACCGTGTGCCCCGCGCGGAGCGCCTGCTCCACGAGATGCAGGCGGGTCTCGGTGGCATCACCGAGTGCCGAGAGGTCGGAGCCGCCTGTCGCGGAGGCGGCTGTCACCGCCACGCCGTCTGGCGCGGAGACGAGCGACGCCCCGAGGTCGAACCCACGTTTCTCGAGCCCACGCCAGGCCTTGCCGAGCGCCTCGGTGAACGTGGCGCCGATGGCCATGACCTCGCCCACCGACTTCATGGCCGACGACAAGATCGGCGAGGCTTCGGGGAACTTCTCGAACGCGAACCTCGGGATCTTGACCACGACGTAATCGAGCGTGGGCTCGAACGCGGCGGGTGTCTCGCCCGTGATGTCGTTCACGATCTCGTCGAGCCGGTAGCCGACGGCGAGGAGCGCAGCGATCTTCGCGATGGGGAATCCCGTGGCCTTCGAGGCGAGCGCCGAGCTGCGCGACACCCGGGGATTCATCTCGATGACCACCTGGCGGCCGGTCCTTGGGTCGACCGCGAACTGGACGTTGGACCCACCGGTCTCGACACCGATCACCCGTAGCACCTCGATCGCCGCGTCGCGCATCTGCTGGTATTCGCGGTCGCTCAAGGTCTGCTGCGGGGCCACCGTGATCGAGTCGCCGGTGTGCACGCCCATGGGATCGACGTTCTCGATCGAGCACACGATGACGGCGTTGTCCGCCCCGTCACGCATGACCTCCAGCTCGAACTCCTTCCAACCGGCGATCGACTCCTCGACCAAGATCTCGCTGACGGGACTCGCCGCGAGCCCCCGACCGGCGAGGGTCGCGAGCTCATCGGGGCTCGCGGCGAAACCACCGCCACCGCCGCCGAGCGTGAACGACGGCCGGACGATCACCGGGTACCCGATGCCGTCGCCGACGGCGACGGCATCGGCCACCGCCGTCGCGGTGCCCGAACGTGGCACGTCGAGGCCCGCCGCGCGCATCGCCGCCTGGAAGCCGCTGCGGTCCTCGGCCCGGTGGATGGCTTCGAGTGAGGCGCCGATGAGCCCGATACCTAAACGCTCCAGATCACCGGACTCCGCGAGCGCGACGCTCACGTTCAACCCGGTTTGCCCACCGAGGGTCGGCAAGACGGCGTCGGGCTTCTCCCGTTCGAGGATCTGGAGCACGGACCCGGGCGTGAGCGGCTCGATGTACGTGCGGTCGGCCATCGACGGGTCGGTCATGATCGTGGCGGGGTTCGAGTTGACGAGCGAGACCTCGAAGCCTCGCTCGCGAAGCACCTTGCACGCCTGGGTGCCCGAGTAGTCGAACTCGCACGCTTGACCGATCACGATGGGGCCGGAGCCGATGACCATGATGCGCTGGATGTCGGCGCGACGAGGCATCAGGCGGCCTCCCCCATCGAGGACCTGAACGCATCGAAGAGGTGATGGGCGTCGTGAGGGCCGGGCGCCGCCTCCGGGTGGTACTGCACGCTGAAGGCCGGCACGTCGAGGCACCTGAGCCCCTCGAGCGTGCCGTCGTTGAGGTTCCAATGGCTGAGCTCGACGCGGCCCTGATCGGTGTGCCCCACACCCGCGCCGTCGACCGGCCAGCTCGCGGGATCGACCGCGAAGCCGTGGTTGTGGCTGGTGATCTGGACGCGACCGGTCGCGCCGTCGCGCACAGGCTGGTTCACGCCGCGATGCCCGAACCGCATCTTGTACGTGGCGCCCCCCAGGGCCAGCCCGAGGAGCTGGTGACCGAGACAGATGCCGAACACCGGCACCTTCCCGAGCAAGGCTCGTACGGCCTCGATCCCGTACGTGGTGGCCGCCGGGTCGCCCGGCCCGTTCGACAGGAAGACCCCGTCGAAACCGCCACGCGCGACCTCGGCGGCCGGTGTCGTCGCGGGGAACACCGTGGTCTCGATCCCGTGGCGCGCCAGCTGGCGCAAGATGTTCCTCTTCATCCCGAAGTCGTAGGCGGCCACCCGGAACACGGGGCCACCTTCGGCCGCCGGCGGCCCGACCAGCTCGGCCGCCTCGTAAGGAGCTGCCACGCTCACGCTCTGGGCGAGGTCCGCGCCGACCATGCTCGGCGTGGCGCGCACCCGCGCCAGCATCGACGCGGGGTCGAGGTCGACGGTCGACATGCCGGCCCGCATCGCACCGTGCTCGCGCAGCCGGAGCGTCAGGTGCCTCGTGTCGATCCCTTCGATGCCGGGGACGCCGCCGGTCGCCAACGCCTCGTGCAGGGTCGCCTCGGCCCGCCAGCTGCTCGCGCGCCGCGACGCCTCGCGCACGGCGAATCCGGCGACCTGGATCGCCCACGACTCCGGGTCCTCGGTGTTGACGCCATAGTTGCCCTGCTGCGGTGACGTCATGACCACGATCTGGCGGGCGTATGACGGGTCGGTCAGCACCTCTTGGTAGCCCGTCATCGCCGTGTTGAAGACCGCCTCGCCGAACGATTCGCCATCGGCACCGAACGCGGTGCCGTGGAACACCGAACCATCCTCGAGGACCAAGATCGCGGGGGGCGTGGTCATCGGGTGGGCTTGCCTTCGGCGACGGTCAGCTCACCACGGAGCATGGTGTAGACGACCCGGCCACGCAGCGTGCATCCCAGGAATGCGCTGTTGCGCGCCTTCGACGCGAAGGGTGCCTCGACGGTCCACGCCGCCTCCGGGTCGAACACCATCAGGTTGGCTGGCCTGCCCGGCTCGAGCGGCCCTCCGTGGTCCGTCGCCCCCAGCAGGCGCGCCGGTGTCGTCGACATCGCCTCGATGACCCGGCCGAGGGGCACCGAGCCGGGCACGACCAGCTCGGTCAGCGCCACCGCGAGGGCGGTCTCGAGCCCGATGGTGCCGGGCGGCGACAGGTCGAACTCGGCCTCCTTCTCCTCGACGGCGTGGGGGGCGTGATCGGTGGCGATGACATCGATGGTCCCGTCAGCGACACCGGCACGCAGCGCCTCGCGATCGTCCGCCGTCCGGAGCGGCGGGTACACCTTCCGGTTGGTGTCGTACGTGGCCACGTCGTGATCGGTGAGCGCCAGGTGATGCGGTGTGACCTCGGCGCTGACGCGAACACCGTCGGCCTTCGCCCACCGGACGATGTCGACGGCGCGAGCCGTGGACAGGTGGCACAGGTGCAGCCGGCCCCCCGTCGCCCTCGCGACGGCGATATCTCGAGCGACGGCGATCTCTTCGGCTTCGCCCGGCCGTCCCGCGAGGCCCAGCGCGTCGGAGACCGGCCCCTCGTGGATATGGCCGCCCTCGACGAGCGAGGCGTCTTCGGCATGATCGGCCACGATGACCTCGACCCCGAACGCCTTCGCGTACACCAAGATGTTGCGGAGCGTGCGTGCGTCGGCGACCGGGTTGCCGTCATCGCTGAAGATCCGGACCCCGGCCTCGACCATCTCGCCCATCGCGGCCAGCGTCGCGCCTTCGAGTCCCTTGGTCACCGCACCGACCGGGAACACGTCACACGACCCCTCGGCCGCGAGGCCGCGCACGAGGTGCACGATCGCGGCGTTGTCGGTCACGGGGTCGGTGTTGGCCATCGCCGCGACGGCGGTGTAGCCGCCGACAGCGGCGGCACGGGTGCCGGTGGCGATCGTCTCCTTGTGCTCGTAGCCCGGTTCACGCAGGTGGGCGTGCAGGTCCACGAGCCCGGGCGAAAGGACCAGACCGCGGGCGTCGATCCGCTCTGACGCCTGCGCCCAGTCGGTCTCCTCCGCGCCGGCGATGACGCCACCGGCCACCGCCACGTCGCGAACCTCGTCGAGGCCCGCCGCCGGGTCGACGACGCGGGCACCTTCGAACACGAACCGCCGGCTCACGCCGCATCTCCCGGCTCGCCGGCCCCACCCAACAGCAGGTAGAGCAGCGCCATGCGGATCGCGATGCCGTTCGTCACCTGTTCTTCGATGACGCTCCTGGGCAGGTCGGCGACATCGGAGTCGATCTCGACGCCGCGGTTCATGGGTCCGGGGTGCATCACCACGGCGTCGTCGGCGAGAGCCGCCGCGCGCTCGCGGGTGAGACCGAACAGCCGCGTGTATTCGCGGATGCTCGGGAAGAACTCGAGGCGTTGCCGCTCGCGTTGCACCCGGAGCATGTAGCAGACATCGAGCTTCGGGATCACCCCGTCGAGGTCGTACGAGACCGCGACGCCCCAGCTGGGGGCGTCGGCTGGGATGAGGGTAGGCGGCCCGACCAGCGTGACGTCGGCGCCCATCGTGACGAGGCCGTGCGAGAGCGACCTCGCCACGCGAGAGTGACGAACATCGCCGACGATCGCGACACGGAGCCCTTCGAGCCGCCCCAAACGCTGTCGCATGGTGGACAGGTCCAGGAGTGCCTGCGTCGGGTGCTCATGGGTGCCATCGCCGGCGTTCACGACGTGACCATCGACCCACCGGGTGAGCTGCAGCGGGGACCCGCTCGAGGAGTGCCTGATGACGATGGCGTCGGCGCCCATGGCCTGGAGCGTGAGCGCCGTGTCCTTCAGGCTCTCGCCTTTGGCGACGCTCGATCCGCCGGCGCCGAAGTTGATGACGTCGGCCGACAGCCGCTTCGCAGCGAGCTCGAACGAGATGCGTGTGCGCGTCGAGTTCTCGAGGAAGAGGTTGACCACCGTGCGCCCCCGCAAGGCCGGCACCTTCTTGATGACGCGGGTGCCCACCTCCCTGAACGACTCCGCGGTGTCGAGGATGCGGGTGACCTCGTCGGCGGTGACGTCGTGCATCGACAACAGGTGGCGTTTCACGTCGCCGCCTCCACCACGACCGCGTCGACACCGTCGACCTCCTCGATCGAGACGCGGACATCGTCGGCCCTGCTCGTCGGGACGTTCTTGCCGACGAAGTCGGCGCGGATCGGCAGCTCACGGTGACCCCGGTCGACCAGCACCGCGAGCTGAATCTTGCGCGGGCGGCCCAGATCCATGAGCGCGTCCATCGCGGCCCTGATGGTGCGGCCCGTATACAAGACGTCGTCGACGAGGACGACGACTTTCCCCGAGACGTCGAAGTCGATCCGCGTTTCGTGCACCTCGGGTGCCTCGGCCCGCAGGCCGATGTCGTCGCGGTAGAAGGTGATGTCGAGCACGCCGACCGGCGGCTCCACGCCCTCGATCCGGCCGATCTGGGAGGCGAGACGCCGGGCGAGATGGTCGCCCCGGTCGGCGATCCCGACCACGACCACGTCGTCGACACCCTTGTCCCGCTCGATGACCTCGTGAGCGATGCGAACGAGCGCCCGCCGGACGTCGTCGGCCTCCATGACCTTCGCGCTCATACGGCGACGCCTCCCCGCGATGGCGAGGAGGCGCGATGGGAAGTCCGCATGATCCCTGCTCCCTTCCCGGCCTCACGGGACCGGCTTTAAAGGGGAAGCTCCGTCGGTCGTGAGGATAGCCGCCCGCCGCTCGAAGCCGCAACGACACGAGTTGACTCACCTGAAATGTCCTCGAAATGGCTTCGTTGCCTCACCAGCGGATGTCCTCGAGGGCTGACGCTCCGTCGGGGTCTGCTAACCCCGGAGG
>Ga0247727_10003209_pt1 | contig 36478 bp, 28 predicted proteins | sample WisWelCaveWW1625_FD_202498 | JGI IMG/M metagenome (GOLD analysis project Ga0247727, IMG submission 202498) | Biofilm microbial communities from Wishing Well Cave, Virginia, United States - WW16-25 | ecosystem: Environmental > Aquatic > Deep subsurface > Groundwater > Cave microbial mat | place...
CCGGGCGAGACGAAATCTTCGGATTTTTTGAACTTGAAGTCGTAAGGGTCAAGGTCCGGTTTGCTTCCGGCAACATACACGAGCGTGTATCCCTCGTCCCAGGTGCAGTTGCCGGTGTTTTTGATTGACCATTGTTTTACGAAGTCTTCGCCGGGTTTGAGAACCGTCCCATCGGGGATGGTAACGTCGCCCTGGAAGACGTTGTTGTTGCACGCGTCGCCCAGCGCGGCGGTCGGCTGGGTTGTGGGTAAAACAACAACCGGGACGGTGGCGCCTGCAACTTGCGTGTTGTCAAAGGAACGAGTCGCGATCAAGGACACGTCTGTCGTGGGGGTTGGAACGGAAGGATCAAGCGTGGGCGAAGCGGGCGCGGCGACGCCGGTATCCGTAACGGCGGGAGCGCTTGTGTTTGTTGGGATTGCAAGCGCGGTCTGCGTGGATTGAACGGATATCTGGGCTATGGTTGTTTCAACAACCGCAGTTTTCAGCGCGTCGACGTCGAGGGTTGGGGCGGCGGTCGCGCCCGCGTTGCAGGATGTTAATACCAGGGCGGCGATGAAAATATACGTCGCGAAGCGCCGCGTTGATTTTCTTGAAAACATGATGGGTCCTCCAGTGTGAACTGTTAAGTAGTCGAATCAGCCGCGCGCTTTGGATGGCGCGTCCAATCCATTATACTGCAACGCGATGGACTCGACTTTCATGCCTACGGGGTCGCGGTGGGGGTCGGCGTTTCGGTGGAGGTTGGCGTAGCCGTAGCCGACGCGGTTGGAGTCGCGGTTGCCGTGACAGTCGCGGTTGCGGTTTGAGTTCCAGTGGCGGTTACCGTCGGGGAAGGAGACGGGGTGAAGGTTGCGGTGACAGTCTGGGTGCGAGTGACAGTCGCTGTTGGGGAAAGAGTCGGGGTGAAGGTCGAGGTGGGCGGTTGCGAACTTAAGCGCGCGACGCGCGGCGCGATCCACAGCGCGTAGTCTTCGTGCGATGAGCCGTTGGCAAGGACGGTCAAAATGAGTTTGACGTTTTGTCCGCTTAATGAACTGAGATCCACGTTGATTGCATAATATTGACCTTCGTATACCTCGCGCCATTGGCCCAGCGTCTGGACGTTTCCATTGCCGATCTGGTATTGGAGTTTGAAGATCGCGTCGCAGTCGTTGGCTTTGTCGAGGCAGTTGATCCATGCCTGAAAACGATCGCCGGATTGGATGGCGATTGCCGGGTATTTGCCCGTGATCACGCCGTCGTTTACTTTTTCGGGGTGAGTGATCAGCCCTTTGGTTTGAACGCTGCCGTTTTCCATCTTTGGCGAATTCATGATCAGCGCAAAGCCTTTATTATCCCCGTCGGTCCCGGGGCAGGGCAGGGCGCGCGAGGCGTTTCTCCATTCGGCGTCGCAGGCTTTTTCGAGCAGGTCGTAGCCTGAGACTGTATAACCGCTTATGTTCACGTCAATGTAAATGGCTTGCTCCCCGGAAGCGCCGACGCCAAACAATACGCCGGACGCGTTGCGAAGTTCCCAATAGCCTTTGAACTTTCCGCTTTTATTGGGCGCGGTCATTTGAACGGCTATGTCAACGCTCTGACCGGGAGCCACATTGCCGGGCAGGGAGACGGCGTTCGGCGCCCCGAATTTTTCGCCGCTCACGAATGCCAGCGAGTATGACGGCGTCCACGCGCAGGCCCCTGTATTTTTGACGCGCCAGATCTTTGTGAACGCGACCCCAATCCCCACGTTCGAGCCGTCGGGGTAGGTGACGTCGGTAACGAACGACGCCGCGTCGCATTTGGTCACAGGCGGGGCGGGCGTGAAGGTTTGCAGGGCGATGGGGCTGGAGGTGGGGATCGAGAGCGGGCTGGTAGGCGAAGGCTGCAGGGTTAATGTCGCCGCGCCCTGGGTGGACATGGCGTTCAACGTTTGCGCGGCGGCTGTGTAAAGCGCGTCGAGAGTCGCCGCGGGTTGAGGCGCGGCCGAGGTCAGCGGACTGCAAGCCAGGATTACAGACAGGATCAAAGCCAGGAAAATTGTCTTCTTGTGATTTGAAATACTCATAAACATCTCCAGCATGTATGCCGCTTTATAAGACGGTTAAATCCGGCGTTGAGTTCCCACGATTAATAATGCCGGAGCGGGAGCGCCCCGGCATTCATCAAAGTACGCGGAGATGATTTTCCTGGCGGGCGCTCGCGGCTATGGGCAGTTATTTTCGAAAACGAACCTGTCGAACTCCTGGTGGTCCGGCCCTGTGACGATGATCTGCATCCAGCGCGGATTGGGGCTGTCTCCGCGGCCCACCATCCACATCCTTGAAATGGTTTGCGATCCTGCCTCGGTAAATTTCATGAGTTTTACGCCGCTGTGGTTGCCGTCCTTTTGATCCCAATAGTAGTCGAACTCATACGGTCCGTTGGTTGTGATCGTGGCGTAGACGGTATACCGAACGTTCACCGGGCATCCCTCTTTAGGATCGCGGGAAAGCGCATAAGCGACGCTGGTGATCCCGTACCCGGGTTTCTTGGCATTTGTAACGACGATCTGCGCGTAAAATGGATTGTCTCCATTGATGCCGAAATACGCGTTCCACGGCGTTTGGATCAGCCAATAGCCGGTATACGTCCCTTCGGCGGCGGGCGCCCTCAGATAAATGGAGATATCCTTCGTCTCGCCGGGCGCGACAGGTTCCGGCAACGGGTACGCGATCAAACCGTCCATGAGATCGCCGCTCGAAAAGATCAGTTTATAGGTCGAATCCCATCTGCATGTGCCGGTATTTTCCAGCGACCAGGTCTTCCAAAAATACTCGCCGGGTTTCAGCAGCGTGTAATCCGGCGGACTCTCGGCAGTCAATACTGCGGCGACCGTGCAGCCCGGTGCGCCGACAACCGGCGCGGGAGTGTCTGTCGCGGCGCCGTCGGCGTGCGCGGCGGTTTCAACGGGTAGAGCTGGCGTGAGCGTTGGGATATTCACGACCTCGGTCAACGAATTTTGCGCCTGTACGGTTTGCGCCACCGCGGTCGAAATCTGATCCTGCTTTGGCGGGGCCGATGAACCGCACGCGCTTGATAGCAGGGCGAGGGCGCTGAAGGCGAAGATGAATTTGTATTTATGTAAATCGAACATTGGGTTTCCTTTCCATTGGACTTGATTATACCGTCGTCAAAAAAACGCGGCTCATCCACAGGGAGCGCAAAGGCGGCAGTCCCTTTGCAAGCGACTGCCGCCTCTATTGCGCGTTGATCTTGTCCGTTTATGGAATTGCGATCTGCGGGTTGATCCATACCGCCGAGGCTTGATCCGCTGCACTGTTCGCCTGAACTTGCAGTATGAATTGAACCGTCTTACTGGCAAGGCCGCTCAGGTCAACATCCACATCCGTCATTCCGCCATTGCATGTTTCCGACCACTCCTTGAGGGTCGTGATCCCGCCTGAGTCCTTGTATTGCAATTGGAACTTTACATTGGCGGAGCCGCAGTTTGCCAGGAAACCGATCCTTGCCTTGAAGCGTTCCCCAGTCACTACTGTATAGGATGGGAAGAGTCCCGTAATGAGCCCGTTGATGGACGACCCGCCGCTCAACCATTGCGGGTGGGTTTGCAAAATTTTGGACCAGTTGTTTCCGTCCTCCGCTTTTTGGTTGTTCTGGTAATTTGCAAAGCCGTTGGAGTTCCCATCCGATCCGGGAAATGATTGGACGCCTGCGCCGGTGGTCCAGGTCGCGTCGCCGGCGCGGGTATGAAAATCATAACCCGAACTGACCGCCGCGACCTTGATCTCGACGTAGAAGGATTTGCCCTCGTTTCCGCCGACGACGGGGATCAAAACGCCCGCGCTGTTGCGAATGCGCCAGTAACTTCGATAGGTATTGTTCGCGGTGGGGGCTGTGAAATTAACGGTGACGTCCACCTCCTGCCCGGACGCGACGGTTCCGATTGATTCGATCACCGGCGACATGGCTTCGCCCCTGTCGAAAACCAGCGTATAGCCCGACCATGTGCATGTGCCGATGTTCTTCAGGCGCCAGGTCTTTTTGAACGCGTTTCCGGGCGCGATCACAGTCCCATCCGATATGGTCACGTCCTTGATGAATTGAGCCTGATCGCAAGCCTGGGTGGGCAGGACGACGGGCGTGTTTGTAGGAGGCAGCGAGGTGGGAATCGTGACCGCCGTGTTTGTAGGCGGCGGCGGAGGCAGGGTGAGCGTGTTGAACGGCGCGGTCTGGGTCAACTGCGCCTGCACGGTCAACGCGGCGGCGGTAAACACGACATTGGGATTATTGGGGTCCTGGGTCGCGGCGGCGGAGGGCAGGTTGCACGCCGCAAGAATGAGTACAAGAATACTCACAATGGAAAGCATCCGAAAGGTCTTGAACATTTTTTCTCCTCGATCTACTGCGATATTTTACACGAGTACAGACGGACATGTATTCCCCTTTGTTCCTAACATTGTAGAGCAAGACGCTGTCCTGACTGGCGAAGCCGTATCGAAGGATGGCATCTTGCGCTACTTGTAGAATCAAAAACAGGAGCGGAAAACTCCTGTCTTGTTGGATCAGGCTTGGGGGAAGAAAGAGGCGTTATTTCTCGTAAGGCTGTCCGTCTGCCGCGGGCGGGATGGCGCGCCCGACGACGCCCGTCAGGATGATCATCGTCACAATGTACGGAGCCATCAGCAAAAACTCGGAGGGGATCGGCACGCGTAGGATCTGCAATTTGACTTGCAGTGAATCCGCAAAACCAAAGATCAAAGAAGACGCGAACGCGCCGATGGGATTCCACTTGCCGAAGATCATCGCCGCCAGGCCGATGAAGCCTTTACCCGCCGTCATAATTTCATCGAAGCGCCCCACTGAGCCGATGGTGAAATACGCGCCGCCGAGTCCGGCGATCATGCCGCCGATGATGACGTTGACGTAGCGCATGAAATGGACGTTGATGCCGAGCGTATCCGCCGCCTTGGGATGTTCGCCCACCGCGCGCGTCCGCAAACCCCAGGGCGTGTAGAACAACGTGATGTGCATGACCGCCACGAGCAGGATTGTCAGATAAATGATAACGTTGTTCTCGAACAACATCGGCCCCGCCACTGGAATTTTCGAGAGCAGGGGAATGGTGAGCGTTGGGAAGACACCGGAGTTGTTTAACAGCGCATTGTTTGATTCGAGGAAGCGCGAATGAAGGAACGACGTGAAACCCGCGCCGACGATGTTGATGGCGACGCCGCTGACCACCTGGTCCACCTTGAAGCGGATCACCAGTAAGGCATGGAACGCGGCGACCAATCCGCCGACGAGCAGGGCGAAGATCAAGCCGACGTATAGATTATGCGTGAGGGTGGCCGTCATAACCGCGGCCTGGGCGGCGATCAACATGATGCCTTCGATGCCGATGTTGATGACCGCGGCCCGTTCACTGATGACCCCGCATAACGCCGCGAGCGCGATCGGCGTAGCGCGCACCAGCGAACTGCTGATCATGCCCGTCAGGTTGAACGATTTGCCCTGCGCCGCCCAGGTGAGGAAGGCGATCACAAACGTCACGGCAATCACGCCGACCAGCGCGCCCGTGGATCTGACGCCGCGCGCCAGTTGGAACGCGCCGACAAACGCCGCGATGCCCGCCATGAATGTGATTGTCAACCGCGCCGGGACGACCAGATCAGGGACGGGGAGCGCCGCGGAACCGGCGAGGTTGATTCTGTACGTGGTCTGCAAGCCAGCCTGCGCGCTCAAACCAAACACAAGATAAATGAACAGACCCGTAAAGAGAAGAACGCTTCCATACGCGATGCGGGCGCGTTTTGCCTGGGCGGGGTTGACGGTTGTGTTGATCGTTGTCATGCGCGTCTCCCTAACTGCCCCAGCCGCGCGTCAGCACGGTTTCTTCCGCTTTGACGTGTTTCATGCGATACAACAAGCGAATGATCTCGGGCGCGGCGATGAAGATGATCACCAGTCCCTGGATGACGGAGATGATCTCGATCGGAATCCTGGCGATGGATTGCATACTGGTCGCGCCGCTGCGAAGGAAGCCAAACAGTAGGGCGGCAAATACCACCCCAGCCGGGTGACTCTTGCCGAGCAGAGCCAGCGCAATCGCGTCGAAACCATAACCGGCTGAGAATCCCTGACCCACCCAGTGATCCACGCCCAATACTTGCGCGGAGCCCGCAAGCCCGGCCAAGCCCCCGGCCAGCGCCATCACCAGCACAAAGTTTCTGATGATGTTCATCCCGGCGTATCTTGCCGCGTCCGGGTTGGCGCCTACGGATCGGATTTCAAACCCCAGCGTGGTCTTGAAGAGGAACCAGTACAGGCCATAAGCGACAACAAATGCAAGAATAAGCCCCCAATTCAAACGGATGGGGTCCGCGAAAAAGCGCGGCAATTCCGCTGTCGGTTCCACGTTGGGCGTCACCGGGCGGAAGCCCGAGGCTTTCATCGGGCCGTTCAACAGCCAGTCGCTTAAGCGGAAGGCGATCCAGTTCATCATAATGGTATTGACCACCTCGTGCGCGCCGAAGCGCGCTTTGAGATATCCGGGAATGACGCCCCAGAGCGCGCCGCCCGCCGCCCCGCCCAACAACGCCAGCGGGAGATGAATGAAGGCGGGTAAACCCACCAGGCTGTATCCGACAAACGCGGAGCATAACGCGCCGATGAAAAATTGCCCTTCGGCGCCGATGTTGAAAAGCCCGCACCGAAAGCCCAGCGCGACGGACAGTCCGGCGAAAATATACGGCGTGGCTGTCACAAGGCTTTCAGTGATCGGGCGGATGGCTCTTAGAATGCCGGCCGTTTCGCCGGCTGTGAAAAACTGCTGGAAGCCGCTGATAAACCGCCCCGGGTCGCCAAACGAACCGACGAATAACGCGTAATACGCCTCGAAGACGTTCGAGCCGCTGGCGAGGATCACAATCCCTCCGAGGATCAAACCTGTCAGCACGGCCAGCGCGGGGACGCGCAACGACTCGCCCAACGATCCGCCGCCGATTCCCTCGGGAGTTTCAGGTTTCGTTTTTTTCTTTTCAGTCACGATGGTCTCCTAGAAAACTCTTTCGGGGGTTGCGGCGTCAACTTTAGGCGCTTCGGTGGGATGCACGCCCGCCATGAGCAGGCCAAGATATTCCTTGTTGACCTTGTTCGCGTCGAGGATGTCCATGATCTGGCCTTTATACATCACCGCGATGCGGTCTGACAAGGCGAGTATCTCGTCCAGTTCGGAGGAGACCAACAGCACGCCCGTGCCTTCATCGCGTTTCTTAATGATCTGGGAGTGGATATATTCAATCGAGCCGACGTCCAAACCTCGGGTCGGTTGCGAGGCGATCAGCAGTTGGATCGGCCGCGAGAATTCGCGCGCCACGATCACCTTTTGCTGGTTGCCGCCTGAAAGCCCGCCGGCGTTCACGTAAACGTTCGGCGTACGCACATCATACTGTTTTACCAGGGCCTCGGCGTTGGTGAAGATCGTTTTCTCCTGCAATGAAACGCCCTTCGCAAACGGAGGCTGGTAATATGTGCAGAGCATCATGTTGTCGTGAATGGGGAAGGACAGGATCAAGCCGTGGCGCTGGCGGTCCTCGGGGATATGCGCCATGCCGCGTTCCAAAAGATCGCGCGGGGAGGCGCGGTGGATCGCCTCGCCCAGTAACTGAATGTTTCCAGCATCAATTGGAAGCAAACCCGTCAACGCGTAAACGAGTTCCGTCTGCCCGTTGCCTTGCACGCCCGCGACGCCCAACACTTCGCCTTTTCTGACGTCGAAAGTCACGCCGTTGACTGTGAGATTCTGGCGCTCGTCGCGCACATACAAATCCTTCACTTCCAATACGGGTTCCCCGGGCTTTGCGGCTTGTTTTATCACGATCAGATTCACATCGCGTCCCACCATCATGCTCGCGAGGATCTCAGGGCTGGCGTCCTTTGGGTCAATCGAGCCGACCACCTGTCCCAGCCGAAGCACGGTGATATCGTCGGCGATCTTCATCACTTCCTTGAGCTTGTGCGTGATGAAAATAATGGATTTGCCCTTTTCGATCAGCGAGTGGATGATCTTGAACAAGCCTTTCACTTCCTGTGGGGTGAGCACGGCGGTGGGTTCGTCGAGGATCAAAATGTCGGCGGAACGATACAGGACTTTGATGATCTCCACGCGCTGTTGAATGCCGACGGGCAGGTCCTTGATGTACGCGTGCGGGTCCACATCCAGACCGTATTGTTCCGAAATTTCCACGATGCGCGCCGCGACCTTCTCCTGGTCCAAAAAGCCGCCGTTCTTCGTCGGCTCCACGCCGAGCATCACGTTTTCAACGACGGTCATTACAGGCACGAGCATAAAGTGCTGGTGTACCATGCCGATGCCGCGCGCAATCGCGTCGTTGGGTCCGTGGATGTCCACCTCCTGACCGCGCACAGTGATCGTCCCTTCATCGGGTTTGTACAATCCATATAGAATGTTCATCAATGTGGATTTACCCGCGCCGTTTTCTCCCAACAAGGCCAGAATCTTGCCCTCCCGCAGGGTAATGTCAATGTGATCGTTTGCGAGCACGCCGGGGAAGCGCTTGGTGATACCGCGCAGTTCCAGAACGTTGGTCATGCCATAACCTCCATACTTTGTGGATTGGAGTGGTTCACCTGCTAATTTCCGCCGATTTACGCGGGGCAAACAAGCGCAAATTATCAGAGGAACAAGTTCCGTAGCGCAAGATGCCGTCTTGCGTTATGGTTCGCCAGTCAGGACAGCGTCTTGCGCCGCTTACAAAAAGGGTCGGGGAAGTCGCTTCCCCGACCCACATACACAAACGAATTACTCGACTTTCACCGCGCCGGAGACGATATCGGCTTGCAGTTTTTCGAGCGCGGCCTTGAGTTCGGCGGAAGCGCCGCTGACCGCGGCCAGACCGACGCCGTTATTGGCGAGCGTGCCGCTATACACGCCGCCCTTGAAGGTGCCGTCCTTGGCGGCTTTGATGGCGTCGAACACAGCCACATCCATGTTCTTCAACACGCTGGTGAGGATCACATCGGTGTACTCGCTGGCTGAAACGGTCCAGTCGGTGTCCACGCCGATGATCTTGCACGAACCGGTTTCCTGGCAGTACGCGGCGGAACCGAGACCTACAGGACCGGCGACCGGCATGACGATATCGGCGCCTTCCTGGACGAAGGATTCAGCGAACGAGCGCCCGTCATCGAGGGAGTCGAAGTTGCCGGTGAAGGCGCCGTCGTTGGCGGCGGTATCCCAACCGAGAACTTCAACCGCAGCGCCCATGCCTGAGTTGTAGTGGTTCACGCCAGCCTGGAAGCCCTTCATGAAGATCGTAACGGGCGGGATGTTGATGCCGCCGAAGGTGGCGACTTTTCCGGTCTTGGTGCTGGCGGCGGCGGCGTAACCGGCCAGGAACGCGGCTTGGTCGGTGGAGAAAACGAGACCGAGAACATTGGGCAGTTCCGTGGTGGAGCCGCAGGTCTTGCCTTCATCCGCGGGATCGCCGAAGCAGTCCGGGTAGGCATAGTCCACAATCGTGAACTTGGTGTCGGGGTTGGCTTTCGCGGCGGTGGCTGTATCCACGCCAAGCAGGAAGCCGACAGTCACGATCAGGTCGTTGTTTTCATCAATGAACTGCTGGATGTTCTTGGCATAATCGGACTGTTGTGTTGACTGCAAAAATTTGCCCTCAACGCTCAAATCGGCGACAGCCCTTTCGATGCCCTTGTAGGCGGTGGCGTTGAACGACTTGTCGTCAATACCGCCGAGGTCGGTCACCATGCCAACCTTGAAGGCGCCTCCGCCACCGCCGCCGCAGGCGGAAAGCGCCAGCGATGCGACAATGAGCAGGGCTATAACAGAGTACAACTTTTTCATATCTTCTCCTCTTAGAAGCGTAAATTGGAAAGACGTGCGCGTCGCGCAACGCTTTACGACTTTGCAAGTATAAAGCGTAACTTTTTATTGTGCAAGCCTGAACAATTTTCCAACGCTTTTATCATGGTTTTTTGGCGGATACATTCGGTCTGATTTCGCCGCCCGCCAGCCCCGCCAGGATTTGATCCATCTCATCCAGCAAACTTTTTTGGACGATTGAATCAAACGGGACATACCGGATCGGACTTTTCTCCGCGTCGGCCAGATTCCCGTTTTTGACGTTTCGCAGCAATTCCTCGACGGTGAAACTGGCGCGCCCAATTAGAGATGTTACCACGCTCGAACCTTGATCCGCCAAAGCCGCGCCCTGATCTCTTTCCGCCCCAAGCGCGCGGACCTTCGCCTCAGTCGCCGCGCGTAATGCGCCCGCCGCCGTCTCGCCGCCCACCGCAAAGATCACATCCGCGCCATCGCGGATGAGACTCTGCGCGTTCTCGAATCCCCATTCCGCGTCTATAAATAATTTACTGCTGCTTTCATTGTCGCGATACACGACGAGCGCCTTTACCGAATCGTCCGCGTACTTTGCGCCGGCGCGGAGGCCCTCGCAATACCGCCACATCGCGTCAATGCCCGAAGTCTCGCACACCGCGCCGATGATCTTCGTTTTCGTCAAACGCGCCGCCAGCGCCCCGGCGAAGAATCCCATCTGGTCTTCGGGGAAGGTCACGGAGATGAAATTCGATCTTGAGTCGTCGTCAGTTTGGTTGATGCCGATGAAAACAGAATCAGGCTTGTCCTGAGCAGGGTCGAAGGGCTCGAGGTCCGCGTTGCGAAGCGTGGCGTCCTGCATCCCAATCCCTGACGTGACGATTACGTCATATCCAGAATTTACGAAGAAGGCAACGTTCTTCTCGTAATCCCGCGCATCCACCGATTCGATATACGCGATTTGATCAACCACCCCATCCGCCTTGGATTGTTGAAGCCCCGCCCATGTATCTTGATTGAGTCCAAAATCGTTCAAGCCGCGTGTATCCGTCGCCAGCGCCGCGCAGAACACATCCTCGCGAAAACAATCCGGCGCTTGCGAACATGAGGTTAAAGCAAGGATCGCCAGGGCGAAAATGGTAAATGGTAATTTGTAATTCCTCATTGCGTCGCTTCGCCGCGTTTGACGCCAAACATCAAGACGAGCGCGACGGCGAAGAACACGGGCGCAATCGCCATGACAACGTTGTAGTTGTTGTTCGTGAGTTCAATTGCCCAGCCGTTGAGGTTCGGACCGATAATTGCCGAGAGCGTGGAGAACAAATAATATAAACCGGTGAACGTGCCGATGCGCGCCGCGCTGGTCAAATCCACGATCATGGGCAGGGAGTTGATGTTGATGAACGCCCAGCCGATCCCGCCGAGGCTGAGCAATACGCCCGCGAGGGTTAACATGCGCGCGCCGCCCTCCGCCAGCGGGATGCCGACGAGAGGCAACGGCGCAATGCCGGTAAGCAACGCGCTGGCAGGCGTAATGAAGAGCAGGATCATCATAACGATAAGCGCGACCAGACCGATGGCGATGGTCGTCCGTCGCCCGATCCTGCCCGCGATGAAACCTGATGGGACGGCGAAGAGAACAAAGAATAACGGCAAAATCGAAAGCAAGGTCGCGCCGTCGCCGACTTCCAGCCCGAGGTGGTTCTTTGCATATAGCGTGAAAAAAGTTTCCACAGCCGAGAAGCCCAAAAACCAGAAGAAGATGGCAAGCAAAATGCGAAGCCCGCTTTTGTCTTCATCGTTGAACACTTCGCGCAGGCTGGCGAACATCCCCGGTTGTTCCTGGGATTGTTCATAATCCTTTGGCTCTTCGATGAAGAAATAAACGATCAGCGCCGCGACGATTACCAACGCCGAACCAAGCCAGAACGGAAAACTGGGACTTGTCTTGTAAAGAATGCCGCCGGTCTGCAACGCGATGATCGTGCCAATGCCGCCCATGAAGTTGATGATGCCGTTTGCCTGCGAGCGGAATTCGGAGGGCGTGATATCCGGCATGAGCGCGACAACGGGCGTCCGCCATAACGCCGCGCTGAGCAACAATGTGCTGGTGCAAGCCACAAACAAAGGCAGGATCGCCGCGGTTGGAATTAATCCAAAAGCGACGGCGGTGATCGGCGCGCCGACAAGAACAAACGGGATGCGGCGTCCGAGGGGAGTCCTCAATCTATCCGACCACGCGCCGACGGGCGGTTGAATGAATAACGCCGCGATGTTATCGAGCGTCATAAAGAAGCCGATAAACGCGGGCGTTAGATGAAATTTATCCGCGAGAAAGACGGGGACGAAGGCGTTGTATACGCCCCAGATCACGCTGACGCCAAAAAAACCGAAACCGAGCAGAAAGGTCTTGCCGTAATTGAGTCGCGACGACATGGTTTCCTCCAAATCGTATGCGTTGCGTCGGCAGTTCAACTGCCGACGCAACATGCAAGAGTTTCTTTCATCTTTCTTCTTTCTTTATTCCGTTCAAGAATTTTAAATCCTTCTCGCTCAACTCCGCCTTCTCCAGCATATCCGGTCGTTTGTTGAATGTTCGAATCAATGCCTGTTCCCTGCGCCATTGTTCGATTTTGCCGTGATCGCCGGAGAGCAAAATATCGGGAACCTTCCAGCCGCGATATTCGGCGGGCTTGGTGTAATGCGGATATTCCAGCAAGCCCATCGAATGTGAGTCATCCTCCGCGCCGGTGGGATCGCCCAACACGCCGGGGATGAGGCGCGCGACCGCGTCGATCAGAATCATGGCGGGGAGTTCGCCGCCGGTCAGCACATAATCGCCGACCGAGATTTCGTCGGTGACGAGATGTTCGCGGATGCGTTCGTCTATGCCTTCGTAGCGTCCGCAAATGAGGGCGACGCGTTCGTGACGCGATAATTCCTCGGCGATGGATTGATTGAAGACGCGTCCCTGCGGGGTGAGGAGAATGATCGGGATGTTTGGATCAGGCTTGGGTGAGTCAAGAAGCGGATTGAGTCCCAGAATCGATTCAACGGCTTCGAAGATCGGTTCGGGTTTCATCACCATGCCGCCTCCGCCGCCGTAGGGCGTATCGTCGGTGGTGTGATGTTTGTCGCGCGTATAGTCGCGGATGTTGTGAACGCGCGCGTGGATCAGTCCGCGTGCGCGCGCCCGTTTGAGGATGCTGGTATCGAGATAGGAGGGGAAGACTTCCGGCAGGATGGTGAACACATCGAACTGCATGACGCGATTCTATCATCTTTTGTTTCGTTTCCTTCGGCGGGACGTTACGCGGAGCAGCTAATTGGGTGGGCTTGTCCATGTCTTAGCCACAGAGCGCACAGAGAACTCAGAGATTTTCTCTTTAGTCTTCTCAAAGAACTCGGTGGTCTCTGTGGCGAGAAGAATTTTAGCCCACGATTTTATCCACCCCCGCGTTACGCCGCTTAATCATCCTTTATATTTTCATGGTAATATGAATCCCATGTATTTGCCGCGTCGAACCAAATGGAGCATGAACCGCCGCCGCAAGCCGGTCAACTATTTTGGCTGGATGATCTTTGCGCTGGTAGTGGCGTTTGGTTATTATTTCAACCGGTTCTATCTGCCCGCCAGCTCGATGCTGGCGGGTCCGACCGCGACGCCGACGCGCTCATCGGAAGCATACGTGACGGAGGCGGAGGAACTGTTCAACGACGGCAAGTTAGCGCAGGCCATCGAGGCGTACAAGGCGGCGATCGGCGCCTCGCCGCAGAACCCCGCCTATTATGTGGCGCTGGCGCGCGCGCAGATGTGGGCGGGCGAGTACGAGGAGGCGCAGAAGAATTCCGAGAACGCGTTGTTATTGAACTCGAACAACGCGCTGGCTCACGCCGTGCTGGCCTGGTCGTTGGATTTTCAGGTGGGTAAAAACGGCGAGGCGCTCAAGGCAATCGAGGAGGCGTTGAAGATTGACGATCGCAACGCGGTCATTCAGGCGTATTACGTCGAGATATTGGTGGACTCGGGTTTTGACAATTACGAAAAAGCCGTGGACAGATCGAAGATTGCGCTGGCTTTGGATGCGAACATCGTGGAGACGCGTCGCGCGCGCGGCTATTTGCTGGCGCACATTCCCGATCCGGTTCCCAACCCCGACCCGATCACGAATATGGAGGAAGCCATCCAGGAATATAACGCGGCAATCGAGATCAACCCGAACCTGGCCTTGTTATATGTGGAGCAGGGAAAAAATTATCGAGCGCTTTCCGCGAAGGATGAAGCGATCGAGTCTTTCACCCGGGCGATCACTCTAAACCCCTCGGCCCCCGAACCGTATTATTTGATCTCGCGCACGTACGCCACCTTTGGCGAATACCCCAAGGCGCTGCAATACGCAGGGTCGGCCGCGCAGAACGCGCCCGAAGATCCTTTCATGCACGGCAATTATGGCGTGATGTACTACCGGAATTTCGAGTGGGGCAACGCGGTGCCGGAACTCGGGCTGGCGATCTTCGGCGGGACGACCAAGGACGGCGCGAAAGTGACCGGCATTCCGTTATCCGATGATCCGCGCGTAACGGAGTATTACTTCACGCTTGGGCTGGCGCTGGCGCGCACGAATCAATGCGGGCAGGCTCTGCAGATCGTACAGGAACTCCAGTCCGCTGTGCCGACGAATGAAATCGCGATGGACGCCGCCAACCGCACGATTGAGATCTGTCAGGAAAATTTGAACAACCCCGCAGTGGATACGCCGACGCCCGCGCCCGCCGCGACCGAGACTCTTCCGCCATCATGAATGTAGTGCCGCGCCGTCCGCTTTTCAGCCGCCGACCCCAATCGAACGTCTATCGCATGTTCGTTTGGGTGATGATGACGCTCGGCGGCGTCTGGATCATCCAGCAGGTGAGCGCGGGGAATATCACGCCGCTGTTCGAACCGACGCCCACGCCCACGCGCGCCGTCGAATCCTTTTTGCTGGAGGGGAACGCCAACTTCACCGCTGGAAATTTGACCGGCTCGATCATCGCCTACCAGGAGGCTGTCCGGCTGAACCCAAACGACGCCGACACGCTGGCAAAACTGGCGCGCATCCAAACCTATTCGTCCGCTTTTTTAATCACGGACGAGGAGAGAAAGACTCGTCTCCTCGCGGCACTGGATTCGGCGCGGCAGGCTGTGGGACTCGCGCCGGAAAACAGCGCCGCCCACGCCGTACTCGCGTTTGCGCTGGACTGGAACGCCGATTCTTCGATCTATGCGGACGACCTGCAACAGGTGCAAAAATTTTTGATCGAGGCTGAAAAGGAGGCGCTCACCGCCTTGCAGTTGGACAAAAACAACACGCTTGCTCTGGCGTATTACGCGGAAGTCCTGATCGATCAGCAGAAACTGGATCAAGCCGAGCAATACATTAATCAGGCTCTCGAACGCGAGGGCGCGGATCAACTGATGGACGTGCATCGCGTGTACGCGTACTTGCTTGAGTCGCAGGCGCAATACAACCTGGCGATCACAGAATGGGACAAGGCGATTGCCATCGAGCCGAACTTTACATTTCTTTACCGGCGCGCGGGCGCCAATTATCGCGTACTGGCGTCCGCAATTGCCAATCGGGAGGGTGTGGAGGCGGCAAAACCGACTTATATCAAGTCGCTGGAGTATTTCGATAAAGCCGCGCGCATCAACGAGCAGATCGGGGTGAAGGACCCGGGTCCGTATCTTTCGATTGCGCGCACGTATTCGCAATTGGGCGAATTCTTCGCCGCCGCGCGTAACGCGCAAAAAGCGCTGGAGTTCGAGCCGACCAATGCGGATATTTATGGGCAGCTCGGCGTGATCTATTTCCGTTCGCGCAACTACGAAGGCTCGATCTTTTCCTTTGAATGCGCGATCCGCGGTTGTTCAGGGGAGGATTCATGCCTGGGGCGCGGTTTGGAACGTTGTTTTCCCGAACTTGGCGAGAGCGCGCATGATATACAAGGTCTCGCGATCTCGCCCAGCACAATTGTGTATTACTATACCTACGGATCGGTGCTGGCGGCGTTGAGCCGTCCGCGTGATAACAAGTGCGGAAAGGCGGAGGAAATTTTCAACGAGGTAAAGGTGGAACTCAATGCCAACCCGGACGCGTACACGGACGGATACGAAACCATCGTCAACATTGTCCAGGCAGGGGAAGCCATCTGCCAGTCATTGGCTGTGGATGGCGCGCCGCCTGCGGTCCAGGTCACGAATGAGGCGGGCGAGGTCATGTCGGATGCCACGCCGACTCCGTGAGTCAACCTTGCGAAGGCTGCCTTGAAAGGGCGTGAACCTGCGCGAGGCTCTATCAGAACATTGTAAGAATTCCTGCAATCCTCTTGACTTGCCCTTTTGAAATGGGTATTATTGCGATTAGCGCTCAGGCAGTTAGAGCGCTAATTTCGTGATTATCCAAAACCCAATCCTATCAGGAGGCAGAAAGATGGCAAGCAAAATGAAGTTGAAGCCCCTTGGCGGACGAGTGATCGTCGAACCGATTGAGCAGGAGGAGATGACTGCCGGAGGCATCATCCTTCCCGAAACCGCCAAAGAAAAACCGCAGGAAGGCAAGATCCTGGCCGCGGGTCCGGGCGACCGCGATGAGGATGGCAAGTATATCCCTATGGAAGTGAAAGTTGGGGACAAGGTGCTGTATGCAAAGTACTCTGGCACCGAAGTGAAAGTGGATGGCAAGAAACTGCTAATCTTGAAACAGGGCGATATTCTCGCCGTAGTTGAAGGTTAATTCTGGAGGAATGAACAATGGCTGCTAAACAACTTGTCTTTTCAGAAGACGCCCGCCGCAAGCTTAGGACTGGCATGAATGTCGTTGCCAATGCGGTTGGCGCAACCCTTGGACCCAAGGGCCGCAACGTGGCGGTGGACCGCAAGTTCGGTTCGCCGATGATCACGCATGACGGCGTTTCGGTCGCAAAAGAGATTGAACTCGAAGACCCATTTGAGAATATGGGCGCTCAGTTGCTCAAGGAAGCCGCAACAAAGACCAATGACATCGCCGGCGACGGCACAACCACCTCGACTGTGCTTGCCCACGCGATCGTGAACGAGGGCCTCAAGGCTCTTGAGGCCGGTTTTAACCCGATGCTTATCAAGCATGGCATTGAGATGGCGACTGAATCGGTTGTCGAAGAACTCCGCAAGATGTCGGTCAAGATCGATACCAAGGAAGATATTGGTCATGTTGCCACCAATTCTGCCGCCGATACTGAAATTGGCAACTTGATTGCAGATGTGATGGACAAGGTGGGTAAAGACGGCGTTATCACGGTTGAAGAATCCAAGTCTATGCAGTTCGAGCAGGAATTTGTCGAAGGTATGCAGTTCGACCGCGGCTACCTCTCGCCCTACTTCATCACCAGCACGGAGAAAATGGAATCCATAATCTCCGACGCGTACGTTTTGATCAACGAAAAGAAAATCTCCGCCGCGCAGGATATCGTTCCGATCCTCGAAAAACTTGTGCAGATCGGCAAGCGCGAACTCGTCATCATCGCCGAGGATATTGACGGCGAAGCGCTCGCGACCCTCGTCCTCAACAAACTGCGCGGCATGTTGAACGTGCTGGCCGTCAAAGCCCCCGGTTTCGGCGACCGCCGTAAAGCCATGTTGCAGGATATTGCCGCGCTCACTGGCGGCACTGTGATCTCCGAAGAGACGGGGCGCAAACTCGAAACCGCCACTCTGCAAGACCTCGGTCGCGCCGAGAAGATCGTCTCCGACAAGGAGAACACCACCATCGTCGGCGGCAAGGGCAAGAAGGGTGATATCGAAGGCCGCATCAAGGAAATTCGCGCTGAGATTGAAAAGAGCACCAGCGATTACGATAAAGAGAAATTGAACGAGCGTCTTGCCAAGTTGAGCGGTGGCGTTGCGATCATCCGTGTGGGCGCCGCAACCGAGACCGAGATGAAAGAGAAGAAACACCGTGTGGAAGATGCCCTCTCTGCGGCTCGCGCGGCCGTCGAAGAAGGCATTGTGCCTGGCGGCGAAATCTCCCTCCTCAACGCCTCAGGCAAGTTAGATAAGATGTTGAAGGGTGATGAAGACGATGAAGAAATTCGCGTTGGTATCAACATTGTCAAGAAGGCGTTGGAAGCCCCGATCCGCAAGCTAGCGGCGAATGCCGGTCAGGATGGTTCAGTGATCATCGATTCCGTCCGTCGTACCGCCGCCGAGAAGAAGAACAAGAACATCGGCTACAACGTGTTGACGAACGAGTACACCGACATGATCAAAGCGGGTGTTATCGACCCGGTTAAAGTCGTGCGCGGCGCGCTCGAAAATGCCGCCTCCATTGCGGCTATGATCCTGACCACGGATGTGTTGATCACCGACATGCCCGAAAAGGAAAAGGGTCCCGCCATGCCTCCCGGCGGCATGGGCGGAATGGATTACTAAGATGTTTGCCTGGGGCGGGTCTCAGACCCGCCCCAAACTTTTTATCCGCTATAATCGGGGATGATGTTTCCACACCGCAAAAAAATTATTTGGATATTTTTGACTCTCCTCGCACTCGGACTCTCCGCGTGCGCTTCTGTTTCTACGCCCACGCCTGTTCCAACGCCCGCGGCCTCCTCCACGCCCGAGCCTCCCACCGCCACGCCCGAACCTCTGGCGTTGATTGTAAACGGCGAGGGCGTCACGCTTGCGGAATTCAGCGCCGAACTTGCGCGCTATACGACCGCTCAGACCGCGCTCGGTAAAACGGTTGATCCTGTGGCGGCAGCCAACGCCGTGACCGAGGATTTCATCGCGCAATTGCTTTTAGCGCAAGCCGCGCGCGCGAATGGATTCACGCTGGACGCCGCCGCGTTGCAATCACGGATCGATTCGCTCGCGGCGCAGGTCGGAGGGGCGCAGGCGCTGTCACAGTGGGAAACCGATCACGGGTACAGCGAGCAGGCCTTTCGGTCGGCTTTGAAGCGGGCGGCGGAGTCCGCGTGGATGCGTGACAAAATAATTTCAACAGTCCCCAGTACCGCCGAGCAGGTACACGTCCAACAAATTCTGCTCTATAATCAAGACACGGCTCAATACTTTCTCGAGCAATTGAATGCCGGAGCCGATTTCAACGAACTTGCGTTTCAGGCAGACCCGCTGACGCGCGGCGATCTGGGCTGGGCGCCGCGCGGCTATCTGCTCAACTTGCTGATCGAGGAAGCCGCGTTCAGCCTGGATGTGGATCAGTATAGCGATGTGATCGCCACCGACGTCGGTTTTCATATCGTGAAGATTTTGGAACGCGACTCGAACCGCCCGCTTTCGCCGGACGCGCTGTTATCCTTGCAGGAGCTGGCGTTGAGACAATGGATCGAAGAACAACGCGCGCAGGCAAGCGTGACGCTCGCGCCGCAGTAGTCATTTTATGGAGCGAATTCAATGAGCGACGATTTCAACTTTGACGGAACGCCGGCCAGATCGCGGGGCTTTAAAGCGCCTGCAAATATATGGGACATGCTTTCGATTCTGGTCCTGATCATCACGGCCTGCATGGTCGGTTATTTTGGGCTGATCTTCATCAACCCCCAATCCTCGATGAATATTCTGCAGCCCGGCGCGCGCGGACAGCCTCCCACCAATACCCCGACGCCGATCCAGCTGGAAGCCACATGGACGCCCAGTCCCACGCTCTTTATGACTCCCACCAACACGCCGCGCCCCACGTTTACGCCGCTCGCCACCAGCACGCCGTTCTCGCTGGTGCCGCCCACCAAGACTCCCAAGCCGACCAACACGCCCAAGGCGCCTTTCACCGCTTCGCAAACGCAAACCGACAGCACGCTGATTCATCCCGAACTGGCATGTAACTGGGCGGGCATCGGCGGGACAGTGGTGGACGCGGGCAACAGTCCCGTGATTGGAATGGTGGTGGTATTGCGCGGCTCGTTGAACGGCAGCCTGATTGAGCAACAAACCGTGAGCGGCATCAACAAGGAATACGGTCAATCGGGCTTCGAGTTTGTGCTGGGCAACGCGCCTGTCGCTACGAACAAGACGTTATACGTTCAACTCGTGGATCAGAGCAACGTTCCCCTTTCCGATCCGATCTACGTTACGACATCAGCCGATTGCGGTAAGAATCTCGTGTTGGTGCGGTTCAAGAAGACGAGATAGTTGTAGCGCAAGACGCCGTCTTGCGCCGCCTGAACATGGAATCAAAAACGGCGATTACCTGAAAAGGCAATCGCCGTTCTTTTTACTACACTGCCACGTTCCAGCGCTCATACTTGTTATTTTTTCCCCGCAAAATATCCTCATACAACGCGCGTAATTTCGTCGTGATGGGGCCCATTACCCCCGCGCCGACGGGACGGTGATCGATTTTCGTCACCGCGGTGATCTGCGCGGCCGTTCCCGTCATAAACATTTCCTCCGCGATAAAGACCTCCGTGCGATCAATGGATCGTTCGACCACCTCAAGCCCAAGTTCCCTGCGCGACAATTCCATGACTGATTTGCGCGTGATGCCTTCGAGAATATTATCGGTCACGGGCGGCGTGATCAAAACCCCGTCGCGCAGCATAAAGATATTCATCGCCGAGCCTTCCGAGACGTGACCGTTCTGATCCAGCACCAGCGCCTCGTCGAACCCGGCGCGGTTGGCGTCGGTCTTGATCAGCGCCGAGTTGGCGTACGCGCCCGCGACTTTGCCGCGCGCCGGGATGGCGTTATCGTCAATGCGCCGCCACGAGGAGACGGTCGCGTGCGCGTTGGCGTCGTTCTTGACGTACGGCTCATACGCCATCACGAACATGCAGAACTCATCCTTAAGGTCGTGCAGTTTGACGCCGATGCCCATGTCCGCTTTGTAAAAAGTGGGGCGCATGTAAATGTCCTGCTGCCAGCCGTCGGCGCGGAGCAGATCGAGCGTGAGTTGGATCAGACTCTCCTCGTCGTAACTTGTGGTCATCGCCAACATGCGCGCCGAACGCAATAACCTGCGAAAATGATCGTAGGGACGAAAAACGAAGAGACATTTCTTCTCTTCGTTCCAGTAACCTCGCATACCGCCGAATACGGCTGTGCCATATAAAAAGCCGTGTGTGGCTATGTTGATTTTCGCCTCGGAAAGAGGAACAATCTCGCCCTCAAAGAATGCGTGCTTCGAGAGATCCACCAGGACACCTCCAAGAATTTGGGATTGGGACCGACTCTTACGTGCGAATTATACCTGTTAAAAAATTATCCCGCAGTTCGACTGCGGGATAACTTAATTCTCCAATTCTCTAATCTCTTTAAACCGCCGGCGCTTCTTCCTTTTCCTTCTCGCCCTCGCGTTCAAGGATCACTTCGCCGTCGGGATCGAGCGTCACCTGAATGGAATTGCCGTTCTGGAATTCGCCGCTCAACAGTCGATCCGAAAGCGGGTCCTCCACTTTTTGCTGGATCACGCGCTTCAGTGGACGCGCGCCGAACTCCGCGTCGTAGCCCAGTTCCGCCAACTCCATAAGGGCTTCGGCTGTGGCGGTCAGGATCAATTCATGTTCCTTAATGCGGTCGGCGACCTTTGCCAGTTCGAGTCTGACGATCTTCTGGATATCCTCCTTGTTGAGCGAGCGGAAGATCACGGTCGCGTCAAGGCGGTTGATAAACTCGGGGCGGAACGCGCGCTTGAGCGATTCGCTCAGTTTCTTGCGCATGTCTTCATACGAGAGGCGCTCCTCGGTGACTTCATCGCGCTTGAGCGCGAAGCCGAGCGAAGATTGTTTCTTGATCACGTCCGCGCCGATGTTGGAGGTCATCACGATGATCGCGTTGCGGAAATCCACTTTGCGGCCCTTGGCGTCCGAGAGATGTCCCTCTTCCATGATCTGCAGCAACATGTTGTGGACCTCGGTGTGCGCCTTTTCCACTTCATCGAACACGACAATCGAATACGGCCTGCGGCGCAGCGCTTCGGTGAGTTGACCGGCTTCCTCGTAGCCGACATATCCGGGAGGCGCGCCGACCAAACGCGAAGCGGTATGACGTTCCATAAACTCGGACATGTCGAGTTGGATCGCCGCATCCTCGCTGCCGAACATGAATTTGGCAAGCGACTTTGTGAGTTCCGTCTTGCCGACGCCCGTCGGGCCCAGGAACATAAACGAACCAATCGGGCGCTTCGGGTCTTTCAACCCGGCGCGGGCGCGGCGCACGGCGCGCGAGATCGCCACGATGGCGTCCTCCTGCCCGATGATGCTCGCGCGGAGTTCATCCTCCATCTTGAGCAGGCGCTGGGACTCTTCTTCCGCAAGTTGCATCAACGGCACGCCCGTCCACATCGAAACGACCTCGGCGATATCCTCCGCGGAAACGACGGGGCTGGTCTCACGGTCCCAGCCGCTCCGCAGGCGTTCGATCTGCTCGTTCAATTCGATCTCGCGGTCCTCCCATTCCTTGATGTCTTCGCCGTTGCCCTCCTCCTGCGCGAGGGCGCGGTTCTGGCGCGCCAGCCTCAACTGACTGAGCAGGTCCTTCGACTCTTTCGCGGCGGAGCTCTTATACATGCGCACGCGCGACGAAGATTCGTCAATCAGGTCAATGGCTTTGTCGGGGAGGAAGCGTTCGGTCACGTAACGGGAGGACAGGTGCGCGGCGGCGTGCAGAGCTTCGTCGGAAATTACCAGGTGATGATGCTCTTCATACGCGGGACGAATGCCTTTGAGGATTTCAATCGTCTCCTCTTCGGAGGGCTCGGCCACCTGGATGGGCTGGAAGCGGCGTTCGAGCGCCGCGTCGGATTCGATGTACTTGCGATATTCGTCCATCGTGGTCGCGCCGATCACCTGCAATTCCCCTCTTGACAACGCGGGCTTGAGGATGTTCGCCGCGTCAACGGACGAACCGGCGGCCCCCGCGCCGACCAGCATGTGGACTTCATCAATAAAAAGAATGGCTCCCGATTGTTTTAACTCGTCAATCACGCGTTTGAGTCGTTCCTCGAATTGACCGCGATACATGGTGCCTGCAACCAGCGAACCCACGTCCAGTTGCAGTAATCGTTTATTCATCAACGGCACGGGTATATCGCCTTCCACAATGCGCTGCGCGAGTCCCTCCACGATGGCGGTTTTGCCCACGCCGGGTTCGCCGATCAGCGCCGGGTTGTTCTTCGTGCGCCGCGCCAATATTTGAATCACGCGCTCGATCTCCATCTGGCGGCCGATGACCGGATCGAGTTTCTTCTCTTCGGCTTTGGCGGTGAGGTCGGTCGCCAGTTGATCAATCAGCGGGGTCTTTTGATTCGGCGCCGCGCCGCGCGCGGGACCCACGCCGGCGGGCGTCGGGGAGGAGGCGGTTTCGTTCAACACGCGGCGCGTCTGCCTGCGGATCTGATCCGCCGTCACGCCGAGTCTCCTTAATACTTCCATTGCCGCGCCGTCCACGCGCACCAGTCCAAGTAAAATGTGTTCAGTGCCGATGTAATGATGGCCGAGGCGGCGCGCTTCCTCCACGGCATGTTCGAGCACCTGTTGGGTGTCCGCGGCAAGTTCCACGCGGCTGGGATCGAAATTCGCCGACCGCGTTACCACGCGGTTGATTACCTCGCGCACGCGGTCCGGCGACATGCCAAGTTCCCGCAAGACCCGGCCCGCCACGCCTCCTTCCTCATCCATCAATCCAAGCAGAAGATGCTCAGTGCCGATATTATTATTGCGAGCGCGTTCAGCCTCCTGGTGTGCCAGGCTCAGTACGCGCCTTGCTCGCTGGGTAAATCGCTCCATGCCTGCCATAGTTTTCTCCTGTGGGTTGTGTTTATTCTACCAAAGAGTCGCCAAACTCCGTATACGAAAATAATTAGAATTTGTTTACAGGGCTGATACAATATCCTGACGTTTTATCAAAGCCAATTCTTGCGAACGCGGCGCCCAGGATACGCTTTCGCAAGCGCGCTCACGGGACGACGATCAACATGAACTCAATCTGTATTTTTTGCGGATCATCCGACTCGGTTCACGCGGACTATTTGTCTGCCGCGCGCACCCTGGGCCTGATCCTCGCTGAAAGAGGACTCCGCCTGGTCTACGGCGGCGGCAAAACGGGATTGATGGGCGCAGTGGCCGACGGCGCGCTCTCGGCCGGGGGCGAGGTCATCGGCGTGATCATCCCTTCGATGAACAACAAGTCTTTAGCGCATGACGGTTTAACCCGCATGGATGTTCCGCCCGATATGCACGCCCGCAAGGCGCGCATGCACGAACTCGCCGACGGTTACATCGCGCTGCCCGGCGGCTACGGCACCTTCGACGAATTGTTCGAAACGATCACGTGGAGTCAGATCGGTCAGCATCAAAAGCCGATCGGTTTGTTGAATGTGAAGAATTATTACGCGCCATTGCTCGCGGCGCTTGACCATGCGGTGAATGAAGGTTTCGTCTTCAAGGAACATCGTGATTCGTTATGCTGTGACGCTGACCCGAATAAATTGTTAGATGCCATGAATGCGTATGAACACCCGCACGAGGCGGTGAAGAGGTGGATGCGGAGTGAAGGATGAATGGTGAAAGTGAAGGACAGTGATCGGTGATCAGTGATCAGAGGGCAGAAAGGCGGATCTGAAATGAACATTACATACCTGGAATTCCCAGCGAAGGACTTGCAGGCGCAAAGGGATTTTTATGCGCGGATACTTGAATTGCCTGTCGTATTATCCGCTGGGAAACTTGAAGTGAAGGCTGGAAAAACAGATTTGGTTTTCACGCAAGCCGACGCCGACCTCGACGGCGCGTATCATTTCGCGTTCAATATTCCCGAAAACCAATTCCGCGCCGCGAAGGAGTGGGTGACGAATCGAATCCCTTTGCTTCGTAATGAAGAAGGACAAGACGAATATGACTTCGCCAGTTGGAACGCGCACGCCTTCTATTTCAACGACGCGGCCGGAAACATCCTGGAGTTCATCGCGCGGCATGATTTACAAAACGCCGTGAATGAAGAGTTCAACAGCGGACAAATCCTCAATATCAGCGAAATTGGTTTGCCGTCTGAAGACGTGGTTGGTCTCGCAAACGATCTTTGCGCGCGGCTTGGCTTATCCATCTTCAGGCAGGAGCCGAATGAAACGTTTACGCCAGTCGGCGATAACCACGGCTTGTTCATCATTCCCGTCGTGGGTCGCTTATGGATGCCGACTCACGGTTCGGGCGCGCCTGCCAAGTTATTGCCCGTCAGAGTGAGAGGCGGCGCAAACAGCAAAAAGTGGGAGGTGAGCGGCGCGCCGTACCGTATCCATTTCACATGAGGCGATTTTCTCAAATTTGAAACGTGAGACTTATCCAACCCAGCCCTCGCTCCCCCATTTTTAACGGGAAAACTCCCCCCATTGGAACTTCCGCCGCGAATACTTCGACACGGCTCAGTACAAGTTTCGCGAATTCTCGCGAATTTTCAAATCCATTCGCGAAAACTCGTGGAATTCGCGGCAAAGGATTTTCTGTTTGGGATTCAATCCCGCCAGAAACAGAAGAGCCGAAAATCATTGACAGCGCGGCGTCTTTACAAGACCTACCTGACATCAGTAGGAATAATTCTGAATATGGAGATTGACGGCATGTAATTGCTAACCGCTGAGAAACCAAGCGTCCACTCCGGTATTGGGACTGCAAAATTGGCTGCGAGTTGGATGTGGAAGCGGGGGTCGTCATTGATCTTCAACAGATCAATAACATCTACGCCGATATTGTCCACTGGCATGGAAACGTATAAGCAGCTCACATCCCGTTTCAGCAAGTAATCTGGAAAGCCGCCCGGATTATCCATGATTCTGGGAATATCTTTGTTGACAAACCCCAGCAAGTCAACAACCGGCTGATGAGCGTAGTAACGAAGAGGACCCAGGTCTGTCGTACCGATTGATTTATAGGGATCGCATTCCCTGTCAACATATTCCGCCGCGGCGATCCTGACATTCAGCATGAAGCGGATATTGGCTTGATAAACGCGATACCAATATTGCAGGCTCGTGATCAGCAAAAGAATAACAATGGATGTTGCCGCGACCCTCGAAAACCTGTTCGGAAGCATGAGGGATAATAACAGAATACCCGACCAGAAAACGAGATGGTTCATCGGCGCATATCGGCCGGCCGCGCCCGGTTGAGGCAGGAATATGGCATAGGCGAGGTTGTGCAGCAGGGTCCATACAAACATGACCAGGGCTAATCGGTGACTGGGATTGGAAAGTTTAATGAGATGTTTTCGGCGCCACATTTCCACCCCATATTTTATTAACAGGGGGACAATAAGGACTATAAATAACGCTATGCTTATAATCGGGACGGATAAACCGCTCCCCTCCCAAAATCCGGGAGACCGCCATGCGGGACCAGGCATGGAAACGCCTCCGAGCATATACAATACCGTATAAACCATCCATGACATTACGTAAAATAAAGAAGGCTTTGTAATGATCCACCCCATCCATGAATTGTATTCATTTATTAAGCGCGCGATCTCTTCGTTTATTAATCGCTTACCCTGGTAACTGGTTGGAAATGGAACGCCCTCACGCAATTGCAGATACACAACCCAGGGAATAAGCAGCAGACACATCGCAACGACCATGCTTATGATCTGGGGCGATAGCTTGCGATTACGCGGGATTTCAATAACCAGAATGGCGGCGGCCAATCCGATCCCCTCAATGCGGGTTAGCGCCAGAAATCCGAGGAGCGCCCCAGTCAACAGCCATCTTTCCCGATTATAGGCGTATAGAGTTAACAAGCCCAATGCGGTAAAAAGAATAGTTTCCATACCCGAAAGCGCAATCCACACAACGTTTCCCGAAGCCACACATATCAGCGCCGCCGACAAAGCCATGACTTGCCGCTTACGCGATTCGAAGCGCTGTAAAAGTATATAAGCCAGATCGAAACAGAGAATCCCCACCGCAATGAGCAACCCAATGCCCAGGATTCTAGCCCCAATAAGCGGGGGAATTCCGATCGTCAGGAGCGCAGTCAGGATATATACCCAAAGCGGGCTGGTGGTTCCAATGCCCTCGACGATACCCGGATTGAAGGTAAACTCGCCTAGTTGATGGAGATTCCTCGCATAAACGAAGTGGATATAGGAATCCCCCATTGGAAAGACCAGCGGCTCCGGAAGAATGAAGAAAGAGGTCAAGCCAAGCGCCACGATCGTAATCAGTATAACCGGTAGTATATATGCATTGGAATAAAACAATTTATATTTTGCCGGCCGATCGGCTGCCTGCCAATTGAACATTCGTTATCTCCTGATTCCATCAAACGGTTATATTTTCCATCAAAATTATTTGTAAATCCTTAACCCGATAAGCCGAAAAGAACGAATGGATCAATCAAACCCGCTGTTTAGCGCGGGAAAAGCCGGGACATTCCGGTTAATTTCAGCGCGCATGAACGCCGCGACGGTTTCAAACAGATCGCGGTTGAATTCTTCATAAGTGAACGGCCTGGGGGGCTGGTGGAACGGATACGTGAGCCGCGCCACATTCACGTCCGCGAAGTGGTCATGTACGATGTTCAGTGTAACGTCGAAATGCAGGAGCGGATCGTAAATGGACATGGCGAAGTAACACGGGACCTCGTGTTTGATCGGCGCGACCTCAAACTCTGTGGTCAGGATTTCCTGGACCTGGGCATTCACGACGGTCAGGGTGTCGGCGGTGATCTTGCCAAGTTTTCTTTGCAGAGGGATCGTTTCTTCGAGGCGACCGGCCTTTTGCAGGCCCTTCACGAGGATGGGCGTTGTACGCGGGTTGCGCGCCAGGCTGTGGAAACGCGCCTGAACGGCTGGGCGCGCAAGCAGTTTGGTGAGTTGTTGCAACCAGAATTGCCTGGTTGGGGAAAGCGTCAGGGCGCGGGTCCCAAGACACGGAGCAATCAATCCCAAACGGTCAACGCGGGCGGAGAGGCGTTCGAACGTCCGCATCGCCAGAATTCCCCCAAAGGAAAAGCCGAGCAGGTTGAAACGGTCGAAGCCCAGTTCGTCAACCATCTGCTCCACGAGGCAGGCCACCTGATGGCTGGAGAAGCGCTCGCGGAACGGCGTGGATTTTCCATGCCCGGGGAGTTCGAAGAAATAGACCCGGAACCATTGCCCAAGGAATTGCGCCAGCGACAGCCAATCCTCCAATTCCGATATGGTGGCCGGCACCATGACGAGCGGATCGCCTTTGCCCGTCTCCAGGACGTGCAGGCGCGCGATGGGCAGGTCAATGAAGAATTTTCTATATGAGGCGGGTTGGACGTTGATCATGGGTCTTCTCTTTTCAAATACTGCAATGCAGGTTGTTTATTTTACGTTTTCACAGTTTTCCATCGACGCGGATCATTGCCAGGAATAAGTCGGGGCGCGCCTGTCCTGCCAGTTCTTGATACAGTTTTTCATACGAGGACCATGTGCGGTGAATATCATGCCCTTCGGTGAGAAGACGCCCATCTTTGCCTATGATACGCGCTTTCTTCGGGTTGCGCAATAGGGCGGCGGTAGTGTCGCTGAGGGTTTGGGTGTCTTCTGGATTCGCGGACAGTCCGTTTACACGATCATATACGATCTCCGGGATGCGGGTCGCGCGGACGGCGATAATTGGCAGGCAAGCCTCGGCGATGTATGCAATACACATGATGTTTGCTTTACGCGAGAATCAATGACGACGTGCGGCTTCTGGCGATATACCACGCAAGACCAATGAGAATAAAAACGACGGCTATCATAGCCCAGCCCGCGCCTGAAATATGCCCGCCCAATGCGCCCACCGCGCTGGTGGCTACGCAAGCCATGCCGCGTCCCAGCAGGTTCGCGATTACAAAACGGCGGCGCGAGATGGTCCCCAAACCGGCCACATAGCACATGGCGTCATTCGGCACAAGCGGCATAACCAGCATTGTGGCGAAAAACCCAATGCCCTGACCTTGCGCGGCTTTGTCCCAGCGCGCCAGGACCTCCGGGGAAATCCAGCGTTCCGCAAATGGACGCCCGTAGCGGCGCGCCAATACGAAGGCAAGTTCGCCGCCCGCCGCGAGACTGAGCCACGAAAGCAGGAATCCGCCCCAGAAACCGTAGAGGTAGCCGCACGCCACCATCAAGGCTTGACCGGGGATGAAGGCCAGGAAGACTTGCAGGACAAAAAGTATGAACAACGTGGCGGGACCCCAAATGCCGGCCTCATGCAGGGATGTTGTCACGGCGTCGAAATTCCCAAACCAATCCCATGCGGCGGCGATTTGATTGCGAAATATCCATAGACCCGCCAGAGCGATAACCAGTCCGATCAATTGTTTAGCGTGATTTTTGTTCATGGCGATCTCCTTTGCCCTCTCACTATCACATATTCGAACCGCCAAAACCAGAGGTTGAACTGCCAAAAAACGCCAGATTCCAAAATTCGACCCCAAGAGTCGAATCTTTGGGGTCGAACGGCGGGGAAATAAGGACAAATTCCGGTTTACAACCAGGACGAGGCGAAGTTGCAGGCGTGGGTGAGCGCCTGATCGGCGAACGAGCGGCTCAAATGCGACTCGGGCGTTTGCCTGGCGCTCAGCATGCAATCTTCATGGAAGGAGCGGCGCAATTCCCATGCCAGCGCCGGATCGTTGATCGCAAGGCAGGTTTCAAAGCAATTACGCATGGACTCGGCCGTCAGGTTGGCGGACCCGCAGAGGATATCGCCCCGGTCGTTCCATACTGCCTTGCAGTGCATAAACCTGTCGGTGTAGCGATGCGCGTTCCCGCCCGCGCAGATTAGTTTATGCACATGGATGTAACTGGCAAGATCAACTGCGCGCACGCGCGCCCTGTGCGAGAGCAGGACGTTGACGTGCGCGCCCTTGCGCGCCCGCTCGCAGAGCGCGTCCAGGATTTCGTCGTCGGGCAGGAAGTGCCAGGCGCGGATGAAGACGGCGTTTTCCGCGCGGTGGATCAAATCCAGCAAAGACGCGCGGATGCCATAATGATGTCCGGGGACGGTGAGCCACAAGCGTTCGTTCCCGACATGCAATTCGTTCACGTCTAACGAACGCGCATTAACGTCCCCGCGCGTTGAAAAACCAAGCAGAAAGTCATACACGCGATGGAAGGCGTCGCCCAGTTCGCCGTCCACGCGCATGTTGGTGTCGGTCCAGGAGGTGTAGTAATCGCCGATATTCGATCCGCCGAAGAGAACTGTGCGGTCGTCAATCGCCGTAAATTTGGCGTGGACGCGGTTGTTGATCTGTAAAGGAGCGGCGGGACGAAAGATATCCACCTGCACGCCGAGGGAACGGATGTGATCGAGAATTTCCAGGTTGCGAAAAGTACGGCGCGGCGCGTCCGTCAATTGACCGATCTCATCCACCAGCAGGCGGACGCGGACGCCCGCGTTCATTTTGGCGCGCAAGACCTTCAAGATTTCCCGCGCCCATTCGCCGTCTTCAAACGCCAGGTAGCACATTGAGATTTCCTTTTGCGCGGTCGCGAGTCGCGTGATCAGATCGGCGTAGTAGTCCTGGACTTTTGTGAAGAGCGTATGTGTGTTTATGATGTTCTCCTTTGTTGACCCAACTATCGCGGTTGATGAAGCGGACAAAAAGATTGCCCTGCGTTATACGGGATGTTCCATCTCCGCCAAAGTCCGCGCCAGCGAACGGATGGCGCTGCGGCGCGTGCGGTTGAACGTCCCTTCGGAGATGTATAACCTGCTCATGATGTCGCGGTTCTGGACGCCGTTCACGTACGCCTCGCGCAGGATCACGTACGAATACCACTCACGCGGCGCCGGTTCACGCGGGACTTCGGGGCCGGGTCGCATTTTTTCGAGCGCTTCCAACATGACGGCGTGTACGGCCTTCCCGCGCTCGATGTGGGTCTTATTTTCTCCCGCCAGTTGTTTTCGGACAATCCCCAGTTCCGCCAGTTGCGAATCGGCGAGAAATTCATAATCGAATATATTTCTCAGGGCCAGGTCAATCGTCTCCACCGGGATTCTGCTCCTTGCGACGGATGGGATCGGCGCTTCGCTCGCGATCTGCTCGACCTTTTCGAGATGCTCGGCGTTTCTGTGGTGGATGAAAAGCGCCTCCGCGATCTGATCGGCGGGATATAACAACGCCTCCACGTCCACGCGCGTGTATTGGATGCCGTTCGACGGGCGACCCAAAACCAGCGCGCCGATCTGTTGTGTTTCGATGTAAAGCGGCACGAGCAACGCGGCGTCCTCCAGCGGCGCGGCGAAGCGCCCCGGGGTGAGATGAATGTAATCGTCGGCGGCGAGCAGGCCCGACTGAAGTTCGAGATCGCCCCACTTCCAGCGTTGTTGAGCGATCAGGCGCGCCGTCCCGTCTTCGAAGGTCAGGATCAAACCGTACGTCGCTTTGATCGGGTCGCATAACGCGTCGAGGATTTGCTCCAGCGTGATCTTTATGTTTTCGTTTTCGCCCGCCAGCCGCCGGAGGTTCCGCAGGCTGGCGCGCAGACGCCGCGTCTCATCGCGGTAGAAGAACCAATCCAAAAAGATCGAAGCGGCGTTAAGACCCATGTGCGTCATAACGCCCAATAACGGCATAAAGATGACGATCACTTTGGGCGCCTGGTAGGCATAGACCAGTATCCACGCGACGAGGACGTAGATGCCCGCCATCGCCATAATGCCGATCAAGTTGTAGAAGAAGTCGCGGTCAATGGTGCGTTTTTGGACCAAGGCGCTGTAGCGCGCAATGCCGTATCCCACCATCGCCACAAAGACCGCCAGCACGCCGGACATGACCGCCATCGGCATCGGAAAAAGATCAAGCCCCGACGAGACGAGCGAGACCGGCGCGATCAAGCCGGTGATCAAAGTGGCGGCGATCAGGGTCCGCAACTGGCGGCGGATGATCGCGTTGGGCGCGATATAGGCGGAGCGCGTCAGGTTGACAATGCACATGATCGTCAGGCCGATCAGCGCGATTCCAAAGATCGGATAGAGCGGGCCGGCGCGCAGGCTGTTGAGGTAGAGCGGATCGCCCCCTTCCGCCGAAAAGAAGATCTGCGTAAACGTCTGCACCTGGATGGCGGCCATGGCGATACCATAGGCGAAGATCACACGCGCCCAGCGCCAGGCGTTCATTTTGCCGGGTCGCATCAACAGGGTGGCATGATGCCAGAACGCAATCGAAGGCGCGACAGACCAACCCTGCAGCCAGGCGTTGGCGCCCTGCGCGAACCTGCCGGAGGGCCAGAACGGGAAGAGAAACCTCAGACCCGACGGGCGAAACTCCGGCACAGGCGGCGGATTGAGCGCCAGTAATATGTTGATGAACACTCCGCCCAGCGACCAAAGCGTCAGAGCCGTGAGCCAGGCCGTCGGCGCGCGCGGATTGCGCGTGACCAGATACAAGCCCAGCCACAAGGACCCTAATAGCGCGATCAGATTTAACGTGAACGTAATTTGATATAACGTCATAGATATCCGCTCAAACCCCCGTCGCTGCGACGGGCTTTAGCGCAAGCCTCCGAAAGCGGAGGTCATGCAGTAACGTTCTTTTCCACCAGCATCCTTGCCAGCCCGCGGATCGCGTTGCGACGCGTGCGGTTGAACGTCCCTTCGGAGATGTATAGGCGCGCCATGATCTCACGGTTTGGCACGCCCTCCACATACGCGTCATATAACACCGCATGGTTATACCAGACGCGCGGCAACGGTTCGGGCGGGCGTTTTTCCGCGGGCTTGAACGCCTCGATGGAATTGGTGAGGATCTCCTGCAGGCGTTTGCCGCGTTCCACGTGCGATTCAGCCCGGATGGGCATCTTCTCCGCCAGCGCGCTTTGCCCCAGCGCGATCGCATCCGGCAGATGCCGCAATGCCTCCTCCACCAGCCTGATGAATTCCTCATCGGGATTGGAGGCAATCGAATCCAACATGCCGCCCGCCGCCGCGGAGGTCAATTGATCGGCGGACGATTGCGATCCGGTCGTTGAGTCGCGCCCCGGATCGTTTTGCCGCGCTCCCGAAGCGTTCAACGAAACGACGGTGCCGATCTCATCGGCCACTTCGGCAAGCAGTTCCAGGTTGCCTTTTGAATATTCCATGCGCGAGCGCGCCTTCTCGATGCCGACGGCGGCCACCTGCAGGCGGCCCTCAAACGAAGGCGCGATCCATGCCAGCGACGACAATTGCGCGCTGTTGGGACGCGATAAATCTTCGCAAGCCACCGCCTCTGTGGACAACGCGCTTCCCGCCGCGACCGAGGACCTGCTCGCCATTACCAAAAATTCTCCTCCCCGACGAATCGCCACGAACCCGCCCGGCGCTTCGAGCGTCTGGCATAGCCGGTCGAGACCCTCCTGGAAACGCGCCTTGAGCGTCTCCTCATTGGAAGCCTCGCCGTCGAGTTGCCGGAACTGCTTTCTCAGTTCGCTTTCGCGACGCGCCCGCGAACGCTCCAAAAATTCGCGCGTCAAATCATAGACGCCGATGCTCAAAATGACAAACCCAACCACCGCCGAGAGGCTCCCTACAGGCATGCCCCCTCTCCATGCAAAGAAGGCGGTAACGGCAGCGAGTCCCAGCGCGGATAAAGTGGTCAACGGAAAATCCTCGAGCGTCGCGCGGCGTTCCGTCCAGGTCTGGTGGCGCAAAACGGATAAGCCCAGCACGAACACGCCGCAGAAGGCCAGCGTATCCTGGATGATGCGCGGCGTGGTCGTGCTTTGCAATGTGAACGCCGCGAAAATAATGGAAACCGCCGGGAAGATCGAAGCCACCAGGAAATACTTGCCGCGCCGCGTCAAGCCCACGCGGTCGCCGATCAGCAGGTTGAGCATGATCCCCAGGGAGGCGAAGAGTTGATACGATCCATAGACTCGATACGCCCAACTATTGATATTCATGCGCGTCGAGTACAGCGCGTAGCCCGCCTCGTTGATGAACGCGCCGGGTTGCGCGAGAAATATAATGGACAGCGCGCCGAGCGCGTACACTCCCCACTCGCTAAACCGGTAACGGATCTGATCGCGATCGGACATCACGTGGAACGTCGCGCCATACCAGCCGCCCAGCGCGATCACAAGCAGAACGGCGCGCGCCGACGCCATCCCCGGTGTTTGCGCGAAAAAGTTGTTGTAGCCGCCGTAGTAAAAACCGGAGAGCGCCAGCATCACGACGACCACGCGCAGCGTCATGCGGCTGGGGAAGCCGCGCGCCAGCAGGTAGAGTCCCATCCACAGCGTGATGGACATGGCAAACAACGTAACGGCGATTGTGGACTGGAGCAACAAGGGATTATTTTCCCAGAGCCTCGACAAATTCGCCGACGCTTGCAAAGCGTTCCTCCGGTTTTTTGGCGAGGGCTTTCATAATGGCTTGGGCGGCGGATTCGGATAATGAAACAATGTCGCGCGGATCGGGCGGCGGCGCTTCGAGATGAGCCTTCACCATCGCCCAGGTATTGCCGCGCTCGAAGGGTCTTTTGCCGGTCAGCATCAGGTATGCCAGCACGCCGAGGCTGTATTGATCGGCCCGGCCATCCAGGTCTGATTCGCTTTGGATCTGCTCCGGCGAAATATAGTCCGCCGTGCCAAGCATGTCGCCGGTCATCGTCAGCCGCGTGCGCTCGCTGGTGAAACGCGCGATGCCAAAGTCCATGAGGATGGCGCGGTGGGAGCGGTTGCCTGAAACGGCGGTGAGCGGTTCGACGATCACGTTGGAGGCTTTGATATCGCGATGCACGATCCCCTGCGCGTGGGCATGGTCGAGGGCGGAGGCCAGGTCGCGGAGCAGGGGCAGGCTTTCGTCGAGCGGGAGGCGTCCGCGCGTCTTCAAAATCTGCGAAAGAGTCTCGCCGGTCAGATATTCCATGACGATGTAGGGCAGCCCGTCCTGTTCGCCGTAATCGTAAATGTTGATGATGTTCGGATGTTTGAGGCGCGCCATCATTTCGGCTTCGCGCGCAAAGCGCTTGTTGAAATCGCGGTCTTCCTTGAAATAATCGGAAAGGATTTTGATCGCCAGGGCGCGGTTCAACGTGGGATGGTTGGCCTTGTAGATTTCGCCCATGCCGCCGCGCGCAATCAACTCGAGACCGGTGTATTCTCCGACGCTGGCGACCGTGTGGACGGGCAGGCGTAAAACTTTTTCGATCTTGGCGTTCTGCCGCTTTGCCCCGCCAAAATCGAATTCGATGCCGAAGATTTTTTTATTGACGAAGTTGCGCGAGACTCTCAACGTGGGGTTGAACAAACTGACGACCGCCGCCGTGGCGATCATAATGCCCGCCGTTGGAGGATTCTCGCCGCCTGTCACGGCGCGGAAGAGAGACTGCAGCCCGATCAGGAGGCCGCCGAAGACCGCCGCCAAAAAAATCGCCAGCAGGCCGTAGACCAGCGAACGGTTGATCACCAGTTCGATATCGTAGAGGCGATAACGCAAAATGGAAAAGACCACCGCAATCGGAATCGTGATCTGCGCGACCACCGACAGCGTTTGCGCCAGCAGTCCCTCCACCAGGCTCGCGCCCGCGGATGGATTTGCGGCGCGGAAGAAGATGCCGAATATGTTGACGCCGACGCCGACCAGGCTCCCGACCGCCACGCCGAAAATAACCCACTTCAATTGCGCGCGTTTGACGGCGCTGTCTGTGTTGCGATAACGATGGATTTGCGCGTATACGCCCGTGCCAAGCATGGTAAGCAGTGAGAGTTCGAATATCAGATGCCCGCTTGCAGCGTCGCTGTATACGCTGAACGGAAACGACACCCAGAACGCCGAAACCATCACCCATACGCACCAGATGCCCGCCAGGTAAATCATCCAGCGCTTTTGAATTTTCCCGTCCGGGAAGAGATAACAAGAAAGCGGCAGGCATAGCAGCACCATGCTGACGATGAAACGGACGGGGACGGTTAATGCGGGAATTTCCTCGATCCGGTTCAACGGCGTGAACGCGTTGACGCCCTGCCCGATCAGTGTAAACGCCACCAGCAGCGCCAGCCATTCGTCCGATTTATTCCAAAAAATAATGACGCCTGAAATTCCAAACGCGATCGCCAGCGTTACAATCAACCCCATTCGATAGGTCGCATAAAACCTCACGCTCATCCCGATCTGCCGCAACGCCTCCAGTCTTTCAGTGTCCAGGGATATGACGTATCTTTCATAATCCAGCGGGACGCCCAGCGCGAAGAAAGTTACAGCCGCAAGCGTCAAGACGACGAACGCGCCGCGCGCGACGGGGAGGCTGGTTCGGTTTAGACGCAGATTCGTGGCTGTGGCAGACGTTGGAGACATTCGACCTTCGCCCTCGACTTGATCTCTGATTGACGATATAAAGATTATATGCGATTTCAGACCGGTTTTGTCGGTGAAATTTATTGCGGGGGCGTTCGGGTTTTGTCATGCCGCCGCGTTGTTTAGGGAGCGTAAATTATTAACTTCCATCATGTCGTTGCGAGTATCTCCACAGCGAAAAGAGTCGCTGTTCATAGCATCCCCTTTGGGGAAAGTGAAAGAAACAAAAGAGTCATGTCGTTGCGAGTATAGCCACAGCGAGGTCGCTGTTCAAAGCGAAAGAAACAATTTGGCATAAAATATGTCATCATGTCCAGACAGTGAGACCGATCCCTCAATGGTGTGAAAGAGCCCGTTTGCGAGTATG
>Ga0247727_10003210_pt1 | contig 36468 bp, 36 predicted proteins | sample WisWelCaveWW1625_FD_202498 | JGI IMG/M metagenome (GOLD analysis project Ga0247727, IMG submission 202498) | Biofilm microbial communities from Wishing Well Cave, Virginia, United States - WW16-25 | ecosystem: Environmental > Aquatic > Deep subsurface > Groundwater > Cave microbial mat | place...
ACACGCCCCAGGCGTATTTGGCAAAGCGGTTCAGTCGCATTTGGAATCTTTCTCCGTAACTATCCGCCGAGCCTGAGCAGTTGCCTTTCTCCTTCGACGGGCTGGTAGAATTTTACCGTATGTCTAACCCAAACAGCCTTCGTATTGTCGTCATCATCTCAGCCAATGTCGAGTGGCAGGCCGTCTGCCAGCGCTTCCCTGACGCCAGCCGCGAAGTTTCGCCGCTTGGAGAGTGGTTCAAAGTTGAACTGATAGTCGGCGGCTCCGCCGAACCCGCCATTTTCTTTCATGGCGGCTGGGGCAAAATTGCGGCGGCGGCTTCGGCGCAATACGTGATTGATCGCTGGTCGCCCAAACTGCTGATCAACCCGGGCACGTGCGGCGGCTTTGCCGGTGAGGTCGAAGCGGGCGCGATCTTGCTGGTGGAGCGAACGCTGGTTTACGACATTGTCGAGCAGATGGGAGACGCGGCTGAGGCGATTGACTTTTACACAACCATGCTCGACCTGTCGTGGCTGAGCGAACCGTTGCCACTGCCAGTGCGCCGCTCACTGTTAGTCTCCGCCGACCGTGATTTGATCGCCTCAGAAATTCCACGCCTGAAAGCCGAGTATGGCGCGATTGCCGGAGATTGGGAGTCGGGGGCGATTGCGTTCGTGGCAAAGCGCAACGGCGTTCGTTGTTTGATTCTGCGCGGCGTGACAGATTTGGTGAGCGAGCAGAGCGGCGAGGCCTACGGCAACTTTGGGCTGTTTGCGAAGCGCGCGGAAGCGATGATGCGACGGTTGGTTGAGGGGTTGCCGGGGTGGATCGCGCGGACGCGCATCTGAGCAAATTTTCAAAAACCGACGATAATTGTCTTCATTATGAGTGGTCACTCGCCCGAAGGCAACGCGCCCGGCCAGACTGTCATCCAACAAGGCGGTGTGGCTGTTGGCCCCGATGGTTCAGCCACGGTCGTTGGCGACATTGTCGGACGCGACAAGATCGTCAATGTCGCCCTCAGTCGCGAAGACGCCCGGATACGGCGCGATCAACTTATCCTCCTCAATAAAGTCAAGGTGTTCTGGGTCAAAGGCGTGTTGGAGAAGTCTGTTCACAGTGAGGCTCTGATCGAACTGGGCAAGCAGACTCAAGCCGACGCCGTCGAACGCGAGCGGCCGTGGGACATGACGCTCGAAATATCCGAACAAGAGAGTCGCACGATCCCGCCTGGCAAGAAGATCAGCGAGATTTTCGACGAGATGGAGCATGCCCTGCTGATTTTGGGCGCGCCCGGCTCCGGCAAGACCGTCACCCTTCTCGAACTCGCCCGCGATCTCATCGCCCGCGCCGAGCAAGACCACACCCACCCTATCCCCGTCGTCTTCAACCTGTCTTCGTGGGCCGAGCGCAAGCCGCCGCTGGCCGAGTGGCTGGCCGACGAGATGAGCGTCAAGTATCAAATCCCGCGCAAGATCGGGCGCAAGTGGCTGGCGGACAACGACATCCTGGCCCTGCTCGACGGGCTGGACGAAGTGCAGGTCGAGAGTCGAACCGCGTGTGCGGAGGCCATCAATGCCTATTATGGCGAGCATGGTTTGGCCGGGATCGCAGTATGCAGTCGCGTCGAAGAGTATGGCCTGTTAAAGGCCAAACTCAAACTCGCAAGCGCAATTTTGATCCAAGCGCTCACCGATGACCAGATCGCGGATTACGTGGCTTCCTTCGGCGCAAAACTGGCCGGACTTTACAAAGCCCTGCGCCTCGACGTGGCATTGAAAGAACTGGCCCACTCGCCCCTCATGCTGGGCGTGATGAGTTTGGCCTATGCGGACGTGTCCTATGAGGATGTGCTGCGTGGAGAACTTGACTCGATGGAAGCACGGCGCAAGCGCCTGTTCGACACCTACGTTGAGCGAATGTTCAAGCGCAAAGGCGCCGATAGACGCTACTCGCGGGAGCAGACGATCAAATGGCTGTCGTGGCTGGCGCGAGGGATGGAGGCGCACAAGCAGAGCGTATTTTTGATTGAGGGGTTACAGCCGAGTTGGGTGTCGAGTCCGTTATGGCGATGGCAATATGTGCTCATCTCTCGACTCATTGCCACATTTATTATCGGATTGTTTTACGCATATACAGGGTTACTAAATAGTGTTTTGGAGTCAGGGTTAGTAGGGAGTTTCGGATCAGAATTAGGATTGTTTTATAGCCTAATTGTTGTTCCAATGTTCCAATTTATTAGCATTTGGCTGATAGGTGGGCTAAGCATTGGGATCATAGACGCAATTCGTTTCGAAATTGACCATTCCCACAACACATTTTCAATGCCTGCCAACCCTGTAATCAACATGATAATTTTTGGGGTAATTGTTGGATCAGGCGTTGGTCTAATTACAGGGGCAATTGACAGCCTCATAGAGGGGCCAGCTCGTGGCATAGTCAGCGCATTAGGCACCGGACTGGTCGTGGGTGCTATGTGCGCTCTCATTTTTGGGTTACGGAGCTATAAGCAAAGCATTAGGTCAGACATTCAAACCGTCGAGTCCTTAAGTTGGTCATGGCGCAGAGCGGTAAAAAACAGTGTCATTGGATTGATTGCTGGATTGGGACTTGGGCTGTTAAGTGTATGGACCTTCTATGCCCTTGATGGGTTTTCGATTCTCTATAATAGACTTGCAGAGTTTGCAGGACTCCCCACCACATTATTTATTAATGACACAATTCTTTGGCTTACGGTTGGCCTGGTAATATTTATGTTAGGGGTGTTCGGCATGCAAATCAGCGGTTTATTTGGTGGCTTAACAAGCAAGATTGTAGAACTGAAGCTCGCTCCTAATCAAGGTATACGCCTCTCCTTTAGAAATTCTTTATTTGCCGGCCTCATCTTCGGCCTTGGCTTTCAAATTATATTTGGATTGACCTTTGGAGTAGTTAGCGGGTTACTCCTCATAGCTGGGGCGGTTACCGCCAGGACCCCCGTTTCAGTTGTTACATTGGCTATCACGATAATTGTTGCGCTGATTTTCGGCCTAATTGCTATGATCTTTTTTACATTGTTAGCGACATTAACCTATGGGCCGTTCTTGGGATCTCTAGGCGCCCTCTGGTACGGCGGCCTCGATGTCATCCAACACTACACCCTGCGCGGTATCCTCTCCCTGACCCAGCCTCGCCTCCCCTTCAACCTCGCCCGCTTCCTCGACTACTGCGCCGAGCGCGTCTTCCTGCAAAAGGTCGGCGGCGGGTACATCTTCGCGCATCGGTTGCTGTTGGAGTACTTTGCGGCGAGAGAACAACGGATTTAGCGAATTCGACGGATTGATCCGCTGAATTCGGAGTATCCGTTGTTCTTTTTTTTACGGCCCTCCATACCGACCCTTTGGCAGTTTACATCGCGGCGACACCTGACAGGTTCGCTTCGCGAAACGCGAAGCATGTCAGGTGTCGGCGCGCTTCGGTTGTCATCCTCCCCATCCTTTGCTATACTGCGGTTACACTACAACCGGAGCCTCCTCACGTGCGCCACTTTCTTGCCATTGCCGACCTAAGCAAAACCGAAATCGAAAACCTGCTCGACCTGTCGCTTAAACTGAAAAAAGAACGCGCCAAAGGCGGCAACAAGCCTATGCTGGCCGGCAAGACGCTGGGCATGGTCTTTCAAAAGCCGTCGCTCCGCACCCGCGTCTCGTTCGAAATGGCGATGCACCACTTGGGCGGCCAGGCCATGTATCTCTCGCCGGCCGAGATCGGCCTCGGGCAACGCGAGTCGGTTCCGGACGTGGCCCGGGTGCTGGCCGGTTACGTGGACGCCATCATGGCCCGCGTCTTCGATCACCAGCACGTGCTCACCCTGGCTGAATACTCAACGGTTCCGGTGATCAACGGGCTGTCGGACTACAACCACCCCTGCCAGGCGTTAGCCGACGTGTTGACCATCCTCGAGCGCAAACCCCGACTCGCCGGGTTGACCGTCGCCTATGTGGGCGACGGCAACAACGTTGCCACCTCGTTGGCCCACCTCTGCGCCAAACTCGGCATGAATTTCCGCATCGGGGCGCCGCCCGACTACGAACTGCCCACGCCCGTCGTCATCAAAGCCCGCGATCTTGCCGCCGAAAGCGGAAGCCAGATTTTCGAGACGGTTGACCCGTACGAAGCCGTGCGCGAGGCCGACGTGATCTACACCGACACCTGGACGAGCATGGGGCAAGAAGCCGAAACCGAAAAGCGCAAGGCCGTCTTTCCGCCTTATCAGGTGAACACCTCGTTGTTGAGCAAGGCCAAACCCGACGCACTCGTCATGCACTGCCTGCCCGCCCATCGCGGCCACGAGATTACCGACGATGCCGCCGACGGCCCCAATAGCGTCATCTTCCCGCAAGCCGCAAACCGCATGCACGCGCAAAAAGCCATCCTGGTCACCTTGCTTGGCGGGAACAACACCAAGAAGGTCGCCGCCAGAAAGTCGGCCAAACCGAAGAAGGCCGCAAAGAAGAAGTAACTACTGATCACTGTTTACTGTTCACTCATCACTTAATTATGGCCGGTCGTCGTGACATATTCGAGAAAGCTGTAAACGAGGGCAACTCCGCCGCCTGGGATCAGCAGTGGGAGCAAGCCATTGCCGCCTATCGCGCGGCCCTGGCAGAATTTCCCGACAGCGTCCCGGTGCTCTCCAACCTGGGCCTGGCCCTGCTGGCCGAGAACAGGCTGGAAGAGGCGCTCATCGTCTACCAACACACTGCCCGGCTCAGCCCCGGCGACCCGGTCGCCGTCGAAAAGTCGGCAGAGATTTTGGAAGAGCTTAAGCGAGTCGGCGAAGCGGCCCTGGCCTATCTGGCCGTCGCCGAAATCCACGCCACGCGCCGCGACGCCGTGAAGGCCATCGAAAACTGGAGCCGCGCCGCCGAGCTGGCCCCCGACAACCTGCAAGCCCACCTGCGCCTGGCAACAGCTTACGACCGCACCAACCGGCCCGCTGAAGCAATTACCGAATACCTCGCCGTCGCCCGCCTGATGCAACAACAGGGCGACGGTCAAAAAGCCTTACAAGCCGCGCAACGCGCAATTCAGCTCGACTCGCGCAACAACGAGGCACTGCAGGCTCTGGATATGATTCAGCACGGCGTGTCCCTGCCCGCCCCTCGAAAACGAGGCGGCACCGGCCCGCTTCGCAAGCGGCCCTTCGCCGACTTTGCTGAAGAAGCCGCCGCTGACCAATCCTCCAAGGCCGGGAAAAAATCGAATCCGCTCATCACCGCCCGCGAGGCGGCCATGACCAGGCTGGCCTCCCTGCTGTTCGACATCGGCGACGAGGAACCCGAACCGGTTCGCCACGGCCAAACCGGCCTCTTCAAAAAGGCCGTCACCGATCCGTTCAGGAACGCGCGCGACAGCAAGGCCCAGATCATCACCCACGTCACCCAGGCCATTGACCTGCAAACCAAAGGCGATCTCAATTCGGCGGCGGCCTTCTACGAAAAGGCGCTCCGGGCCGGAATGGAACACGCCGCCCTCAACTACACCCTGGCCGCCGCCTACTTTGACCTCGAACGCTACACCGACGCCGTCAAGCAATTCCAACCGGCCACCAACCATCTCGACTTCGCCGCCGGGGCGCACTTCGGCCTCGGCCTGTGCTATGGCCGCGAAGGCGAAATGAAGAACGCCATCAGCCACCTGCTCAACTGCCTGCGTCTGGTGGACATGACCACCGTCCCGCCGCACAAGGCCGACTCGCTGAGCGGGTTGTACGAAAACTTCCAGGAAAGCCTGAGCCGCAGTAACCAGTCCGAGGAAGAGATGACGCAGATCGGCGAAAACCTGATCGCCTTCCTCTCCGGCCCTGACTGGCAGACTCGCGTGCAACAAGCCCGCCAGCGGTTAGATTCCCAACAAGAAGGCGGAGTGCTGGCCCCGCTGGCCGAAATGCTCTACATCCCCGGCGCCGAGCACGTCATGGAAGCGATGAATTCGATTGAGAAATATCTGGCCAAGGGCTGGCTGGAAACGGCGATGGATGAGGCGCACCGGGGCATCGAACTTTCGCCTACCTACCTGCCCATCCATCTCAAGATCGGCGAAATTCTCGTGGCCCAGAACAGGCCCGAAGCCGCCATCGCCAAATACAACGTCATCGCCGAACTGTATCGCGTGCGCGGCGAGTCCCTGCGCGCCGGCCGCATTTACGAGCAAATGGTGCGCCTGGCCCCGATGGACCTTGACACCCGAGCCAAGTTGATCGACCTGCTGATAGCTCAGGGCCGCACCGAGGACGCCATCCGCCAGCACATGGATATGGCCGTTGCCCACCAGGATTTGGCCGACCTGGAGAAAGCCCGCCAGACTTACGCCGAAGCCCTGCGCCTGGCCCAAAGCCCCGGCGTAGATCGCGCGCTGGCCTCGCAAGTGCTCTACCGCATGGGCGACATTGACGTTCAACGCCTCGATTGGCGGCAAGCCCTGCGCACCTATGAGCAGATCAAATCGCTGGACCTGGCTGACGAGGAAGCTCGCACCACTTTGATCGATCTCAACTTCCGGCTCGGCCAGAGCCGCCAGGCGTTCGTCGAAACTGACGACTGGATCAAACAATTGATCGGCGCCGGCAACATCGGGGGGGCCGCCGCGTTCCTGGAAAAGTTGGTGAACGACCGCCCCGACGACATCGGCCTCCGCTCGCGTCTCGTCCGTCTCTACCAACAAACCGGCCGCAAAGTGGACGCCATCGCTCAACTGGAGACGATCGGCGACATGCAGATTCAGGCCGGGCGAAGAGCAGACGCCGCTCAAACCATCCAGGCTATCCTGGCCCTCGGGCCAACCGACCCGGCGGCCTATCAACAATTGCTGGCCGAACTGCAATCGTCGGCCTAAATGCAATATCATCTTGACTGAATTCCTCACCGAAATCGCCTTCATCTTCCAACGACTCGACTGGCTCGGCGTCGTTGATATTCTCCTAGTCACCGTAATCTTCTTCAGCTTATTCATGTTGATGCGCGGCACGCAGGCCGTGGTGCTCCTGCGCGGCGTCATCCTGCTGGTGATCGTCGTCGCTTTGTTGGGCGGCTTCTTTCGCCTGCGCGCCTTCACCTGGTTGCTCCGCAGCACCCTGCCCGCCCTGCTCCTGGCCATCCCGGTCATCTTTCAACCCGAAATCCGGCGCGCCCTCGAACGGCTGGGACGGGCCAGTGTCTTCCTCAACTTCGAAGGCAAGGAGACGAACAGCCAGCCCATCATCGAAGCAATCTGCGCCGCCTGCCAGCGGCTCTCCGAGAGGCGCTACGGCGCGCTCATCGTCATCGAACGCGAAGCGGGCTTGCAGGAATACATAGACACCGGCATCAAAATGGACGCCCTGGTCTCTGCCGAACTACTGGTGCAAATCTTTATCAAAGACACGCCGCTTCACGACGGGGCTGTCATTTTGCACAACGGGCGGATTGTCAGCGCGGCCTGCGTCCTGCCTCTCTCGACTGAGACCAACCTGGCTTATCAACAGTTCGGCCTGCGCCACCGCGCCTCGCTCGGCATCAGCGAAGTGTCCGACGCCGTGGCCGTCGTCGTCTCCGAGCAGACCGGCACGATTTCTGTGACTCACAATGGTAAAATGATCCGGCGGCTGGACGCCGCCCGTTTGCAAAACATTCTGACCGCCTTCTACCGCCCCCGGGCTAAAGGAGTCTGGCGCTGGTTCAGACGCGCCGAACCACAAAAAGAGTCGGCCAAAAAATCTTCCGAAGCAGGAATGTAGGGGCGACCGGTGGGTCGCCCCTTATTTTGAAACCTCATGATCCGCTGGTTCATCCACAACATCTCCACTCTCATTCTCTCACTAGCCCTGGCGGTGACGATTTGGATCGTCGCCCTCAACGAGGAAGACCCGTTTGAAGAGAAAGTGTTCCCCGAATCACTGCCGGTGACCATCACCAACTTGCCCGAGGGCATGGTGCTGGTCGGCGGCCCGTTGCCGACAGTGGATGTCAGCATCCGCGCCCCCACCTCGGTGTGGGACTCGCTCACCCCCGACCAGCTTCACGTAACCATCGACCTCAGCAACGCCGAAAGTGGCGCCTTCACCTTGCCCTTGAAAGCCGTTGTTGATAACCGGGATGCGCGCATCATCGCCATCACTCCCGCCCAGGCTCAAGTGGTGGTGGAGACTATCGTCAACCGCTCGGTGCCGGTGCGGCTGGAAGTCACCGGGCAAGCCGCCACCGGCTACCAGGCCGACGACGGCCACGCCACGCCCGGTCTGGCTTCGGTGTCCGGCCCGGCCTCGGCGGCAGACTCGGTCAGCGAACTGGTCGCCCGCGTCAACCTGGACAACACTAAAGAGCCCATCAACGACGACGTCCTCCTCGTCCCACTCAACGCCGCGGGTCAGGTGGTGCCGGGCGTCACTGTCGAACCGCCAACAGTGGCGGTGAACATTCCGGTCAGGCAACTTGGCGGCTACCGCGATGTGGCAGTCAAAGCGGTGGTGGAAGGCAAAGTGGCAAGCGGCTACCGCATGACCAATATTGATGTCTCCCCGCTCGTGGTCACCGTGTTTTCTTCCGACCCGGCGGTGGTGGCGAACATGTCGGGCTTTATCGAAACCGAGCCGCTCGACATCGACGACGCCACCGACGATCGGGAAGCCCGCCTCGGCCTCAAACTGCCCGAAGGCGTGTCGCTCGCCAGCCCGCAGACGACGGTGCTGGTGCAGGTGAGCATTGCCGCCATTGAAGACAGCCTGACCATTGAGCGTGAACTTCAGATTCAAAACCTGGGCCAGGATTTGAACGCCACCATTTCGCCCCCGACGGTGGTAGTAATCCTCACCGGCCCGCTCTCCACCCTTGCCGCCCTCACCCCCGAAGATGTGCAGGTGGTGCTCAACTTGCTCAACCTGCCGCCCGGCCTGCATCAGGTGACGCCGGAAGTGATTGACCTGCCAGACCGGGTCACCGCGAAAACGATCCTGCCCGCTACTATCGAAGTGCTGATCGCCACCGGCCCGGTCACGCCCACTAGCACGCCTACGCCAACTGCGACTCCGACTCGCGCGCCAACCAGAGCGCCCTCTCGGACTCCGACCCCGGCGCTGACCGCTACCGCGACGCCAGCCGAAACCGCCGAGGCAACTGCAACGCCATGAACCTATGACAAAACCTCTTGTTGCCCTCGTCGGGCGGCCCAACGTGGGCAAATCCACTCTCTTCAATCGTCTCATTGGCGAACGGCTGGCGGTGGTGGACGACATCCCCGGCACCACCCGCGACCGCCAGTTTGCCGAAGCCGAATGGAACGGCGTCCGCTTCGACATCGTGGACACCGGCGGCATCGAGGTGCTGGGCCGCGACCCGTCGGCCAAACCGCTCTCGGTGGACTCGGCAGACTTCATCCCTCAGATTCGCGAGCAGGCTGAAATCGCCATCACCGAAGCCGACGTCGTCGTCTTCGTCAACGACATTCTCACCGGGGTCACCGCCGCCGATTTAGAAGTGGCCGCCACGCTTCGCGTGCGCCGTCACAAAGACGCGAACGGCATCTTGCGCCCGACCGTCATTCTGGCCGTCAACAAAGCCGATAACGTCAAGCGCCTGGACGAGGTTTATAGCTTCTACGAGCTGGGCATGGGCGAGCCGCTTGGCATTTCGGGGTTGAACGGGTTGGGGACAGGCGACCTGCTCGACCTGATCGTGGCGGCTTTACCGAAGCCGGAGGCGGTTGAAGAGGACGAGACGGTCAAAATCGCCATTGTCGGCCGCCCCAACGTCGGCAAAAGCAGTCTGCTCAACAAACTGCTGGGCGAGGAGCGGGCCATCGTCTCACCCATTCCCGGAACGACTCGTGACGCGATTGACACCAGGCTGGATTACGAAGGCGCCGCCGTCACCTTGATTGACACCGCCGGGATACGGCGGCGCGGGCACATTGAAGTTGGCGTTGAGAAGTACAGCGTCCTGCGAACTTACAAGGCCATTGACCGGGCCGACGTGGCGTTGGTGTTGTTGGACGCCGTCGAAGGCATCGCGGCGCAGGACGCGCACATCGCCGGCATGGTGCTGGAGAAAAACCGGAGCGTGGTCGTCGTCGTCAACAAGTGGGATGCGGTTGAAAAAGACTCTTACACCATGAACCTCTTCAGCGAAACAGTGCGCGACCAACTGCACTTCATGGACTACGTGCCCACCTTGTTCATCTCGGCCAAAACCGGCCAGCGGGTGGATCAGGTTTTGCCGACGGCTCTGCGGGTGCAGGAGGAGCGGCTGGTCCGCATTCCTACCTCTGAACTCAATCGCATCGTGCGCGAAGCGGTGAGCAAACACGCCGCGCCGTCCAAGACAGGCCGGCGGCTGAAGATTTACTACGCCAGCCAGGTCAACACCGAACCACCCACGTTTCTCTTTCACGTCAACGATCCCAAGCTGGTGCATTTCACCTACCGCCGCTTCCTGGAAAACCAGATTCGCGAGCATTACGGCTTTCTCGGCACGCCGCTCCGGCTCAGCTTCCGGGCCAGCGGCGAATCAGAGATATAATCTCCCCCATCTTGTTGAGCGATTTGACAAATCGCTCTACATTCAGGAGCTTTTCATCAGTGGATATTCCAGAAACACCGGCGCAAGAGGCGCAACCACAGGAAACGCATACCACGAGCGTCGGCCACCGGGCCAAGTCGCTCGTGCGCGAAATTCTTGAGACTATTCTGCTCACGGTCGTCATCTTTGTCACCGTCAACTCGATCACCGGCCGGTTCAAAATTTTTGGCGGCAGTATGGATAACACGTTCCATAGCGGCCAGTACATCATCGTCAACCGGCTGGCCTACAAATTCGGCGCGCCGGAGCGCGGCGACGTGATCGTATTCGTGCCGCCGGGAACCCCGGCCAGCACTCCGGTTGAGCGCATCCTCGGCCTGCCCGGTGAAACCGACTACATCAAGCGCATCATCGGCGTCCCCGGCGACACGATTTCCATCATCGGCGGCCAGTTGAGCATCAACGGCCAGGTCTATGAAGAGCCGTACATCAAAGAGCCAATGCACAGTTTTGGCGACCAGGTGTGGGTGCTTGGCCTCGACGAATACTTTGCCCTCGGCGACAACCGCAACGCCTCAAAAGATTCACGCGATCCCAGCGTCGGCCCGATCAAAGCCGAGAGCATCGTGGGCCGGGTGTGGGCCGTCTACTGGCCGGTTTCCGACTGGCAATTTATCGTGCATTATCGGTATAAGTAGATGCCATCACCTTCGGACTCTGAACTTCGCGCCATCGTCGAGCGAGTTGTGCGGCGGACGTTGGGGGTTGAGCCGCCATCCCCGCCGCACGCTTCGCGTTCGACTTCCGCTTCGGCTTCGCTGGCGCTCCGCTCAGCGTCCGCTCAGGATGCTGCCGGGAGCGTTGCCATCGCCGCCGACCACGGCGGCTACCCCTTGAAAGAAACGCTCAAGGCGCATCTCGCGTCGCTCGGCTACAACGTCGTTGATTGCGGCACAAACTCAACCGAGGCGGTGGATTATCCCGATTTTGCTTATGCCGTTGCCCGGCTGGTGAGCGAGGGCAAAGCCTGGCGGGGCATCGTGGTGGACGGGGCAGGCATTGGAAGCGCGATAGCGGCCAACAAAGTGCCGGGCGTTCGGGCCGCGTTGTGTTACGATCACGCCACTGCCGTCAACAGCCGCGAGCACAACGACGCCAACGTGCTGACGCTGGGCGCGGGCCTCATCGGCCCCAATTTAGCCAAGCAGATTGCCGAGACGTGGCTGAAGACCGAGTTCGGCGGCGGGCGGCACGCCAAACGGGTGGATAAGATTGTGGAGATCGAGCGGCGGTTTTTGAAATGAATCCTGATCCGAAAGTAGTCGAGCGCATCGTCGAAAGCGTCACCCGCCAGGTGCTTCTGCGAATGGCGGACGAACAACGCACGGCCCAGACCGGCCAACAACTTTGCGGGCGCGAGTGCGAGAACGGCTTGTGCGTGCAAGTGTGTGTGGAGCGCGTGCAATCCGTCATCGCCGCCGGGGCCGACCGGCTGAGCGCCGGAGTCGGGGCTGTCCCGGCAGACCAGGCCATCGCGGCCATGATCGATCACACCCTGCTCAAACCCGAGGCCACGCCCGATCAGATCGCCCAACTGTGTTACGAAGCCCGCAAGCACAATTTCGCCAGCGTGTGCGTCAACCCGACTCACGTCAAGCTGTGCGCCCAACTACTCAAAGGCTCGCCGGTCAAAGTTTGCACCGTCGTCGGCTTTCCGCTCGGCGCGAACCCGCCCGAAGTGAAAGCCTTTGAGTCCCAGCAGGCAATTGACGAAGGTGCATCCGAGATTGATATGGTGATCAACATCGGCGCGATCAAGTCGAAAGACTGGGAGCATGCCGCCCGCGACGTGCGGGCGGTGGTGCGCGCCGCTCACGCCAACGGCGCAATCGTCAAAGTCATCATCGAGGCCGCCCTGCTTAGCGACGAGGAGAAAGTGGCCGCCTGCCTGATCGCCAAAGAGGCCGGAGCCGACTTCGTCAAAACGTCCACCGGCTTCGGGCCGGGCGGGGCCACCGCCGCCGACGTGGCCCTGATGCGCAAAGTAGTCGGGCCGGGCCTGGGCGTGAAGGCGGCGGGCGGCATTCGCAACTTGCTTGACGCGCAAAAGATGATCGAGGCCGGGGCCAGTCGCATCGGGGCCAGCGCCGGGGTGAAGATCGTGGCCGAGGCCGGCGGGGCGGCGCAGGCGGCCCCTGTTGCGCCAGCAGGAAAATATTGACCCGTGAAACGTCACCCACAGGGGGCTACGCCAACGTCAAACGACAAGGATGCCTGACGTTTGTCGTTTGACGTTTGTCGTTTGATTGCCTACGGCAGTCTTCAAATTTGAGGTTCTTATGCAAATCGCTCGCGTCATCGGTTCCACCGTTGCCACCATCAAAGACGAAAAGCTGACGGGCCGCAAACTGCTCATCGTGCGCGAGGCCGACGAGACCGGGGACGCCGTGGGCAAGCCCTACGTGGCCGTTGACACCGTGGACGCCGGAACCGGCGACCTGGTGCTGGTGGCCGCCGGTTCCTCCGCCCGCCAGACCAACATCACCAAAGACTCGCCGGTAGATGCGGTGATTATGGCGGTGATTGATTCGTTGGAGGTGAGTGGGAAGGTGACGTTCAGGAAGAGTTAACTCTCTCGCCTAAATTTTCCTCCCCGTGTATACTAACGCCCACCCCACCTGAAGGGTAACCACCCATGCCCGACTTTGACCACGACCTCCAATCCATTCAAGAAGCGCGCACCCTTGCCGTCGCCGCCCGCCAGGCGCAGTTGCAGTGGATGAAAGCCGGGCAGGCCGAAGTGGATCGGGTGTGCGCAGCCATGGCCGAAGCCGCCTACCGGGCCTCCGAGCGGCTGGGCCGGATGGCCGTCGAAGAAACCGGCTACGGCGTCCCCGTCCACAAGATGCTCAAGAATCACCTCTCGTCGAAACTGCTGTGGGAGGCGATCAAAGACATCAAGACGGTCGGGGTGATCCGCTACGATGAAAAGAAGAAGATTTACGAGATTGCCTGGCCGATGGGCGTGGTGGCGGCGCTGACGCCAAGCACCAACCCCACCAGCACCGTGATGTACAAAACGCTGATCAGCGTCAAGGCCCGGAACGCCATTGTGGCCGCCCCCCACCCGGCGGCGGTCAAATGCTGTGTCGAAACATCGCGGGTCATGGCCGAGGCCGCGGTGCAGGCCGGCGCGCCCGCCGGGCTGGTCTCGTGCATGAGCAAAGTGTCCCTGCCCGGTACGCAAGAGTTGATGAAACACAGGTACACCGCCGTCATCCTGGCTACCGGCGGCAGTGAGATGGTGAAGGCCGCCCACTCGGTTGGGAAACCGGCCTACGGCGTCGGCCCCGGCAACGTGCCGTGCTACGTGGATCGCTCCGCCGACCTCAAGAAGGCCGCGCGCTACATCGTCGCCAGCAAAGCTTTTGACCATTCGGTGATTTGCGCCACCGAGCAGGCCGTCATCGCCGACAAGCCGATTGCGAACGAACTGGCCGAACTGATGAAGACCGAGGGCGCATATTTCGTTGACGACGCCCAGGCAAAGGCCCTGGCCAAAATTTTATTCCCCACCGGCGGCCTCATTGATCCCAAGACCGTCGGCAAAAGCCCGCAACAGTTGGCGAAGATGGCCGGGTTCACCGTGCCGGACTGGGCACGAATCCTGATGGCGCGCCTCAACAAGGTCGGGCGCGAGGAGCCGCTCTCTGCCGAGAAGCTGACGACGGTGATGGGCTGGTACGAGGCCGACGGTTGGGAGGCGGGCTGTGAACGGTGCATCGAACTGATCAACTACGGCGGGCGCGGCCACTCACTCGTCATCCACGCCCAGGACGAAAAAGTCATCATGCAGTTCGGGCTGGAGAAGCCGGTGTTCCGCATCGTGGTCAACACGTTTGGCACGCTGGGCACCACCGGCTACACCACCGGCGTCATGCCTTCGATGACCCTGGGCAGTGGCGGCGTGGGCGGCTCGATCACCGGCGACAATATCACCGTCCATCACCTCTATAACGTCAAGCGGCTGGCCTACGAACTCACCCCGCCGCCGCCCGAAGCCTATGGCGAAAATGCGGGGGCCGCCGCGCCCGCCAAAGCCAACGGCGCTTCAAGCGAAGAGGTCGAAGAGATCGTTCGTCGAGTGCTCAAAGAACTCAAAGCAGTATAGAAACTAGAAGTTAGAAGTTGGAGATTGGAAATGGCATCCAACCTCTAACTTCCAACATCCAACCTCTAACTCTCAAGGAGAACTAACAATGCCAGTAGATGTCGCAATGATTGCTCTGGGGATGGTCGAAACCAAAGGCCTGATCGGCGCCGTGGAAGCCGCCGATGCCATGGTGAAGGCCGCCAACGTCACCCTCATAGGCAGTGAATACGTGGGCGGCGGTTTCGTGACGGTGATGGTGCGCGGCGACGTGGGCGCAGTCAAGGCCGCCACCGACGCCGGGGCCGCCGCCGCCAAGCGGGTGGGCGAACTCGTCTCGGTCCACGTCATCCCCCGCCCCCACTCCGACGTGGAAATGATCCTGCCCCAAAACACCAAAGGCAGTTTTGGCGGCAAGGGCAAATAGAAAAACCCCAAATTCCAAACGCCAAAATCCCAAAACCAAACGCCGAAAGTGAACTTGGGATTTTGGAAGTTGGAAGTTGGGATTTGCCATTCCCATGGCCGTCCGTCTGCTCATCGCCGACGACACCGCCGAGTTCCGCAAGAGCGCGCGCGCGATGCTGTCCCTGGAGCGCGACATCGAAGTGGTGGCCGTAGCCCGTGACGGGCAAGAGGCGGTTGAACTGGCGCAGAAATTCCGGCCCGACGTGGCGGTGATGGACATTAACATGCCCCGCATGGACGGCCTCACGGCTATCAAGGTCATTGCCCGGGTCAGCCCGGAAACGGTGTGCATGATCATGTCCAGCGAGGGCGAGCGCGACACTCTGAGGCAGGCCATGTCTGCCGGAGTGCGCGAGTATTTGCTCAAGCCATTCACCCTCGAAGAGTTTGTGAACGCAGTGCGGCGGGTGGCGGCCCAAGCCGCCGAGGCTGGGAAGAAAGCCGCGCAGACCCGCACTGCCGAATTAGAACGCGACAAATACTTGCACCAGTTGGTGCGGGCGCATTTGCAGATCGGGCGGATTGACGACGAGGCGGCGCGGGCCTACGCCGAATACCTGACCCGCCCCAGCGCCGACCCCGAGGTGATGGCGACCCTGGCGAAAGTGTTTCTGGAACGGCGCGATTGGCAAATCCTGCGCTACATTTGTGTGCGGATGGAAAAGCTGGCCGCCGCGAACAAGCAACATTAGCTTCTCTTTTTATGAGCAACTCGATTGGCATGGCCGCTCAGGATGACACTGAGCGGCTTAAGTTTGAAAACGAAATGAAGCGCATTGTGGACGCCGGCAACGCCGCCGGACTGACTCTGCGCCTGCTCGGCTCGCTGGCCTTTCATCATCACTGCCCCAGGTACGGCCACCTGCAAGCCAGGATGGGCCGGGCCTACACCGACATTGACTTTGCCGCCTACCGCCAGCAGGCGGCGCAAATTCGCAAGTGGATGCCCGCCGCTCTGGGCTACAAAGAAGACACCGAAGTCTTCATCAACAGCGAAGGCGCGCGGATGATCTTCGAGCATCCCGCCAACGGCCTCCACGTGGACATCTTCGTGGACAAGCTCGACTTCTGCCACACCATCTTCTGGAACGGGCGATTGGAGAAAGACAGCCCCACCATCCCCCTGGCCGAGATGGTGCTCGAAAAACTGCAGATCGTGAAGATCAACGAGAAAGACATCATTGACATGATCATGCTCCTGCTGGAGCACCCCTGGGGCGGCCACGACGCCGAAACGATCAACCTGCCCTACATCACAAAAATTTGCGCCGGGGACTGGGGCTTCTGGCGCACGGTGACGATGAACCTCGACAAGGTGAAGCGGCTGGCCCGGAACTACACCACCCTGGGCGACGACGAGAAAGCCCAAGTGGCCTCGCAGGTGGATGGCGCCCTGCAAGCTATCAGCGCCGCGCCTAAATCCTTCGGCTGGAAGATGCGCGACAAAATCGGCGACAAGGTGAAGTGGTACAAGGATGTTGAGGAAGTAAAATAACGTCTGCCCCAGTTTATCCACAGATTACGCAGACGCGAAGCGCGCAGATTGTTTATTCAATCTGTGTAATCTGCGTAATCTGTGGATTTGTTTTCTGAAATGCTCAACGCTCATTACCGCCGCATTGCTCGCAAGACCGTGTGGACGCTCTTCGCCGCCCAATGCTTCAGCTCGGTGGCGTTTTTAGCCGTCGCCACGGTGAATTCCATCGCCGGAGCAGAGCTAGGCGGGGATCCATCGTGGGGCGGCGTGCCGACGGCGGTTTATCAACTTGGCGCGGCCCTGGCCGCCTTCGGCTGGGGTTATGGCATGGATCGGTTGGGGCGGCGCGGCGGCCTCGCTCTGGGATTAGTCTGCGGCGTCGCCGGCTCGGCCGTGGCCAGCGGGGCCATCGTCGGCGGGTCGTTCCTCCTCTTCCTCGGCGGAATGGTGTTGATGGGCGTGGCAAACTCGGCCATGAATCTGGCTCGCTTCGCCGCCGCCGAAGTTCACCCGCCACAGGAACGCGGGCGGGCGATCTCCAACGTCGTCATCGGCGGCACGGCGGGCACGCTGGTCTGGCCCTTCCTCTCAAGGCTCATGGGCCCATGGGCCAGGCAAGCCGGCGTGAACGAATTCGTCTGGCCGTACGGCGCCGGCCTGGCTTTGCTGATCGCCGCCGCGATCACCGTTGCGTTGTTCCTCCGGCCCGATCCTCGCGACGTAGGACGCGAGATTGCTCCTCTACTCTCGGAAGAGCCGAGGACCAGAAGCGCCGGGCCGGCTCGTTCCACCGGCCAAATTTTGCGCCAACCGGCCGTCCTGGTCGCCATGGCGGCCATGGTCATGGGGCAAACCATCATGGTGATGCTCATGGTCATCACCTCGCTCCATATGAACAATCACAACCACGGCGTGGAAGCGATCTCGCTGGTCACCTCCTCACACGTCTTTGGCATGTATGCCTTTTCGATCCTTTCCGGTCGGCTGGCCGACCGTTGGGGGCGCGAACCGGTGATCCTCGTCGGAGCCGCCACGCTGATCCTTGCCTGCCTCGCCGCCCCCCTCTCGCCCGACGTCCTGCCCATCGCCGTCGCCCTCTTCCTGCTCGGCTTCGGCTGGAACTTTTGCTACGTGGGCGGCTCGTCGCTCCTGGCCGACCAACTCTCGCCTGACGAACGGGCGCGGACGCAAGGCTTCAACGACTTGCTGATCAGCCTGGTCTCGGCGGCGGGCAGTTTTGTGAGCGGGATCGGGTTCGCCGCCATCGGCTATGGGGCCATGGGGTTGGTCGGGGCCGCCGCCGCTGTGATTCCCCTGGGCCTGGTTCTGTGGTGGCAGGTCAGCCGCCCGGCGGTAGCTGTTGCCAATTAAGGATAAACTAACCCATGCAAGCCAAAACCAAACTCGGCCCCATCTCCTCCTGCAAGGCAACTCCGATGCCACGTCTTGGATTCAGAACGCCAGGCCGTCGGTGGTCAAACTGGTGGACACCGGCATTCCGGGTGAGTTCATCAACCAGGCCGACAGAATAATCTAAGATTCAACTACCCTTTTTGCCTCATTTGCGGTAGAGTAGGCGCATCACGGAGGCTGAAATGGCAAGGCAACTCAGTAACGATCAAAGAACAATCACTGCAACCGAAATAAGGCGCAACTTTGCGGCCATCGTCCGGCGGCTTCGCAAGCATCGTGAGCACGCCATTATTCAAAGTAGTGGCGCGCCTGTCGCCGTCCTGCTCTCTGTGGCAGAATATGAGCAATTATTGCGTTATAAACGGCTGGCAATCTTCGAGCAATTCACACGAGAATTTGGTCGGGAAGTCGAAAAGCGTGGCCTGACTGAAGAGCAACTCATGGCTGAATTGGAAGAAACCAAGCGCGAAGTGTTCCAAGAGCGTTATGGCCGGCTCGGATAAAAGAGTCCGCGCCCTGACGGATGCCAACGTGTTGTTCTCTGGCACGGCCTTTCCACGCTGGCCGCGTGAAGTATTGCGGCATGCCGCCGCCGGGGATTATCAACTCGTCCTTTGCCCGTTGGTTATCGAGCAGGCCCGCCGGAATTTGCGCAAGCGTTACCCCAAGTACCTTGACCGGTTTGAAGAGTTTCTACAAGCAGTTGATTACGAGTTAGTCGCTGACCCAACTCTGGAAGACATTGAAGCTAATCAGAACCTTGTCCGCGACTTGAGCGACGTGGCGGTTGCACTGGCGGCAATCGTAGCGAAAGCCGATTACTTGGTCAGTGAGGATAAAGACTTTACGGTTCAAGATGAGACAACTGCTGAATTACGTCGTCACATAAAGGTGACGCTGTCCGGCACATTCTTGCGCGAAGTAATGGGCTGGACTAGCGAGCAGTTGGAAGCCATCCGTTACCGGACCTGGAGTGACATTTCAGAAGAGTCAACGGAAGAAACAGGAACAGAATAAACATCCTGAAGGCATGCGCCGCGCCTTCGGGATGTTCTTATATCCACGTCGGCTCTTCGTAAGTCCCAAACGACTCTCGCATCACGTTCACAATTTCGCTCAACGTCGCATAAGCCCGCACCGCGTCGAGGATGAAGGGCATGGTGTTTTCTGTGCCGTTGCAGGCCAGGCGCAGGCGGTCGAGCGTCTGGCCGACGCGGCCATTGTCGCGTGAGCTACGCAAAGCTTGCAGGCGCTTCACCTGCCGCTCGTAACCGTTCGGATCCATCTCCAAAATCGGGATAGCAATTGGCTTGTTCTCGACGTAGTCGTTCACGCCGACGATGGTGCGCACCTTCCGGTCAATCTCGCGCTGATATTGATAGGCGGCGTCGGAGATTTCGCGCTGGAAGAAGCCCTTATCAATCGCGGGCAACATGCCACCCAGGTCTTCGATGCGCGCAAAGTAGTTTCGGGCCTGCGCTTCCATCTTGTCCGTCATGGCTTCGACGAAGAACGAGCCGCCGAGCGGGTCAACGGTGTTGGCCGCGCCGGACTCTTCGGCGATGATCTGCTGGGTGCGCAGGGCGATGGTGACGGCGTGCTCCGAGGGCAGGGCCAGCGCTTCGTCCATCGAGTTGGTGTGCAGGCTCTGGGTTCCCCCGAGCACGGCGGCCAGGGCCTGGATCGCCACCCGCACGATGTTGTTCTCCGGCTGTTGCGCCGTCAAGCTCACGCCTGCCGTCTGGGTGTGAAAGCGCATCAGCCACGAGCGCGGGTCTTTAGCTCCAAAGGTCTGGCGCAGTTCGCGCGCCCAGATGCGGCGGGCGGCGCGGTACTTGGCAATCTCTTCAAAGAAGTCGTTATGGGCGTTGAAGAAAAACGAGAGACGCGGCGCGAACTCGTCCACGACCAGCCCGCGCCTGACGCCCCAGCGAACGTACTCCAGGCCGTCGGCCAGAGTAAAGGCCAATTCCTGAGCGGCGGTTGAACCGGCTTCGCGAATGTGGTAGCCGGAGATGCTGATCGTGTTCCACTGTGGCAGGTGCCGCGTGCCAAATTCAATCGTGTCCACCACCAGCCGCATCGAGGGTTCGGGCGGGAAGATGTATTCTTTTTGGGCGATGTACTCTTTGAGGATGTCGTTCTGGATTGTGCCGCGCAGTTGATCGGAGCGGACGCCTTGCTTTTCGGCGGCGGCAACGTACATGGCCCAGATGATGGCCGCCGGCGAGTTAATGGTCATGCTGGTGGACACTTTGTCGAGCGGGATGCCGTCGAGCAAAATCTCCATGTCTTTAAGCGAACTGACCGCCACGCCGCACTTGCCGAACTCCCCCAACGCTTCGGGCGCGTCGGTGTCGTAGCCCATCAGCGTCGCCAAATCGAACGCCACCGAGAGGCCGGTCTGCCCTTGATCGAGCAGATACTTGAAGCGGGCATTCGTTTCTTCTGCCGAGCCGAACCCGGCGAACATGCGCATCGTCCACAGCTTGCCGCGATGCATCGTGGGATGCACGCCGCGTGTGAACGGGTACTCGCCCGGCAGGCCGAGGTCGCGGGCGTAGTCGAGGTCGGCCACGTCGAGCGGGGTGTAGAGTCGATTGATCGGCTCGGACGACGCCGTGATGAACTGCGACCGGCGCTCCGGGAACCGGGCCAGCGTCTTTTGCAGGGACGTTTCTTCCCATCGTTCGGCTTCTTCGCGGAGCTCGGCGAGTTTGGCTTTATCGTACATCGGGTCTCCTGGTGAGTGTTGAGCGGAACTACAACGAATTGGGGGCGCTTCGTGAACGAATTCGTCGCGTAGCGTCCCTAAATTCGTTGTTGTGCTGAGGCGATTATAGCATTGCGCCAATCCACCAGAGCGAATAGAATCGGCGAAACTCTCGCCGCAAGCAGAGCGCGCAAAACCTTTCCTTCATTTCCATGATTTCCTTTGCGTTCTTCGTGCCTTTGCGGTTCAAACATCAGGAGACCTCATGATTGACCTCGACATCCCCGGACGCGGCGCGATCCGCCTGGAGCATTTGGTGTTGGACGTGAACGGCACCATCGCCAAAGACGGACGGCTGATTGACAAAGCGGCCCGACCGCTGAACGCGCTCAAAGACCGATTCCAAATTCACCTGCTCACTGCCGACACTTATGGCAAGCAGGATTCAATTGACGTGATGTTGGGGCTGAAAGCAGTGCGCCTCACGCCGGGGAACGAGGCCGGGCAAAAAGCCGACTACGTCCGCAGTCTGAGCGCGGAGAAGGTGGTGGCCGTTGGCAACGGAGCCAACGATGCGGCCATGCTCAAGGCCGCCGCCATTGGTATTGCCGTGCTGGGCGACGAGGGCCTGGCCGTCGAAGCCCTGCAAGCCGCCGATATTTTCGTCCTCAGCGCCCTCGACGCCTTCAACCTGCTGGAGTTCCCGGCCCGCCTCGTCGCCACGCTGAGGAAATGAGACAACGGATTTAACGAAATGAACGGATCTATTTTCTCATCCGTTCTGTCCGTTTCATCCGTTGTCTGTTAACTAACCTTCGCCCCTCGCACACCTTTCACGCCGCGAATGACTTCGGCGGCAGCGGCGCTTTCTTCGGGCGAGAACTTGCCCAGAAGTTGAACCAGGCCGTTGTGGGAAACGAGGCGGTAACCCGGTTTGATCTGGCGGGTGCGCGAGTCGGTGGCCACGGCGTAGGCCGCCGCGTACTCCAACTCGTCGTCGTTCACCAGGTTGATCGTCACGTTGGGAAGGTCGCTCAGCGCATCCGCGATCTGCTCCTGGATCACGCGCGTGCTCACCGCCCCGCTCACCGTCGCCTGCCCGCCGCTTACCTTCACTTCGAGGAGCGGCTTAGTCACCCGCACCGTATCGAGCGACCACAATCGCTCTGCAACCGCATTTTGCAAATCAAGATCGGCCGCCGTCGTATCGAGAAGCACTTGTTCTTCCATAGCCTGTCTCCTTTACAAAGTTGCCTGTTGGCGTGGGCCGGGCTTCCAGCCCGACACCCTCCGGCCACGACTAAAGTCGTAACTACGAGTCGGCAATCTGCTGATTATAATAACAACTCACGGCAAATAATCAAGTGCAAAAGATCATCATTCGCCAGGCAACTGTCACCGACGCGCCCGCCATCAGCGCCGTCCACTGTTCCACCGTCGCCCGCTGGTATGCTCTGGACGCGAACGGCGTCGAGCGCCCCGCCCGCTACAACGACCTCACGCCCGCCCAGCGCTGGCTCAACGGCGGCCCCTGGATGGACGCCGAAACGTGCGCCTACCACCTGCGGCGGCTCATCGCCGGCGGCGGCCAGGCCCTGGCCGCCGAACTCAACGGGCGCGTCGTCGCCGAGGCCGAATTATTCACTGCCGACGAACCTGAGCCTTATAGTCGCAACCTCAACCTGTCGGTGCTCTACATTCACCGCAACCACCAGGGCCAAAACCTGGGTTCGCTCCTCATGCAAAGAGCGTTCGAGTTGGCCGACGAACAGAACTGCGAAACCTTCACCGTCGCCTGCGCCGAAGCGCCCGACTTCTACGCCAAGCACGGACTGCGCCACGCCGCCACCTACACCCGCTTCCAGCTTTCGGCGCAAACCGCAAAAATCGATTATCTCGTCGAGCCGCTTCCTGACGCGCCCTACGATTTAGTGCGCGGCTGGGGCTTGCCCATTGGCCGCTACCAGAACGCCGGCCACGACTGGGAACGCACCCGCCCCCACGCCGCCCCCGACTTTCCCGAATGGCGCGGCCTGCGACTCGAACGCTACTGGCTGGCCGTCGGCGACGAACGCTCGGCGTTGATTTTTGAAGAGTCCCCGCGCTTCCCCGGTGTCGCCGACACTTTTTTGTTCACCCCCTCTCCCCTCACCCCAGACACATTGGCCGCCATCCGCGACCGGGCCGCCCGCTCCGGCTTCACCCACCTGCACTGCTTCGCGCCTGCCGACTTCAAGCACCCCGATGCCATGCCGTTGGACTACGTCCACCGACTTTTCATGAAGCGCTTGCGTGCTTAGACCTGCCGGTTTTGGCCGAAAATCTGGCGACACTTCAAGCTAACCAAACCCGGCAGGTCTGCGTGTAGCCTAAAATTCGCAGTAGTGCTATTATCACCGTCACATCCCTTCAAGGAGAAACCCGCCATGCCCATTCGCATCGAACCGCTCAAAGACGACTCCAATCACAACCACATCGCCATGAAAGGCGCCGCCGCGTGGTCAATGGCCGCCGCCGCCCTCAAAGAGCGAAAAGGCCAGGGAAGCTGGCCGCTCATCGTCCTCAAGTCCGACGGCTCGTTCAGCGCCGCCACCTTCGACGAAATTTTCGCCAGCGGCGACATCGCCCCCGAGGCCGCCGTCGAAACAATCGCCGCTCTCAAGTCTGTCGAGACGATCGAAGTGGATTCGCTGACGACCGGGGAAGCTATTAACAAGGCCACCAATACCGGCAAGCTGTACGTCATCACCGCCAACGGCAAATACAAGTATGCCGTCAACGGGCGCAAGCGCGGCGGCGGCGACCTGCCTTCCGGCAAACTCGGCGAACTGGCCGGCAAGACTGCCGACCTCTCCAAGCTCGGCGACTTTTTGCTGGATGAATAAAGTAGGGCGACGCGAAGCGGGCAACTCGCCCTACAAACCTTGTGACACTAAGGAGGCAGGCTATGGCGTTCCTCGGCTTGAGCAGCAGCATCGTCAATCAAGTAGGCAGTACGGTTGGCAAGATGGTCAGCAACCCGTTCAACCGCAACTTTTTCTACTGGTATTTCTTCCCGGCGCTGGCCTTCATCTTCTTCCAGCGGTTCGTCGTCGGGCCGGTGGCTTTCGACATCGCCCCACCCAACTTTGTCGAGTACGCCAACGCCGCCTTCGCCACGCCGGTGCCGGAAGGGTCGGGCGGAGAGGAAGCCGCCCCATCTGAACCGGCGGCTACCCCTGCCCCCGACTCTCCGTTCGCCCTTCCCGATCAGAGTCTCTCTTCGTCCGATTACTTCATCACCCTGCTCATCAACTTTCTCGGCGTTGATCTGCTGTACTTCATTTTGTACCCGTTTGTCATGGGCGTGGCTCTGAACGCCATTGCCTTTCAACTCACCCGCTTGTACGAAGGTTTCGTGCCCCCGCTCTCGTGGCTCTTGACCCCGCTCAAGAATCGCAACCTCGCCAAAAGCAAAGAACTTTATGGCGGGCTTTTCGACAAGCGGCTGGAATACTTGCGCCTTTATCGTCTGGAGAGAAAGCTGGCGAAGGCTGAGGCCGAAACGCCGCCCTCGCCGCCGCCGCTGGGGGAAGCCGCCTTTGCCCCCGAAAAGCAAACAGCCAAAGAAGTGCGCGAACAACTTATCCAGTTCAAGCGCGCAATTCAAAAATTGCACGAAGCCATTGAGGCCAAAGACGATGCCCGCTCCCTGCCGAGCGACCCGCATCGCGTCGCCCCCACCGCGCTGGGCAATGCCCTGGCCGTGGCCGAAGAATATCCGTTTGACCGTTACGGAATTGATTCGGTGCTATTCTGGCCGCGCCTGCGCGTCGAACTGGACGAGGCCGCGCTCCTGCCACTCGACACGGCCAAGAGCGTGGTGGATGGGATGCTCAACTTTTCACTGCTGTCGCACATCGCCGGAATCGAGTCCATCGTGATAGCCGTCGTCGTTTTGATAGGCCGGGCGCCGGTCCAGCCCGCGTTCACGCCGCTGGCGATTCTGTTCGGCGCCGGCGCGCTAGGGCTTGCGCTCGGCTACGGCGCGTACCGGGGCGCGGTGGGCGCGGCCCAGGCCATGGGCAATTTGCTCAAAACGTATTTCGATTACCACCGCGACAAGGTGCTGGAGAAGTTCGGGGTGAAGCGGCCCGACTTGTTAGAGGACGAGAAGGTGATGTGGTACAAGCTCGGCGCGTTTCTGCGCCGGGGCGAGTCGTTCTATTTTCCCGAGGAAGCAGAGGTGGACTAAGACTCTATCTGTCTCCCCACTTCAACCGCCGCCTTCTTCACATCAAGGTAAGGCAGGCTGCGCCGCATCGCCGTGGCGCTTTCTATTTCCAGCGAGAAGGCGGGTTGGTTGGGCAGACTGCGCAACAGGGGCAGGATGGCTTTGTAGTCGAGCACGCCGTCGTCAAAGCCGCGGTGCTCGTCCACTCGCCCGCCGTTATTGTTCAGATGGGTGTACTGAATGAAGCCGCCAAGCTCGGCCAGCCAGTTCTTGAACGGAAGGTCGGAGAATAAGTGGGCGTGGCCCACGTCGAGGCACGAGATCAACCAGGGCGAGTTTACCTGCCGCAGAACATCGCCGATGATAGCCGGGTCGTACTCCCACATGTTCTCCAGCGCCAGGCGGATGCCCATTTTACCGGCCTCCTCGGCCAGCTTGCCCCAAAACACAACCTGCCGATCCGTCCAGGCGCGGCGGAAAGGCAGGTTGCGAATATTGGTCAGGTAATTGGCGTGGAAGACGATGGCCCGGGCGTTGAGTTGGGCGGCGATCTCAAGATTCTGGTGGTAGCGGTCTAACGTCACGGCCACAATCTTGGGATCGAAGCTGGCGCTGGTCATGTCCATGAACGCGCCATGCATGGAGAGAGGCCGGTCAAAGCCTTTGAGCCGGTCTTGATAGACTTCTATCCACTCCGGGTGGTTGTCAAGCGCGTCAGGATAGGCAAATGTCTGAATTTCGAGGCCCAGGCCGTACTCGTGAGCCAATTCCAGGCATTCTTCAAAGTTGTAATGGTCGCAGGCGAGGGACACTCTATCCATGACAATTACCCCGCAGGGTTAGCAATGGATTGTACCCCACGCAATAGAGGGGCGCAACTTGCGGTTCACACAACGCCTAACTGCCTCAAGGCCCCCGGCACATCCAGCCCAACTTGATATTGAACTGCCGCCAGCCCCGCCCGGCGGGCGGCTTCCACGTTCGTCAGAACATCATCCACAAACACGGCTTCTTCAGGCCGGACGTTCAAACGCTTCACGGCCCGCTCGTAGATTTCGGGCTGTGGTTTCATTATCCCTTCCTCAGCAGAAATGACCATCTCTTCAAAGGCGGCCACCACTTTGGGAATGCCGGTGAGGAACTTGCGCGCCCCGCCCCAGGCGTTGCTCAAGATTCCGGTGCGGTATCGCCCGCGCAAGCCCGTCACCCAGTCAAGCAAAGGCTCATCAAATCGGTCGCCGCTCCCGAAGTCGGCTTGTAGTTCGGCCAACTCGGTTGGAGAAAGGCTAAATCGCCGGCGCACTGCTTCCCACACCTCGGCCTCGCTGGCCTGACCGATGGTGGCGGCGCTGGCCGCCGCCGAGTTGAACACCGCATCGGCCAGTTCCCAATCCTTCATCCTAAAACGGGCCTCCCACTTTCGCCGCCCCCGCAAGTCTTCGGTGCGCAACAGCACGCCGCCCACGTCAAAAAGAACAGCTTTGATTAGCATCTGGCATATGGCTGATAGCGAATGGCAGATAGCAAGATAGCTAATCGAATACGAATCGCTATAAGCCATCTGCTATCAGCTATTCGCCTCATAGCGACGGCCAGGGATAGTTGCGCCCCGGCCCCGGTTCCGGGTAACACTTCTGCTTGAGCAAACGGTCGGCGCGGCGGCGCAAAGCCGCGATTTCGTCTTCTGCTATCAGCCGGCATAGCAGGCCGAGCAGGTCTGAGGGCGGGTTGAGCATGGCCCGGAACTTGCGAAGCGAGTTGAGGATCTCGTCCGGGACGGGTTGACTGGCGAAATCCCAGATCACGGTGCGAAGCTTGGGGTCGGCGTGGAAGCACAGGCCGTGATCTATCGCCCACAACTCACTCCGGCTGCCGCGTAGAACGTGGCCGCCTTTGCGGTCGGCATTGTTTACCAGAATATCAAAGGCGACAATTTTCCTGAGAGGCTCCTTCTGGTCTTCGGCCAGACTGAAGTAATGGGCCTCCGGTTCGACATCCACGTAGAACTGTACCGACCCTGGCCCCTCAACGCCATCCCGGCACACTGTGGGCGGCACAAAGCCCCAGCCCAGCGCCTCGCACACCACGTAAGCAGCGGCCTCACGTTTGTAGAGCGTGCCATCCGGAAAATCCCACAAAGGCCGCTCGCCGCGCCTGGGCTTGTAGACCGCCGGCAGGCGAAGGCCTTCGTGCAACATGTAGACGAGGAACGTATAGTTAGACCCCCAGGGCAGAAGGCCCTGCATTTCCATTTTCCCCCGGCTTAGAACTTCGAGCACACGAGAGGCAGAGGCAGTGATGGGTTGGGAGGTCATGAGTGGGGAGTTAGAGTGGGGAGTTAGAGTGTTTGCACTCTAACTCTAACTCACAACTCTAACTAATACTTGTGCCCATTGCGGCGCGGACAGAAGTGACCTTCAGAGTCTATGGGCTGAAGGCAATTGCCGCAAATGGGGCGGCCTTTCGAGGCCACGCTCATTCCCCAGTGCGCCATCGCCATCATCTGCGAGCGCGTGCCCCAAAAGCGGACGATGGTCGCGTCGTCAGGGTTGGCGTCTTCAGGCAAAGCTTCCTGAGCCACCACCACCACCCGGTCGGTCTCTTCATCATAGCCGAGGCCCAGTTGCCCCACCCGGAAGAGCGGCTCCAGCGGCTCCTGTAATTCCATGTCAGCATCAAACATCGTGCCAGAGGGGGTGAGCAGGTGCGGGTACTTGCTTTGAATTTCCTGCAGAAGATGCTCGATGGTGACTCCTAACGATTGCACCTGCTGTTTCTCGCAGACCAGCGTCACCGTCCGCGACTCGGTTTGGCCTTGCAGATAAAATACGCGCTCGCCCGGCTTGCCGACCGCTCCCGTCGTAATTCTCGTTATCGGATTAAGATCGATCACTTGGCCCATCTTACTTCTTCCCCGCCACCACAGCTTGTTCGTTCATTCTCATCACCATCGGCATGCCGGGCGACACGCGAATCACTGTGATCGAGCCAGTGCTGATCACGACGCGCTGAAAGGTGTCCAACGGCATCCCAAGATAATAGGCTGCGATCAACTTGATCACGTCGCCATGTGAGAACAGAGCAACCAGAGCTTTTGGATGGCGCTTGACGATGCCCTCAACGGCCTCCACCGCTCGGGCCTGCACGGCCCGGATGGTTTCGCCGCCGGGAAACTCCATGGCCGACGGCTGGCGCTGAACCACCTTCCACAGCTTCGTCCGGGCCAGAACCTTCAGGCTCCTGCCCGTCCACTCGCCGTAACGCACCTCGCCAATGCCTTCGCATTTTTGAATTGGCAGATTCCTGGCCTGAGCCAGCGGCCTCGCCGTTTCCAGCGCCCGTTCCAGCGGGCTGCTGTAGATCGCCTTGAGCGGCGCTTTCATCAGCCGTTCTGCCAGCGCCTGCGCTTGCGCCTGCCCTGTTTCGTTCAAATGCACGCCGGGCATCCATCCGGCCAGCTTGCCTTTTCGCGTATACTCGTTCTCACCGTGCCGGATCAATAAAATGTCGGTCATCTGTGCCTGTCAGGGCCTGCAAGGTTTGCCTGATTTTACCACTGCATTCGACTATAATACTCAACGCCGTGCAGATAGGAAGAACCGATCTTGCGAAAGTGAGGCCAACATGCAAGCCATGCTCGCCATTGTCCAATCCGAAGATGCGGATGCCGCTATGGAGCGGCTGAAGGCCCTCAACCTGAAAAGCGTCTTGCGCATCGCCTCATCGGGCGGTTTTTTGCGGCTGGGCAACACCGCACTATGGGCCGCCCTCCCGTCGGGGAAGTTGGGTGAAGCGATGGACGCCCTGCGCGCCACCTGCCAGCGGCGCACCACCTACGTTCCGGCCCAACTCGAGGTGGCTCAACTGGCCTCCGCCTTTCCGGTGGAGGTGGAAGTGGGCGGGGCGACCGTGTTTCTATGTGACGTGGAACGATACGAAGAAATCTAACTCGCTCCCCAATCCATGTAATCCGTGGTTTCTTGTTTTTACTAAGAGGCAGACATGTTCAAGTTGATCATTGCCATCCTCCGCGATAGTGACGCTTCAGACGTCACCGACGCTCTGATCGCCGCCAACTTCCGCGCCACCCGCATCGCCAGCACCGGGGCCTTCTTCCGGCAAGGCAATACCACCCTCATTATCGGCGTCGAGGCCGACAAAGTAGATGCCGTGATTGACACTTTGAAGTTAGCCTGCGGCCCAACTCCCACCGACGGCAGTCACCGGGCGACGATCTTTGTGTTGAATGCGGCCAGGTATGAGCAGATTTGATTAATAAGAGCCTATCCGAATAACCGGCCAGACCTCGCGGGTTTTCGCGCAAGCGACCCGCGAGGTCTTTCTAAGCCGTCAAAGCAAGGGCCATGCCGACCAGGGCGTCAGCCCCCGAGGAGTTGCCCCACCCCAACAAGAGCGGCACGCATTCGCCTGCCGGAGGATGGCCGGTGACAACGCTATCGAGGGTCATTACCAGCCGCTCGTCGGACTCGCCCTGAGCCGCGCATTCGATCAGGTTGGCGCTCAAGGTGGTGGTGGCTCTGTAAGCGGCCTCGACGACTAGCGCATTGAGCCGCTCCAGATCGCCGCCGGGCCACAGCGCAGGCCGCCAGCGATTGAGAGCCAGCAATAGCCCCACCACAACGTCGTCGCCCGACGGCGTCAACCCGCTCCCCATTCCCAGCAATTTGCCGACTGTTTCTGCCGAGGCAGGGAGGTCAGCATTCTTCAATGCTTGCCGCAACCCTGGCAGAGTTGTCAGAAGTGAGTCGTCGCCTGGCGCGGTCGCAGTTGGTAAGCCGAGCAGTGGCGGCAGGAGGGCGCTGAATCCTTGCCCGTTTTTGGCAAAAGCAACTTGGGTGGCGAAGAAACGCAAATTGTCGAGCTGTTCGGCAACGGGACGGGCTGGAGATGAAGGAGGCGGTTGTTGCCAGACGGCGTTGGGGTGAACAGTGACGGCTACACCGGCGTCGGGAAAAATCAACTGGCCGGAAGTGATTCGAACCGGCGCCCCGTGTTCAAGGGATCGAAGCTCAGCCGCATCTTCTGTCAGCGTGAGTGTCAGCGGGCTACGGTACGTTTCAAACGAGAGGAATATCACCCGGCTGTCGCCAATGCGGACGAAGAGGCCGCGCGAGGTGACGCCGATGAGAAACGCATCCTGATCGGGCGTGAGCGACTCGTAGGCGAGGCGGCCAATGTTTTTGGCAAAAGCGATATTCTTCATGATCCTTGTCAGATTGTTAAAATGACGTTTGGCCTCTCATTTGACTGCTGTATGACATATTACAGTACCTTTGGCCTGTAATACCATAAATCCGTGTTGTCGCCCCAGGTAGTCCACCAATGTCAGAATTGTAGATGTAGCACAGCCCCTTGCGGGCGGGCCACGCGCACAAGGCGCTAAACTACATAGCGAGCTAACCTTGGGCTACGAGGGCCATGACAGCAGTCAGCATTTGCGAGAGTGGAAAATACATTGTGAAGGGAGGTGAGGCTAGCAATCCAGTAAATTCGTGCTAGTCCTTTTTGTTTCCAACAGTTTACAGATTACAAGGAAGGAACGCAACTATGGCTACTGCTACTGCAGCATCCCCTACTCCGGTGGGGGAAAAGAAAGTTTACGGTTATATGCCGGAAGACGTCCCTGGCTGGGGGGCCATGCTGAGCCTGGGCTTCCAACAGGTGTTGACGATGTTCCCGGCCACCGTCCTCGTCGCCATCCTCACCAAGTTCGACGTGGGCGTCACCCTGCTCGCCAGCGGGATCGGGACCCTTATCGCCCTGCTCGTCGCCAAGCGGCGCATCCCAATGTATTACGGCTCCAGCTTCAGCTACATCACCGTTGTAGTGACGACGATGAGCCTCTACGCCAAAGACTGCTTCAGCAACCCGGCGACGGTCTACTGCCCGGAGGGCGTGAAACTCGTTCAGGTGGGCATTATCGGCACGGCTATCGTCGAAATCCTGGTTGGCCTGCTCATCATGCGGATTGGCAAAGAAGGTTTGGACAAGATTCTGCCGCCCGTCATTACCGGCAGTATGGCGATGGTCATCGGTATTGCGCTGGCTGGCGCGGCGTTGAGCATGGCTGGCGCACATTGGGGCATCGCCATCGTCACCCTGCTTGTCACGATTGGCTTCTCGGTGTACCTGCAGAACAGGGGACTCCTCGGCATGTTGCCCATTCTGTTCGGGGCGATTGTCGGATACGTCGTCGCCATTCCGCTCGGACTGGTGAGCTTCCAACTGGTGACCGATGCCCAATGGTTCCGGGTGCCGAACATCACCTTCCCGGCCTTCGCCGATCCGAACGCCTGGGCCGTCGTGGTCAGCATCTCGCTGATCGCCATCGCTACTATCCCCGAAAGCACCGCTCACCTCTATCAAATGAGCCTGTACATTGACGCCCTGGCCAAGGATTTGGGTCGCAAGCCTTTGGAGATCAAACGGCTCATTGGTCTGAACCTGATCGCCGATGGCGCCGACGATGTGGTGGTGGGCTTCCTCGGCGGATGCGCCGGAACAAACTACGGCGAGAACAACAGCTTGATGGCCATCACCCGCAACTACTCCACCGCCGTGCTGATGGCCGCTGGCGGGATCGCCATTGTGTTGGGCTTTATCGGCAAGCTGGCGGCGCTGGTCAACACCATCCCCATCGCCGTCACTGGCGGGTTGGCAATCTATCTCTTCGGCGTCATTGGTATGCAAGGCGTGGCGCTGATCCAGTCGGAGAAGGTCAACCTGTTTGAGCCGCGCCAACTGGCTATCGGCGCAACCATCCTCATCTGCGGCATCGGCGGCAACCTGGCGCTGAAGGATGGCCTGTTCCCGTTCACAATTCCTTACGTCTTCCCGAACGGCATCCCGGCCATCGTCTTCGCGGCTATTGCCGGCATCGTGATGAACCTGGGCTTCCTGCTCATCAAGCCGGAATGGCTTGGCGTGAAGGAACGCGAGAATATCAACATCTAACGTCGTTTAGGAGAGTGCCTCAGGAGTGGCTCGAACGCCCCTGAGGCATTCTCAACCGAAAGGAGGGATGACTGTGCTGACCCCACATCCCGGACTCCCCGAATTTGATTACATCAAGCCAAAGACGCTGGCCGAGGCCAGCCGATTTTTAGCCGAGTACGCGGGCGAGGCCCGTCCCTTCATCGGCGGCACCGACACCTTCGTCCGCATGCGCGACGGTTTTTGGAAAGAAAAATACCTGGTAGATGTCAAAGACCTCGACGGGATGAGAGACATCACCTTTGATCCGAAGCACGGGCTGACGATCGGCGCGGCGGCAAGTATGAACCGGGTTATTGTTTCGCCGGCGGTGAGCGAGCACTATGCGTTGTTGGCCGAGGCCGCTCACACCGTCGCCAGCTATCAACTACGCAGCCGGGCCACCATCGTCGGCAACATTTGCAATGCTTCTCCTGCGGGTGATACCGTCGGCGCTTGCATCGTACTGGATGGATCGCTGCGCGTTCACGGCGTGGATGGCACCCGCCTGGAACCTTTGAGGACATTTTTCCGCGGCCCCGGCAAGACGGTGCTCAAGCCGGGGGACATCGCCACCGCCATCGTATTCCCCCTTCCACCCAAAAACCATGCGGCCAAGTACATCAAGCTGGGCCGCAACACTATTGGCGATCTGGCCATCGTCGGCGTGACGGCGCTTGGCTATCCCGACGGCGAAACGCCATCGGGCTATCGCTTCCGGCTGGCCCTAGCTTCGGTTGCGCCGACACCCCTCGCGCCAAAAGAGGCCGAAGCGATTCTGGCCGAAGAACTCATCACCGAGGCCACTATCGAAAAGGCCGCCGAGGCCGCGATGAATGCCTGCCACCCAATTGACGACGTGCGCGGCAGTGCGCGCTATCGCAAGTTGATGGTGCGGAATTTGACGCGGAAGGCGGTGAGTGAGGTGTGGAAGGAACTGGGTGAGCAGTGAATAGTAAACAGTGAACGGTGAACAGTGAACGATGAACGGTGAACAGTGAACGGTGAACGGTGAACAGTGACGCCCAATAACTGTTTACTGTTTACTGTTCACTGTTTACTATTCACCGTTTACTAACCAACGGAGGCTAGCATGTCATTTCATCGAATCACAGTCACCCTCAACGGCGCTACCGAAGAGGTGGAAGTTCCGTCGAACATGACGCTCTTACAAATGTTGCGCGAAAAGCTGGCGATGACGGGCACCAAAAACGGATGCGCTTCAGGCGAGTGCGGGGCTTGCACGGTGCTGTGGAATGGCGAGCCGGTGAATAGTTGCATGGTGCTGGCCGTCGAGTGTGACCGGTCGGAGATCGTCACGGTGGAAGGCCTGGCTCACGACAACCAATTGGATCCTCTGCAAGAAGCTCTCATCGAAGCGGGCGGCGTGCAATGCGGCTTCTGCATCCCCGGCATGTTGCTCTCGGCGCGGGCGCTGTTGGATCGCAACCCTGATCCGACCGACTACGAAATCCGCGATGCACTGGTGGGCAACCTTTGTCGTTGCACCGGCTATTTGCGAATCATCGAAGCGGTCAAAGAAGCGGCCCGGCGGCGCGAAGCGGTTCCGGCGTAGGAGAGAACGACAATGACCACGAAAGAAGCTAAACATGGCAATAGCCGCATCCCGGAGCTAATTGGCAAAAGTGTGCCACGTGTAGATGCTCGTGAAAAAGTGATCGGGGCCGCCATCTTCACCGACGACGTCCAATTTGGGCCGGGCTTATTGCACGCCCGCATCCTGCGCAGTCCTCATCCACACGCGCTGGTCAAAAAACTTGACGTGAGCAAAGCCAGAGCGTTGCCCGGCGTGAAGGCCGTCGTCACCGGCGAAGACACGCCCGGCTACATCGGCCTATATCTACAAGACCGGCACATCTTCTGCCGGGATCGCGTTCGCTACGTAGGCGACCCGGTGGCCGGGGTGGCCGCCACCGATGAAGAGACGGCGGAACAGGCGTTGAGCCTGATCGAAGTGGATTACGAACCATTGCCGCCGGTGCTCGATCCCGAATTTGGCGTCAGTCCCGAAGCGCCCCTGCTCCACCCCGGCCTCGGCAAATATGAGGTCGCCAACTTCATCTTCCCCAAACCGGGAACCAACATCTCCAACCACTTCAAGATTCGCAGAGGTGATTCCGACGCGGCCTGGCCGGAGTGCGCAGTCGTCGTCGAGCGCAAGTATCGCGTGCCGCATATTCAGCACGTGCCCATTGAGCCGCACGCCGCCATTGCCAAGTGGGATCAGGAAGGCAACATCACGCTGTGGGCCAGCTCGCAATCGCCGTTTGCCCAACGCAACCTGATCGCCAAAGCCCTGGGCATCTCGCAGAGCAAATTGCAAGTGATCTCGCCGTACCTGGGCGGCGGCTTCGGCAGTAAGGCGGGCGTAAGCATGGAGTCGCTGGCCGTCGTCATCGCCAGAGCCGTGCCAGGCCGCCCGGTGAAACTGCGCCTGACACGCGAAGAAGAGTTCTACACAACGTTTGTGCGGCAGGGGCTGGTAGCGCACTTCAAGATGGGGTGCGACAAGGATGGCAATCTACTGGCGATGGAGAACAAATACTACTGGGATGCCGGAGCCTACACCGAGTACGGCGTGAACATGACTCGCGCCGGCGGTTACAGCGGCACCGGCCCCTACGACGTGCCAAACGTCAAAGTGGATAGCATTTGCGTCTACACCAACCATCCGGTCGGCGGGCCGATGCGCGGCTTCGGCATGCCCGAACTGCATTCGGGGCTGGAGCAGTGCATTGACGATCTGGCCCACGCGATCAAAATGGACCCGGTGGAGTTCCGCAAGCTCAACTGCGTGCGCGAAGGCGACGTGATTGTAACCGGCATGAAGATGCACGCCATCGGCCTGTCGGAGTGTATCGAGAAAGCGGCGCAAGCCATCAACTGGGATCACAAGGCTCCGCCGAGCGCACCCGCTTCGCGCAAACGGCGTGGCAAGGGTTTCGCCATCATGTGGAAAGCGCCGGCCATGCCGCCCAACGCCGGGTCGAGCGCGCGGGTGTCGTTGAACGAAGACGGCACGGTGACGGTGGCGGTCGGCGGGCAAGAGATCGGTCAAGGCACGTTCACGGTGATGGCGCAGATGGCTGCCGCCGCGTTGGGCGTGCCGTATGACTGGGTGAAAGTCGCCGGGCCGGTGGACACCAAGTACAGCCCCTACGAATGGCAGACCGTCGCCAGCCGTCTGACGTGGAGCATGGGCAATGCCGTCGTCGGCGCCGCAAAGGATGCACGCAAACAAATTCTGGATATGGTCTCCGAGTCCTGGAACGAAGACCCGGACGATCTCGACATCGTCAACGGCAGCGTGATCTCGTACAAGACCGAAGAGATGATGTCCTTGAAGAACATCGTCATCTACGGCTTGCCCAAGCCGAACGATCAGGGCTGGATGGGCGGGCCGGTGGTGGGGCGCGGCAACTTCATGCCCACTTACGTGACCGGCCTCGACGCCGAGACCGGGCAAGGGCCGCGCGCCGTCGTCCACTACACCACCGGCGCGCAAGCGGTAGAAGTGGAAGTGGACATGGACACCGGCAAGGTGGAGATCATTCGCGGGGTGACGGCCTTCGATGTGGGCAAAGCCATCAACCCCGAAATGGTGCGGGCGCAAATGGAAGGCGGCCTGGTGCAGGGTATCAGCACGGCGCTGTTCGAGAGTCTTCAACTCAAAGAGGGCGTGGTGCAGAACCCCAGCTTTGTGGACTATCGCATTGCGACCAGTTCCGACGTGCCGCATCACATCGAAGCCATCATCGTCGAAGTGCCGCAGGACGATGGGCCGTTTGGCGCGCGCGGCGTCGGCGAGCACCCCATGGTTCCAACCATCCCGGCAATTGCCAACGCCATCTACGACGCCATCGGCATCCGAATGGATGCGCCGCCTTACACCGCCGAGAAGGTGTATCTGGCGATGGTGGAGGCGGGGATTGTGAAGTAAGGAGATTATTCCATGAAGATCATTGACCTGACCATTCCGCTCGGCATCGGCACCCCGGCCTGGCCCACCTACGAACCTCTGCAAGTCAAATACTTCAAGCGCCTGACGCCCAACGGCGCCAACGGCCAACTGGTGACTCACTCCAACCACCTGGGCACCCACCTCGACGGCGAAATTCACTTCTACACGCCGGGCAAGGACATCGCTTCGCTGGACATGGACTATCTTGTTCACGACGGCGCCATCGTGGACTTGAGCGACGTTTGCGGCGACTACGACGTCTACACCAGCAAGATGGTCGAAGACCGGGTAGAAGTGAGAGAGGGCGACATCCTGATCCTCCACACCGGCTACCATCACTTTGGCTGGGACCAGCCAACCGCCGACGAGATTCGCTACATGGTCAAACACCCCGGCCCGGATCGCGAGTTCGCCGACTGGTGCAAGGCCAGGAAACTGCGCTGGCTGGCGGTGGACTGCGGGAGCGCCGACCACCCGATGAACACCATCATCCGCGACTGGCACCCGCGCCAGGCCCGGCAGGCCAGGAAGGTGTTCGAAAAGAA
>Ga0247727_10003211_pt1 | contig 36464 bp, 34 predicted proteins | sample WisWelCaveWW1625_FD_202498 | JGI IMG/M metagenome (GOLD analysis project Ga0247727, IMG submission 202498) | Biofilm microbial communities from Wishing Well Cave, Virginia, United States - WW16-25 | ecosystem: Environmental > Aquatic > Deep subsurface > Groundwater > Cave microbial mat | place...
CGCTCAGCTTCACCAAGGCGGCGGAGGAGCTTTACATCACCCAGTCGGCGGTCAGCCGGCAGATGCGGGCGCTGGAGGAGCACCTGGGTGTGGCCCTGTTCGAGCGCCGCCCCCGCAGTCTAGCCCTGACCGAACAGGGGCGGTCGCTCTACGGCGCGGCCAGCGAATTTCTCGAGCGCCTGCAGGAGACCACCGATCGGCTGCGCTCGAACGGCGGCGCACCGCATCTCACGGTCACCACCACCGGCGGGTTCGCCTCGCTGTGGCTGATCCCGCGCCTGCGCAGCTTCACGGCCGTGCACCCGGACGTCGACGTGCGGATCTCGGCGACCTACAAGACCTTCAATCTGGAGCGCAGCCTGGTCGACGTGGCGGTGCGCTACTGCAAGGAGGAGGAGGCCCCGGAAGGGGCCATCCGCCTGTTCGGGGAGGAGCTGTTCCCGGTGTGCAGCCCGGCGCTGCAAAGCGAGGGTCCGCATCCCCTGCGCAGCCTCGGCGACCTGCAGCACCATGCGCTCTTGCACATGGACGAGGCCAGGGGGCAGTTGGACTGGGACACGTGGCTCACCGCGCAAGGCCATGCCGACCTGAAACCCACTGCTTCAATGAGGTTCGACAGCTACGAGCAGATGATCCAGGCCGCGATCGGCGGCCAGGGTGTCGCCATGGGCATCGGCCGGCTCGTAAATGGATTGATGGAGCAGGGAAAACTCGTTGCTCCGTTCTGCAAGAGCGTGATCGGCGCGCGGGCCTACTACATCATCCGCTCCGTGACCACCGGCAACCGCCCGCATGTGCAAGCATTCGTGCGCTGGCTGGTGGAGCAGGCCAGCGCTGCCTCGGCCGCGGGAGAGAAACCGGTGGTCAGCTCCCGACCACCAGCGGAGCGGTCAAACGGCGCAGCGCCGCGAGCACGCTGAGCGCCGTGATCTTGCCCGTGCGGGGGTTCTCCTCGGAAGGGATGTTCTCGATCGTCATGGTCAGGTCGGAGGAGTCGGACTTCACCACGATGGTGTGCGTATTGCGCGTGACGGCCGGATCGGCCCAGATCTCGGCTCGCGTCTCGTCTGGGCCGATGCCCGCCAGAGACAGCGCCACCGCCACGTTGACGTTGGCCGGAAACCCGGCAATGGCCTCGCGCGCGCTGCCTTCGAAGACGCACAGCGGCGCCTCGAGCCCCTCAACCGAAATACCCTTCTCGACGAGCAGCGGTGCCCCCGCCAGGCCCGCGGGCGGCTTGCGGGTGATGATCTTGACCGAAGCGATCTTGCCTTCCGCCGCCGCGCGCACGGCATCGAGCCCGAGCAGGGCCCCGGTTGGGACGACGATGCGCGCGCCGGTCTCGCGGGCGCGGTCGACAAGCGACATATGGTCGATCAGCGCGCCGACGGAGAGGGGCATGAAGATGCGCCCGCGCTCGATGGCGGGGCCGGCAACAGCAGCGAAATGCTGCGGCGGCAGGCACTCGACGATGACGTCGGCGGCGTCGGCGAGCTCAGCGAGGCTCAGCAGGCGTGGAGCCGACTTGAACCCTTCAATTGCCTTGCGCGCCTTCTCCTGACCTCGGGCGGCGGCGACCAGGGTGATGCCCGGAATTTCACCGGCATCGACGCGCCGCGCCACCGCCATCCCGACGGCACCCAGCCCGGCGAGGGCGAGCTTCAGGCCTATCCCGTCGACGGCCATGTCCGCTCACTCAGGCAACGCCATGGAAAGGGCAAGTCCGTGCAGGTCCTTCGGCATGTGTCCTCCAGCGCGCTTCGCCAGCCGGTTCCTCCGGCGGCAATGCGCCTTAGGATAGTAGCACGCGATGAGTTTCAGCGAGTCCTTATGGACACTCGTCGCACCGGCCGCGGGCTTTTAGGCACTCCGCTGCCAATCCCAAAGCCGGTTTGCGTCACCGCGCCGACCAGGGCGCGGCTGCTGCACCCCGAAACCTGACGGATGACCGAGGGGTGGAATGTGCCAATCGAGAAACCTGCACAATAGCAGAAGTCGAGCCTGCTCTCGATTTGGGGGTATCACAGAAGTTATCTTCGAGATAAAGAGGACCGCTCTGTTGAGCCGTTCCCTGCCCGGCGGCGAGGACGAAGGATGAGCGCCGACATTGAGATACGTCGCCTCGCACCGGAGGATCCAACCGATCCCGTCCTATATCAAAGCATCCGACTGGAGGCCCTCCAAGCTAACCCGGAAGCGTTCGGGAGCACCTTCGAGAATGAAAGTGAAAAGCCGCTGATTTGGTTCTCGGATCGGCTTGGGGGTTCTACAGTGCTCGGCGCGTTCCGCAACGCACAGCTGATCGCCGTTGCGGGCTTCGCCGTCCAGCAGGGCCAGAAGCGAGCTCACAAAGGCGTACTCTGGGGCATGTACGTTCGACCTGCGGCGAGGAAGGCCGGGGTGGGTCGCCAGCTCGTCGAAGCGATATGTAGTCTCGCGCGTCAACAGGTTGAGCTGATCCAACTCACAGTGGTGCGGGACAACGAGCAAGCACGGAGATTATACGCGAGACTAGGCTTTTTGGAGTACGGCCTGGAGAAGAACGCTCTAAAGCAAGGCGGTCGCTACTTCGATGAAGTGCTTATGGCGAAAGACTTAGTGGGAGAATGATCGCATGCCCCTATCGAGCACGATTACCGCGATAGCGGTTTAGTGCAACATGCTGTTTGTGACGCCAGCATAGTTGTGCGACCCGACGAGCCTCGCCGACGGGCTCAACGTCCGGCGGGGGTCACAACCTTCCTGTCCGCGCACGGCCTCCGGCAGATAGACACCAAAAGCGGACCAGGGAGCCCTCGAACGTTGCCCGGGTAGCCGCGCCGCGAAGTCGTCCACAATACCCGCCGGAAATAGTTTGTGCGGTCACGGATCGTGGCTCGCGTCAACGCAACACCCAGTCGAAGATCGGGAGGCTCACGGCGGCAGCGATGGCGATGAGTCCATAGCAAATCCACCGGAACGAGGCCTCACTGGCAAGACCGAAGAGACGCGATCCGACGTAGATGCCAAGGCCATAGGTTGGGCCGATGAAGAGTGCCAGGACCAGCACCGATTGCGTTATCAGCCCGCCGGCAAGATACGCGGCGCCCGAGAACACTGTCGAGATTGCGAAGTAGAGAACGATGTTGGCCCGGACAACTTCGGCGCTGAGGGCGCTGCTCAGCCAGAACGCAACGACCGGGGGCCCGCCGATTTGCGCGGAGCCGCTCAACAGGCCTGCTAAACCGCCGACACCGACGGTGACAAACGGCGTACGTCTGCCGTGATAGCGCCATCCCGATATTAGCACCAGGAGCAGGACCGTCACAGCGACCGCGAGACCCCACCGCACGGCAAGGGGATCCGCCCTGGTCAGGAGCCAGGCTCCGAGAGGCACGCCAATAGCGGCACCGAGACCCATCACGCCAACATCACGCCTAGCCGCGTAGCGCCACGCGTTCGGTATCAAGCCGGCGGCGGCCACGGCATCGATGATCAGCAGGAGGGGCGCTGCCAGCCTGGGGCCAATTGCAGCGCTGGCGAGCGGCACGAAGATCAGCGCACCGCCGAAGCCCGAAAATCCGCGTGCCAGCCCGGCGGTCAGTGCCGATGCCGCCAGAAACAGGAGCGCAGCGCTCGAGTAACCGCCAAAACCGGAATCGAGCATGAGAACCTTGTGGCCAACGGCGGTGCGCTTACCGCACCCGACTATCTTCAATTGCACCGAGCAGGCAAGTTGCTCAACACCGTATTTCGCACCTGGCTCCCAAGAGACCTGTCCCATGGCTCGCGATCAATTCGCGCGGCTTCAGGGCTAAGGGGCAGCACAAGACCTTGTCGGGAACCCCCCGGCGGCCGGCGTTTGAGCTTCGACCGAGCGTTTGGCATCGTTGCCGGATGGAATTCCCGTGCGCTAGTCTGCGTCCATGGCCATGTCAGGGCAACGAAACTAGGGAGAGCCCAGTGAAGAAGCTATCGTTTGCAGCCGCCACCGTGTTGCTCGCTGCCAACCTTGCGGCACCGGCAGGCGCCCAGCAGTTTCCCGAGCGACCCATCAAGATGATCGTGCCTTGGGCCGCCGGCGGCGACACCGACAACATCTTCCGCCCGCTGGCGCCGCTGCTGCAGAAGCACCTGGGCCAGACGGTCGTCATTGCCAACGTCACGGGCGCCTCCGGCACCGTCGGCGCGCGCGAGTCCAAGGCCTCCCCCGCCGATGGCTACACCGTCTATGCCATGCACGACTACATTCACCTCGTGCACTACTCCGGCCTCACCGAAGTCAAGTACACCGATTTCGACCCGATCTGTCTGGTGGCCGCAACCTCCTCCGTGCTCACGGCCAGCCCGAAGACGCCGTGGAAGAACTGGCAGGAGCTGCTCGCCGATGCCAAGGCGCGGCCGGGCCAGATCACGGTAGGGGCCACACTCAGCTCGACCAGCCACATCTTCCCCGCAACGATCGAGAAGCGCGCGGGCATCAAGTTCAAATACGTGTCCTACGAGGGGCTGGCGCCGCGCATGACCGCCATTCTCGGCGGCCACATCGACTTGACCGATTCCAACCTGACGCAGAAGGGCAAGGTCGATGCCGGCCAGCTGAAGTTCATCGCCATCGCCAGCGAGCAGCGCGACCCGGAGATGCCCAACGTGCCGACGCTGAAGGAGCTGGGTTACGACATCGTCTACGAGGTCGCGCGCGGCTTGGTCGTGCCGAAGGGGACGCCGGCGCCGGTGCGTGCCAAGCTGGTCGAGGCCTGCGGCAAGGCCACCTCCGACCCTGCCTTCAAGGCGGCGATGAAGCTGCAGGGGACGCGCGTGGCCTATCTCGACGACAAGCAGTACGCCGCCTTCCTCGACAAGATCGACGGCGAGAACAAGGTCATCATGGCCGACCTCGGGCTCATGAAGAAATGAGGCCCCAATGAGGTTGGGCCGGGACGGGATCGCGGGGCTCATCGGCCTCGCGATCAGCCTGCTGCTGCTGCCGCATGCGTTCAACCTGCCGCGGTTGCCGATCGTGCCTATCGGGCCCGGCTTCTATCCCGCCCTGGTGCTGGCGTTCCTGGGTGTCACCTGCGCGCTTCTGGTGCTGCAGGATGCGATCGCCCAGCGGCGGGCGCCGGCGTCGGCACCACAGGCGACGGCTGAGCCGCGGCACGCCTATGGTCTTGTGGCCGCCGCCTTCGTGGTGGTGGCCGCCTATATCGGTCTATTGCCGCTGCTTGGCTTTCGCGTCGCAACTGTCCTGTTCGTGGCCGCGTTTCAGCTGGTGCTGGAGCGCCCGGCGACGCTGCGTCAATGGGCGGTGCTGGTCTGCCTCGCGGTCGGCACTTCGGCACTGACCTATGTGGCGTTCGAGAAGTACCTCACCGTGCTCCTGCCGCGTGGCGCCTGGACGGGCTGGTGAGCCATGCTCGAGCTGCTAGCCAACGGCATCGTGACGGTTCTGCAGTGGAAGTACATGCTGCCGCTGCTGCTCGGCACCCTTGCCGGCGTCATCGGCGGCTCCCTGCCGGGTTTCACCATCACGCTCACCATCATCGTCATCCTGCCCTTCACCTACGGGCTGGATCCGCTGGCCGGGCTGGCGGCGATGACCGGCGTCTACGTCGGCGGCTCCACCGGCGGGCTGATCACCGCCTGCCTGATCGGCATCCCCGGCACGCCCTCGGCCATTGCCACGACGTTCGACGGCTTTCCGATGGCGCGCAACGGAGAGCCGGGCCGGGCAATCTGGCTGGGTGTGTGGGCCTCGGTCTGGGGCGGGCTGCTCGCGGCCGTCTGCCTCGTCTTCGTGACGGCACCTCTGGCGGCCCTGGCGCTCGAATTCGGCCCGTGGGAGTACTTCTCGCTGTTCGTTCTGGCGATGGCAATGGTCGCCGGCCTTGCCGAGAGCTCTCTCCTGAAAGGCCTGGTCTCAACCGCGATCGGCCTCATGATCACCGTGATCGGCACCGATCCGATCGGCAGCGTGAAACGCTTCACCTTCGACTCGACCTTCCTTGAAGGCGGCTTTCACTTCTTGCCCGTGCTGATCGGCATCTTCGCCTTCGCCCAGATCATGACCGACATCGAGAAGCTCGGCGATCCGCGCACCAAGGCGGCGACGGCCGTACGCGCAACGTTCGAGCGTTTCTCGCACCTCAAGGTCAACTGGGAGATCTTCCGTCAGCCCTTCCTGCTGTTGTGGGCAACCATTGTCGGCCTGATCATCGGCATCCTGCCGGCCATCGGCGGCAGCGCCTCGAGCGTGATGGCCTACGACCAGGCCAAAAAGTTCTCCAAAACGCCCGAGCGGTTCGGCAAGGGCCACCCCGAGGGCATCATCGCCTCGGAGGCCTCCAACAACGCCAACGTCAGCGGCTCGCTGATGACGATCATGGCGTTCGGCATTCCGGGCGATGCCGTCACCGCCGTCATGCTGGGCGCCATGACCATCCACGGCATCCAGTCCGGCCCGCTGTTCGTGTCGCAGAATCCGGGCCTCGCCTACGGCATCTACGGCGCCTATATCCTGGCCCATCCGCTGATGCTGCTCATATGCTTCGCCTGCATGCCGCTGATGCTGCGCCTTACCGCTGTGCGCCTCGCCGTGCTGGCGCCGGTGATCATGGTGTTATGCGTGATGGGCGCCTCCGCGCTCAACAACACCATGTCGAGCGTCTACGTGCTGCTGATCTTCGGCGTTGTCGGCTACGTGCTGGTGAAGGCCGGCTTCCCGCTGGCGCCGCTGATCCTGGGCCTCATCCTCGGCGACCAGATCGAGATCAACCTGATCCGCGCCATCATGACCGACGACAATCCCTGGCTGTTCCTGACGCGCCCGATCTCCGGCGGGCTGCTCGCTGCCGCCGCGCTCTCCGTTGCGCTTGCGATCTGGCAGCACATCCGGCACCAGAAACGCACCGCCGGCGCCGAGGACACGGATTTCTGACGCCGCTTCGTGCGGCATGCAGGTGAGCGGCGAGCGCACGAACGAGCCGCAGTTTCAGTAAGGTTGACTCGCAAGGTAGTCGGCGCGGCTGCGTTGCGCCCACCTCCGGCATCCTCCAGGCAGGCGATAAAATTGTGCTTCGCTTGCTGCGACGGGACGTGGGTGGCGCCCTCCGTCCTTCATTGTACAAGCGACCGGCGCCTGGAAGGAGAGCGAGATGGCTCAGGGTCCAGGGGCCCGCTGCGACCGTTCCTGCGCAGTGCCAGCAATGGCGCCGCGCCGGGACCGTCAAGAGGTCTACACGCACCGCCCGCCATCCACCTCCAGCGCCACGCCCGTGATCATGCCGCTCTCGGGCGAGGCGAGAAACAGCGCGGCGTTGGCGATGTCGGAAGGCAGCGACAGCCGCCCCAGCGGAATGGTGGCGATGAACTTGGCGCGGTTCTCCGGCGTATCGGCGCCCATGAAGTCGGCAAGCAGCGGTGTGTCACCCGCCACCGGATTGATGGCGCAGACGCGGATCTTCTTTGGCGCCAGCTCCGCCGCCATCGACTTGGTCATGGTGATCACGGCGCCCTTCGAGGCGTTGTACCAGGTGAGGCCCGGGCGCGGGCGCACGCCGGCCGTGGAGGCGGTGTTGATGATGACGCCGCCGCCGCGCCTCTCCATTTCAGGGACGCAGGCGAGCGCCGCCAGATAGATCGACTTCACGTTGACGGCGAAGATGCGGTCGAATTCCTGCTCCACCACATCCAGCATCGGCTGGTTCTTGTGGGTGGTGCCGGCATTGTTCACCATGATGTCGAGGCCGCCGAACGCCCTGACGGCTGCGCCGACCATGGCGTCGACCTCCCGGCGCTTGGAGACATCGACCGCGACGTGGATTGCCGATTTGCCGATGCTTTGGGCGACGTCCCGCGCTCCTTGGCCATTGATATCGGCGATGACGACCTTTGCGCCCTCCCCGGCGAATGTCTTCGCGATCGCCTTGCCGAACCCCGAGGCTGAGCCGGTGACAATTGCCACCTTGTTTTCGAGTTTCATGGCATTCCTCCCGCTTGGGCCTTTAGCTTGCGGCGCAATCTAGCTTGTCGAGTACTTGAGTGAAGCGCAAATCAGCAGGCGCAGCCTCGAAGAGGAGGAGGCGGACATGAAAATACCTCCGTTCGCACGCGCAGGGCGGTTCTGGCGTGGCAACCTGCACACGCATTCCACGCGCTCGGACGGCAAGCTTCCCCCGGAAGCGGTCGCCGATTTCTACCAGCGCGCGGGCTACGACTTCCTCGCCCTGACGGATCACTTCTGGGAAGTCTATGGCTATCCGGTCACGGACACGCGGGCCCTGCGCAGCAAGAGCTTCACGACGCTGATCGGCGCCGAGCTGCACGCCCCGCTCACCGCCAAGGGGCACGACTGGCACATCCTGGCCGTGGGCTTGCCGCTCGACTACGCGCCGTGGACCGGCGGCGAGACCATCCAATCCATGTGCCGCCGCGCGGTGGGCGCCGGCGCCTTTCTCGGCATCGCGCATCCGCAGTGGTACGGCCTCACGACTGAGGATGCGCTGTCGATCCCGGAGGCACACGCGGTGGAAATCTACAACCACAGCTGCGCGGTGGAATGCGACCGCGGCGACGGCCTCGTCGTGCTGGAGGAGGTGCTGGCCGCAGGCCGGCGCCTCAACGCCTACGCCGCCGACGATGCGCATTTCAAGTCGCCAGACGCCGCCGGTGGCTGGGTAATGGTGAAGGCCGAGAAGCTGGAGCCCGAGCTGCTGCTGGAGGCGCTGAAACGGGGCGACTACTATTCGAGCCAGGGCCCCGAGATCCACGACATTGCTGTCAGCGGCGAGAAGGTGAAGGTTGCCTGCTCGCCGGCCGCGTGGGTCTCCGTGGCCGGCTCGGGCACCGGCTCCCGCTGCAGCCACGGCCACGACCTCGAGCGGGTCACATTGCCGCTCGAGTGCTTCGGGGAGGACGGGTGGTTCCGCATCACCGTGACGGACGCAAAGAACCGCCGCGCCTGGAGCAATCCTGTCTGGCGATAGGTGTCGTCCCGGAATTGCGCGAAGCGCAATATCCGGGACCGAGGGCCACGAGTTGCGCGCATTCCCTCTTGGCCCTGGGGTTCCGGCTCGCGCGCTTCGCGCTTGGCCGGGATGACAACGTTGCGCTGTTGGCCGGGTTACGCCTCTTGGCCGGCCCTGTTGGCCTCCGCGCGGTAGGGGCTGGCCTTGTAGGCACCGAGGATGTGGAGCTCAGACGAGAAGAAGCCAAGCTCCTCCAGCGCCCGCGCGACCGGCGGATCGTCCGGGTGGCCCTCGACGTCGGCGTAGAACATGGTCGCCACGAACCTGCCGTCGAGCTGATAGCTTTCGAGCTTGGTCATGTTGACGCCGTTGGTGGCGAATCCGCCCATTGCCTTGTAGAGGGCTGCCGGCACGTTGCGCACCCGGAAGATGAAGGTGGTGACGACCGGCCCGTCGCCGGCCTTGGCGTCGCCTGACTCGTTCGCCAGCACCAGAAACCGCGTGGTGTTGTGCTGCTCGTCTTCGATATCACGCTTGAGGATTTGCAACCCGTAGATCTCGGCGGCCAGCGCCGAGGCGATCGCCGCCATGGTCGGATCGTTGGCCTCCGCAACGATGCGCGCGGAGCCGGCCGTGTCGGCTTCCGGCACCGGCTGCAGACCGAGCTTGCGCAGGGTGTTGCGGCACTGGCCGAGCGCCTGCGTATGCGAGAGCGCCTTCTTCACTGTCTGCAACGAGGCGCCCGGCGCCCCGAGCAACTGGTGGCGCACGCGCAGGAAGTGCTCGCCGACGATATGCAAGCCCGCGCCCGGCAACAGATGGTGGATGTCGGCCACCCGGCCCGCCACCGAGTTCTCGATCGGGATCATCGAGTACCGGGTGTCGCCGCTCTTCACGGCGGCCAGCGCGTCCTCGAACGTGGCGCAAGCCGCTGCCTCCAGATCCGGGAACGCCTCGCGGCACGCCAGATGCGAGTTGGCTCCCGGCTCGCCCTGGTACGACACGCGCAAGGCGGCCGTCGGCTCGTGCGCTGACGAGCGTTTCGACCTCGGCGGAAGCGATTTCGTCTTGCGGTCGGCCATTGTGACTGGAGAATTGCCGCCCCTAGCCGGCGAGAACGCGGCGGGCGTGCTCGAGATCTTCGGGAGTATTGACCTCGACCGGGATGGTGTCAACGAGCGTCACGTCGATGCGCATGCCGTCCTCCAGCGCCCGCAGCTGTTCGAGCTGTTCGCGCTTCTCCAAGGGTGAGGGCTTGAGCGAGACGAACCGCTCCAGCGCGGAGCGGCGATAAGCGTACATGCCGAAGTGGTGGTAGAGCGGGCCCTCGCCCCACGGCGCCGTGGCGCGTGTGAAATAGAGCGCCCTGAGCCGTCGCGGCACGGACGTCGGCGACCCCACGACCTTCACCGCGTTGGGGTTGGCGCGATCCGCGTCGTTCGCGATCTCGGCGGCGATGGTCGCGATGTGCGGTCCCTTATCCGCAAGGGGGGCCAAGCATTGGCGTGCAAGAGCCGGTTGCATGGCCGGCAGATCGCCCTGCAGGTTGAGGATGATCTCGAACTCGGCCTCGGGGTCGATGCGGTTAACGGCCTCGAACACGCGATCCGAACCCGACACGTGATCGGCTCGCGTCATGACGGCTTCGCCGCCCGCCGTGCGGACTGCCGCCACGATCGCCTCGGCATCGGTCGCCACCACAACGCGGCCTACCGCGGCCGCCATGGCGCGCCGCCACACGTGCACGATCATCGGCTCCCCGCCGATGTCGGCGAGGGGCTTGTTGGGCAGCCGGGTCGACTGCATGCGGGCTGGAATGACGATGAGGGTGCGCTGCATGGGCCCTTGCTGCGAGTGACAATTCGCCTCGGGCCCAGCACCTAGAACGGACTTCAGTGCGGTTGCAAGCTCAGAGCGAATTCCTATAGTGGCCGCCGTTGGCGGAGGGTGACCGGGGACGCTGCGACCCGCATGGACGGCTTCGAACTCAACAAGATCGCGGGCGCTGTGCTTGCCGCAATGCTGGTGATGGCGGGCGGCAAGACCGTGCTCGACATCGCCGTGCCGAAGCACAAGCCCGAGAAGGCTGGCTGGAGCCTGCCGATCACGCAAGCCAAGGCGAAGACGGCCGAGCCCGCAGCGCCCTTCGACGCCAAGGCGGTGCTGGCCCTGCTGTCCAAGGGCAACCCAGACAGTGGAGCGGACGCCTTTAGGAAATGTTTGGCGTGCCATACGCCGGACAAGGGCGGGCGCAATCTGGTGGGGCCCAATCTGTGGGGTATCGTGGGTCGCAAGGTGGCTCAGGCCGCCGGGTTCGAGGCCCGCTACTCCGACGCCATGAAGGCCCAGGGCGGCGATTGGACCTGGGAGCGGCTGGCAAAGTATCTCCACAGGCCAGCCGAGGCCATTCCCGGCAACAAGATGATATTTGACGGCGTCAAGGATAACGCTGACCTCGCGGACCTGCTCGTCTACATGCGCAAGCTCGCAGACAGCCCGGCTGCGCTTCCCCAATAGGCCGACGCTGGCCCATGTTCCCGCATCTCTCCGAGGGCGATATTGTACCCTGTTCAGCAATCGATCGGAATTTGACCTTGTGATTTTGGCCGTGCCTGGTCCCAGGCAACGATGAACAAGGATTAACTTGGCGGCCCAGGGGCGCCCCTCCATATTTGCTTACAAACTCTCAAAGCGAGCGGCTGGCGCCGCTCTAGTGTGATGGGGGAAAACCAGCCGTATGGCCCGGAATTTGAGCTTGGTGTTGGCACCGGTCGGGTTTCTGCTTGTGCTCCACCCCTCAGTCGCGCCTGCCACCGAAGCCCTGAAAAAACATCATGCGCTCTCGCTGGTTGGCAAGCCTGCCTACGAGCCCGATTTCAAGCACTTCAAGTGGGTGAATCCCGCCGCCCCAAAGGGCGGGCGCGTGCGGCAAATGGCGTTCGGCACCTTTGATTCGCTCAATCCGTATTCCATCAAGGGCAACGCCGTATCCCTGGTGGGTTTGATCTACGACAGGCTGATGGCATCGAGCCCCGACGAGCCCTCGACGGGCTACGGGCTCGTCGCCGAGTGGGTCGCGCATCCCGACGATTTTTCGTCGGCGACTTTCCAGCTGCGTTCTGGTGCCCGCTTCCATGACGGCAAGCCGATCACGCCGGAGGATGTCATCTTCTCGTTGGAGGCCCTGAAGAAGGCGTCTCCTCGATATGCGGCCTACTACAAGAACGTGGCTAGGGTGGAGAAGGCCGGTGATCGCCAGGTGAGGTTTGTGTTCGATGTCACCGGCAACCGCGAGCTGCCCGTTATCGTCGGCCAGTTGCCGGTCCTACCCAAGCATTTCTGGGAGGGTATGGGCAGCAACGGCGAGCCGCGCGATCTTTCCAAATCGACGCTCGAAATCCCGTTGGGCTCGGGACCGTATCGCATCAAGGAGGTGGATGCGGGCCGTACCATCAGTTACGAGCGCGTCAAGGATTGGTGGGCCAAGGACCTGCCCGTCTCCAGGGGACAGTGGAACTTCGACGAGATAAACCTCGTCTATTTCCGCGACTTCGTGCCGGCGTTCGAAGCCTTCAAGGCCGGCCAGCTCGACTATTGGAGGGAGTCCAGCGCTAAAGACTGGGCCACGCGCTACGAATTCGACGCGATCAAGCGCGGTCTTGTCGTCAGGGACAAGCTCCCGGTGCTGGAGGTCGCGCCGATGCAGACCTTTGCGTTCAATCTCCGGCGACCGCAATTCCAGGACCCGCGCGTTCGACGCGCCTTCAATTTGGCGTTCGACTTCGAATGGGCCAACAAGAACCTCTTCTATGACGAGTACCAGCGGGTCAACAGCTACTTCGACAATTCCGAATTGAAGGCGAAGGGCTTACCGCTGGGGCGTGAGCTCGAGGTCCTGAACGAGGTGCGGGACCAAATACCGCCGGAGGTGTTCACTGCGGAGTGGGGAAACCCCGTCAATGCCGTGCCGGATCAGGATGCGCGCAAACATCTTGCAATGGCGTCCAAGTTGATTGCGGAGGCCGGCTACCGGCTGAAGGATGGAATCCTGACCAATGCCGCGGGCGTCCAGCTCAAGGCTGAATTTCTGATCGTCCAGCCGGGTTTCGATCGCATCGTCCAGCCCTACATGAGGCAGCTGGAGAAAGTTGGCATCAATGTCAGCCTGCGCGTTGTCGACACTTCGCAATACCAGCGCCGCGTCCACAACTTCGACTTCGACATCATCGTCAAGACCTTCCCTCAGTCGGAATCGCCTGGCAACGAGCAGCGCTACTATTGGGGGTCGGAGTCCGCCGACAAGGAGGGCAGCCCCAACGTCGTCGGCATCAAGAACCCAGCCGTCGACAAGCTGATCGACAGGGTAATCTTGGCCAAGGATCGCGCCGAACTTGTTGCCGCCACCCAAGCGCTCGATCGAGTGCTGCTCTGGAACCACTACGTCGTACCGCAATGGCATACGCCTTTCGAGCGCGTCGCCATGTGGAATGTGTATGGGCGGCCAAGCAAATTGCCAGCGCGGGATCCGTCGTTCCTGCAGGTCTGGTGGTGGGACGACACGAAGGCCAAAAAGCTCGCCGACACGCGGGGGTAGCGGTGGATATCCCAGGGCGCTGAGGGCTAGCCTCCGGCCAGGGCTCCAAGGAGCAAGGCCATGCGCCGTCGGCGCGGCCGCGCCCGAATGCGGGCATTGTGCACACTTGGGTGGTAGGATGCTGCCGAGGCAGCGAAGACGGCAAACCAACTGACGCAACTCCAACGGCCCGGCGATGGCAACCTATCTTCTGAAACGCATCCTCCTCATCTTCCCGACCATGTTCGGGATCATGGTGCTCAGTTTCGCCATCGTTCAGTTTGCGCCCGGCGGGCCGATCGAGCGAGTGATCGCGCAAATTTCTGGTACCGACGTTGCCGCCACCGCCCGCATTGGCGGTTCGCCGGGTGACGGATTGGCGCCATCCGCGCAGTCGCAACCGGGGATGGGCGAGGTGGGCTCGAAGTACCGGGGTTCGCAGGGGCTCGACCCGGAATTCATCAAACAGCTCGAGAAGCAGTTCGGCTTCGACAAGCCGGCGCACGAGCGGTTCTTCCTGATGATGAAGAACTACCTGATGTTCGACTTCGGCAAGAGCTATTTCCGCGACGTGAGTGTCGTCCAACTCATCAAGGAGAAGCTGCCGGTCTCGATCTCGCTCGGGATCTGGATGCTGTTGGTCACCTACCTGGTTTCGATCCCGCTCGGCATCCGCAAGGCCGTGCACGACGGCGAGAAGTTCGATACCTGGACCTCCGGCGTCCTGGTTCTCGGCTACGCCATTCCGGGCTTTCTGGTTGCGGTGTTCCTGCTGGTGGTGTTCGCGGGCGGCTCGTTCGTCCAGTGGTTCCCCCTGCGAGGTCTGACCTCGGACAACTGGAGCCAGCTTTCGCTGTTCGGCAAGGTCATCGACTACTTCTGGCATCTCACGCTGCCGTTGATCGCTTTGGCGCTCGGCACCTTCACCACCATGACATTTCTCACCCGCAACTCGTTCCTGGACGAGATCCGCAAACAGTACGTGCTGACGGCGCAGGCGAAGGGCTTGGGGCAGCGGCAGGTGCTCTACGGGCACGTCTTCCGCAATGCCATGCTTTTGATCGTTGCCGGCTTTCCCGGCGCTTTCATTCACGCTTTCTTTTCGGGCTCCTTGCTGATCGAGACGATCTTCAATCTCGACGGCCTCGGCCTGTTGAGCTTCGAGAGCGTCATCAACCGGGACTATGCCGTCGTCTTCGCGAGCATCTACATCTTTGCGCTGTTGGGTCTGGTAGTGCATTTGATATCGGACTTTACGTACACCCTGATCGATCCACGCATCGACTTCGAGACGCGAGAGGTTTGAGCATCTTGGACACTCGCGTGGAACACAATCTCGTCGAGCGCGCCCCCGTCGAAGCGCGCACAAGCCGCCGGTGGGCGCCGCGCCTCGCGCTCTCTCCGCTCAACCGGCGCCGGTGGCACAACTTCAAGTCCAACCGGCGGGGGTACTGGAGCCTGCTGATCTTCCTGGCGCTCTTCGTGTTCACGTTGTTCGCGGAGGTGATCGCCAACAACAAGCCGATCGTGGTCTTCTACAAGGGCGAACTCCTGTTCCCCGTCTTTGTCGACTACCCGGAGGAAAAATTCGGCGGCTTCCTGGCGGTCACCGACTACAAGGAACCCGTGATCCTGGAAGAGATCGAGAAAAACGGCTGGGCGATTTGGCCGCCCATCGGCTACTCGTCAAACTCGATCAACAAGGACTATCCGCGCATCAAGAATGCCGAAGGCAAATGTCTGGGCTTCCCCGGTCGACCTCCATGGATGAGTAGCGCCGAGCCTTGCGATGCGCCGGCGGCACAAATCGCCCGCTATCAGGCGATCGGCAACCGCAACTGGTTCGGCACCGACGACCAGGGCCGGGATGTGCTGGCTCGGCTGATCTACGGCTTTCGCATCTCGGTGCTGTTCGGACTCCTGCTCACCATTCTGTCCTCCATCATCGGCGTGACGGCCGGCGCCGTGCAGGGCTACTTCGGCGGGCGCGTCGACCTCGTCTTCCAGCGGTTCCTCGAAATCTGGTCCTCGATCCCGTCGTTGTACGTCCTGATCATCATATCGTCGGTGCTGGTTCCCGGCTTTTGGACCCTGCTCGGCATCCTGCTGCTGTTCCACTGGGTCTATCTGGTGGGCGTTGTGCGGGCCGAGTTCCTGCGCGGGCGCAATTTCGAGTACATCTTGGCGGCCCGCGCACTCGGCCTCTCCGACACCAGGATCATGTTCAAGCACCTGCTTCCCAACGCGGTGGTGGCGACGCTCACCTTCCTTCCCTTCAAGCTTTCCGGCTCCATCACGGCGCTGACCGCGCTCGACTTCCTCGGGCTGGGGCTGCCGCCCGGCTCGGCGTCGCTTGGCGAGCTGCTGGCACAGGGGAAGGCGAACCTGCACGCGCCATGGCTGGGGCTTGCCGCCTTCGTGTCGATTGCAGGGCTTCTGACGCTACTCATCTTCGTCGGCGAGGCCGTGCGCGACGCCCTCGATCCCAGAAAGACGTTCCGATGAGTGCGGCCATGGCAACGCCACTCGTCGAGGTGCGCAACCTCGCGGTCAACTTCCGTTCCGGCGGCAACGTTGTCGAGGCTGTGAAGGGCGTGTCGTTCAGCATCGCCAAAGGTGAGATCGTGGCGCTGGTCGGCGAGTCGGGCTCCGGCAAGACCGTCTCGGCGCTCTCGATTCTGAAGCTGCTGCCCTACCCGGCAGCGTATCACCCGACAGGCGAGATTCACTTTGGTGGCCAGGATCTGCTCGAGGCCTCCAGCGACGCCATGCGCGACATCCGCGGCGAGAAGATCTCCATCATCTTCCAGGAGCCGATGACCTCGCTCAACCCCCTGCACACCATCCTGAAGCAGGTCGGCGAGGTCATGAAGCTGCATCACGGACTGGACGATGCGACCGTGCGCCAGCGCGTGCTTGCACTCCTGCGCAAGGTTGGGCTTACCGACCCGGAGAAGCGGCTCAATGCCTACCCCTATCAGCTTTCCGGCGGGCAGCGGCAGCGTGTCATGATCGCCATGGCACTCGCCAACGAACCTGACCTGTTGATAGCGGACGAACCGACGACGGCGCTCGATGTCACGATCCAGGCGCAGATTCTCGAGCTCCTGAAGTCGCTGCAAAGAGAGAGCGGCATGGCCATGCTGCTCATCACCCACGACCTCGGCGTGGTGCATAAGATGGCGGACCGCGTCTATGTCATGAGCGCCGGCAGGGTGGTCGAGGAGGGCAAGACGGCCGATGTGTTCGAGCGGCCGCAGCACGCCTACACGCGCCATTTGATGTCGGCGCAGCCCAAGGGGTCGCCGCCGCAGCCCAACCCGGACGCGCCGGTCGTCCTGGAGACGGAAAACCTCAGGGTCTGGTTCCCGATCAAGAAGGGCCTGCTTCGCCGCACGGTCGACCATGTGAAGGCAGTCGATGGCCTATCGCTCAAGCTGCGCGCGGGTGACACCCTGGGCGTGGTTGGCGAGTCCGGCTCCGGCAAGACAACACTGGGCCTTGCGCTGTTGCGGCTCGTTTCCTCGCGGGGGCCCATCGCCTACGTGGGAAAACGCATTGACGGTCATGGATCGCGGGCCATGCGACCGCTGCGCAAGGAGATGCAGGTGGTGTTCCAGGACCCCTATGGCTCACTCTCCCCGCGCCTCTCGGTCGGCCAGATCATCGAGGAAGGCCTGATGATCCAAAGCCCGTCGATGAGCTACGAGGAACGGCGCACTCGAGTCGGCGCGGCGCTGAGGGAGGTCGGCCTCGATCCCGACGGCCAAGATCGCTACCCGCACGAGTTCTCGGGCGGCCAGCGCCAGCGCATTGCCATCGCCCGGGCCATGGTGCTGGAGCCCAGATTCGTGCTGCTCGACGAGCCGACGAGCGCGCTCGACATGTCGGTGCAGGCGCAGATCGTCGATCTGCTGCGCGACCTGCAGAAACGGCATGATCTCGCCTACCTCTTCATCAGTCACGACCTGAAGGTAGTTCGCGCACTGTCCAACTACGTGGTGGTGTTGAAGAACGGCAAGGTGGTCGAGGAGGGGCCGTCCGAACAGGTTTTTTGCGAGCCGCGCGAGGCCTACACCAAGGCGCTGCTGGCGGCCGCCTTCGACCTCGCCGTCGCGCACCGGGCGGCTGTAGCCATATGAGGCGTGAGCGCGCCGGGTTTCCCTAAGGTCCAGGCCGTGCAGGTTAGCCCATCGACAACCGTCCCCAAATTGGGCTAGAACCCCCAGCCATTGGCTCTCCCGAACACCGCAGTGCGGGCCTCCCTTCCCAGGTGGACGGGGCGGCCGGCACGCGCAGTCCTTGTCCCGAGGCTTCCATGACGGCAACAATTATCCAAGACATCGAACGCGAACAAATGCGCGTCGCGACGGCCCAGCGCATGGTCCCGGAGTTCGCCCCGGGCGATACCGTGAAGGTCATGGTGAAGGTGATCGAGACCTTGGAGGCCGATCCCAAGGACAAGAAGAAACCCAAAGCCGACGAGCCGAAAGGACCGGGATTCAGGCTTCAGGCATACGAAGGCGTTGTGATCGCCCGCTCCGGCGGTGGCATCAACGAGAATTTCACGGTGCGCAAGATTTCGTACGGCGAGGGCGTGGAGCGCGTATTTCCCGTGCATTCTCCCTACATTGCCGGAATCGAGGTGCTCCGGCGCGGCAAGGTGCGTCGGGCCAAGCTCTACTACTTGCGCGGCCGGCGCGGCAAGTCGGCGCGCATCTTCGAGCGCACGGACGCGCGCGCGAAACGGCTGAACGCGGCCTTCAAGGGATTCAAGAAACCTAAAGGCGCGCCCGACAATCTGACCCTCATCAAGGGCCTCAGTGCGGAGATGGCCGAGCGGCTGGGCGGACTGGGTGTCATCAAATTCGAGCAGATCGCCAACTTCTCGGACGACGACATCGCCAATGTCGACGAGGCGCTGGCGCTCGACGGTCGCGTCGAGAAGGACGACTGGGTGGGCCAGGCTCGGCGCCATTTGGCTGAGGCTGCCGCGAGCGAGGTGCCGGCCACCGGCGAAGGCGAGAAAAAGTAGGGCGGGTTAGGCGATAGCCGTAACCCGCCGATACCCGCAAGAAAGCGGCGGGTTACGCCTTCGGCTAACCCGCCCTACGCTGCCCGCGCCAGCCGGCCTTGCAAGTCCAAGACCGCTATCATGAAGCTCACCCGGTCCTCAGCCGCCTCCGCCATCAGCGAGAAGTAGTTCGGGTGTGCAGGGACGATCTCGCCGATCACCTCACCGTATTCGAAGCGCAGCAACGCCTCGTGCTTCCTGGCAATCGCCTGCATCCTGGCGTTCTCGGCCAGGCAGCTCATGTAGAGGCGGCGAATGCCGCGATTGCGCGCGGCTCGCACCACGCGGCCCATGAGATCGGTGCCGACGCCCTGGTCTTGGTGGGTCGTTTCCACGGAAAACGCTGCCTCTGCTTCCTCACCCCAGGTGTCACCGAGGCGGCGGAGCTCGGCGGCGCCGCGCACCTTGCCCTCCACGATGTGGCCGTAGACCAGGCTGCCGAACTCGCCCATCCTGCCCGCGTACTCCTCGATGAAGGAGTCGGAGACGGAATGCGCAAAGCGTAGCCGCCGACTCTCCCTGTCCAGGCGCATAAGGTGGTCGCGGAACCTGTCAGCCTCCGTCGGCCATAACCTGCGAACGATGCCCTCGCCGGCGTTGCGTTTGCTCATGCTCCAAGCTCCTCACGATTTGCATCCGAGGTTTGTTGGCCGCGTACTCGCGCGGCAGGTGATGCATCTGGGATTGCGTGTTGCAATGCACAATACAAACCGACACGATTACAAATTATCGTGACAACGCAGTGAAATGAACCTGGTGCTGCGTTGCCACGTTCGGTCGCCGACGACGCCGAAAAAATGGGCAGGACGATTGCAGGCAGAGCACACGGCGCTGGAGAACCCGCCGCTTGGGGGCGTCGCTGCGCTGGTCGCATTGACCGAGCCTGACCGTCACGCTAGCCGAAGCGCCCATGACGCTTGTCGACGAGTATCGCGCGCTGGTTGCGGCAGGCGTGCTGGAGGCCGACCCGGTACAGGCCGCGGCGGCAGATAGACTGCATGGCTTGGCGCGCAAGCTGAGGCGCTGGCGGCGCAGGCGCAACAGCCTCGCCGCCCTGCTGATGCGCAGCGTACCGACGCCGAGGGGCCTCTACCTCTTTGGCTCAGTCGGCCGTGGCAAGACCATGCTGATGGACCTCTTCTTCGAAACGACCACGTTCCGCTACAAGCGGCGCGCCCATTTCCACGAGTTCATGGCCGAGGTGCACGACCGCATAGATACGGCGCGAAAGAGCCTGCCGGGCGATCCCATTCCGCAGGTTGCGGCCGCGATCGCCGCCAAGACCGCGCTCCTGTGCTTCGATGAGATGCACATCACCGATATCGCTGACGCCATGATCCTCGGGCGGTTGTTCAAGGCGCTGTTCGAGAACCAGGTGGTGGTGGTGGCAACATCGAACGTGCACCCGCGCGAGCTTTACAAGAACGGCCTCAACCGCCAGCTGTTCCTGCCGTTCATCGATCTCATCGAGCGGTCCATGGACGTCGAGGAGCTGCCGGCGGCGAAGGACTTCCGCCTCTCCAAGCTCGCCGGCAAGCCGCTCTACTTCACTCCGGCTGACGAGGCAGCCAGGTTGAAGATGGACGAGCTGTGGCTGCAGCTCACGGGCAACCAATCAGGGGCGCCGCTCGTTCTGGAGGTCAAGGGCCGCAAGGTCGCCGTGCCGCTGGCCTCGATGGGAGTTGCCCGTTTCACGTTCACTGAACTTTGCGAGCAGCCCCTGGGCACGCTCGACTATCTGGCCCTCGCGCACAAGTTCCATACCGTGCTGGTCGACGACATACCGGTGCTTGCGCCGGCGCGGCGCGATGTGGCGCGCCGCTTCGTCAATCTCATCGACACGCTGTATGACAATCGCGTCGGCCTAGTCGCTTCGGCTGCCGCCGAGCCTGCCTACCTCTACCCGGCCGGGGACGTGCAGTTTCTGTTCGAGCGCACAGCTTCACGGCTGATCGAGATGCGCTCGGAGGCCTATCTGGCCGCCCGCAGCGAGCGGCTCGGCGTGCCTCGCCCGACGTGAAGTCGCCCGCCTACCTGCAGACGCTCTGCTATGGTCCCCGGCCTGGAAGGGCCAATCGCCGGGAGCGGCGGGCTGATCTGCCCGCGCCATGGTCGAATCCGGAGGTCGTTTCCAGGATGCCGTTTCCCGTAGCGCGGGGCAGGCTCTTTTTGGCCTTCGCTGCCGGGCCGCTGGGGGTAGGGTAGCCGCCAAATATTCCTCTTTCCTTGGCCTCGCCAGGCGGCAAAGCATCGATGTGCCCGAAAAGGGAAATAGCCGAGGGTCTTATACCAAATCCGCCCGATCGGTTCGCGGGGGGAGGTACCGCTCTCCAGAGCGCCGTTTCCCGTGACACGGCGGTGGCCTTCTTTTGGGGTCTGCGGGCTCCCAGGTAGGAGGGGTGCACCTCCAGGCCCACGCGAAAAAAATGCCCGCCCCGCGTAATAAACCGAGGTCGGACGGGGTTAAGGTTAGCGCCTCGATGCGCCGCCTCTGTTTCCCGCGTGCTGCAGGAAGCATTCAGCCGGACGTCGTATTACGGGCCGCCGCAAGGCACCATGTACAACTGCGGAAACCAACCAACCCCAGGCCCCAATCCTGCGCTGGCGCTTCGGACGCAATCAGGAGAGCCCCAGCAGCTTCACGGCGTTGTCCTTCAGGATCAGCGGTCGCACCTCCGGCTTGATGTTGATCTTGTCGAAGTCGGCGAGCCAGCGGTCGGGCGTCAGCACGGGGAAGTCGGAACCGAACAGCATCTTGTGGCGCAAAAGGCTGTTGGCGTACTGGACCAGGTTGGCGGGGAAGTACTTCGGCGACCAGCCTGAGAGATCGATGTAGACCTGCGGCTTGTGCGTGGCCACCGACAGTGCCTCGTCCTGCCACGGGAACGACGGGTGTGCCAGGATGATGGGCATGTCGGGGAAATCCACCGCCACGTCGTCGAGATACATGGGATTGGAGTATTTGAGCCGGATGCCGCCGCCGCCCGGCATGTTGGCGCCGGCGCCCGTCTGGCCGGTGTGAAACAGGGCCGGCAGCTTCGCCGCGGCGATCTCTTCGTAAAGCACGTAGGCCTTGCGGTCGTTCGGGTAGAAGCCCTGCGAGGAAGGATGGAACTTGAAGCCGCGCACGCCGTATTCCTCGATCAGCCGGCGCGCCTCCCTGGCGCCCATCTTGCCGCGTGCGGGATCGATGCTGGCGAACGGGATCAGCGCATCGGCGTGCTCGGCCGCCACCTCCGCTATCTCCTCGTTGGCGATGCGCCAGGTGCCTCGCTCCGACTCGCTGTCGACGGTGAAGATGACCGCCGCCATCTTGCGCTCGCGATAGTACTGCGCGACCTCTGGGATGGTCGGGCGCGGCATGGTCTCCTTGAAGTACTTGGCCATCGCCTCGTCGAAGGCGATCGAGCACGGGTCGCGCGGCGCCCGGCTCGAAATCTCAGCATGGGTGTGCACGTCGATGGCGACGAGCTCTGCGACATTGATTTTCGGCACGTACTTCGACATCGAGGTCCTCTTGGGCTGCCGGGCTGTCATCCCGGAATTTCGCGGCAGCGAAATATCCGGGACCCAGGGCCGCGTGGCAAGCGCGCAAACTTTGATCCCGGGTCCCGGCTCTTGCGCCTCGCCCTCGGCCGGGATGACAATTTACGCCGCCGCCAAGGCGCGCTCCACGAAACGGGCGTCTGCGGCGATCACCTTGAGGTAGGCCAGCGCCGCCTGGTCGGGCTCCGAGCGCCACTGCTCCCAGTCGCGCAGGGTGCCGATCGGGATCTGGAAGCGGCGCGCGAACTCCCTCTGGCTCAGCCCCACCTTCCAGCGCACGTGCTTGGCGAACGGGACGCGGCGCATCCGTGCCAGCTCTTTGGGCGTTGACAGACGGGCATCGGGATCGGACCGCACCGCGGCCTCGATCTCTTCGTCCGTCATGGCGTCGACGCGAGCCCAATCGGTCTTGCCGCGCTCCGGCAGCAGCCGCTCATTGCCGTCAGCATCGACGGCGTACCAGCGCCCATACTTAAGGCGTCGCCTGACCAAAGTAGTCTCGCTCTTCGCGCTTGTTGGCTTTGCGCGCCGAGATGATACGCGTGACATCGTTGTCTCGCTCCGTAACCACCACAAAGAGGACCCTTCCGCCTGCAAGCCCGATGATGCTCCACCTCTGCTCGTCTGGATTGCTGTCGTCCGGCTGTAAGATAGCGGCTCGATCGAGGAACACCTCCTTGGCGACTTCGAAGTCCACGCCATGCTTAGCCAGATTGGTCTTGGCTTTCGCTGGGTCCCATTCGAACTCTGTCATGATCAGCTCTATGCGGGCAACCCGTACAAGTCAAGTGCGGAGGTAGTGACTATAGGCGTGCGCTGACAATCTTTGAAGGTGCGGTTTTGGCCCTGAAGCGCAGGAGGAAGCTCGCCCGTGACCTGTTGGCCTCGCCGAGGAACTCCGGCTAGAGTCGCACAAGGCCCAATTCCAACGACCAGGGGGAAGCATGTTCAATCCGCTGCGCAATCTGCGTTCCGCGGCGCCGCGGTTCAGGCCCGTCCGGCTGGGTCCCACTGATGTCGTGGTCGAGCGCCGCCCGGATGGGACGATGCATCTGCGCTCGCCCCACGCGCTGGGGCCCTACCCGGCCAAGCTTACCGAGCGGCTCGAATACTGGGCCGCGCGAGCGCCCGACCGGGTGCTATTCGCTCAGCGCGACGGGAAGGGCGGCTGGCGCAGCGTCACGTATGCCGAGACGCTCGAAAAGGCGAGGCGCATCGGCGAGGCGCTTCTGCGCCGCCCTGTCTCGCCGCAGCGGCCGATTGCCATCCTGTCCGGCAACGACATCGAGCACGCCCTGCTGGGCCTCGCCGCTCTCTATATCGGCGTACCGTATGTGCCGATCTCGCCGGCCTATTCGCTCATCTCGCAGGACTTCGGCAAGCTGCGCCACGTGTTCGACCTCCTGACGCCGGGCCTCGTGTTCGCCGCCGATGGCAAGGCCTTCGAGCGCGCCATCGAAGCGGTCGTTCCCCCGGAGCTGGAGGTGGTCGTCACGCGCAATCCGCCGTCGAAGCGCAAGACCACCACATTTGCCGATTTGCTGGCCCACGAGCCCACCCCCGCGGTCGATGCGGCGCACGCCAAGGTCGGGCCGGATACGGTCGCCAAGGTTCTATTCACGTCCGGCTCGACCGGCATGCCCAAGGGCGTGATCAACACCCAGCGCATGTGGTGCTCCAACCAAGAGATGATCGCCAGCCAGCTCGCCTATTTCCGCGACGAGCCGCCGGTGATCCTCGACTGGTCGCCGTGGCACCACACCGCCAGCGGCAACCACAACGTCGGCTTTGTCATCTACAACGGCGGCACCTACTACATCGACGAGGGCAAGCCGGCACCGGGCGCGATCGAGACGACGGTGAGGAACCTGCGGGAGATCTCGACCAACTGGTATTTCACAGTGCCGAAGGGATACGAGGCCCTGCTGCCCTACTTCCGCGCCGATGCGGAGCTGCGCAAGACCTTCTTCAGCCGCTTGAAGGTGCTGTGGTTCGCCGGTGCGGCGCTGTCGCAGCCGATATTCGACGAGATGCAGGAGCTGGCCGAGGCAAGCTGCGGCGAGCGCATCATGTTCCTGACCGGCCTCGGCTCGACCGAGACCGCGCCGATGGCGCTCGCGCGCATGTGGCAGAGCAAGGATTCGACCAACATGGGCGTGCCGGTGCCCGGCGTGGAGCTGAAGCTCGTTCCGAACGAAGGCAAGCTCGAGGCGCGGGTGCGCGGCCCCAACATCATGCCGGGCTACTGGCGCCAGCCGGAGCTCACCGCCAAGGTCTTCGACGAGGATGGCTACTACTGCCTGGGCGACGCGGTGAAATTCGAGGACCCGGCGGATCCGCGCAAGGGCCTGCTGTTCGACGGACGCATCGCCGAGGACTTCAAGCTCGCGACCGGCACCTGGGTCAGCGTCGGACCGCTCAGGGCGCGGTTCCTGGCGCACTTTGCTCCGTACGCAAGGGACGTCGTGATCGCCGGAGCCGATCGCGACGACATCCGCGTTCTGGTGTTTCCCGACATCGATGCGTGCCGGCGGCTCGCGACCGAACTGCCGCCCGGTGCTTCGGCCGCCGACATCGTCAACGACCGGCGGGTGCGCGGGGAGTTTCGCACCCTGTTGAGCACGCTCGCAAAGACCGGCACCGGCAGCTCGAACCGCATCGTGGCCGCGGCTCTGCTCGCCGACCTGCCCTCGCTGGATGCCGGCGAGATCACCGACAAGGGCTCGATCAACCAGCGCGCGGTGCTCAGGTGCCGAGAGGCGTTGGTGCGCGATCTCTATGCGGCGACGACGGCACCGCACGTGATTGCAGTGTAGGTTGGGTCAAGCGAAGCGCAGACCCAACGCGAACGAGGCAGATGTTGGGTCTTATCGGCGTTGGGTCTTCGCTGACGCTCGACCCAACCTACGGCATGCCGCGGCGCGTTGTCCTTTGCGATTTCCGCCCGCAACCTGCTATTCGGTTCGGCCTCTGGGGCAAGCGGGGGAGATTCCATGCCAGGCCTGTGGGCCATCTTCACAGTCATCGCCGCCGCCGGCCAGGTGCTGCGCAACGCCCAGCAGAAGGAGCTCACCGCATCGCTCGGCACCGTCGGGGCGACGCACGTGCGCTTCCTGTTCGGCTTGCCCTTCGGCCTCCTGTTCCTCGGGCTCGTGCTTGCCGCCACGGGGCTGCCGCTGCCCCATCTCAACGGCGCCATGCTGGCCTGGACGGTGACCGCCGCGCTGGCCCAGATCGGGGCGACGGCGCTGCTGCTGGCGGCCATGCGCGACCGCTCGTTCGTCGTCATCACCGCCTACGCCAAGACCGAAGCCATGCAGGTGGCGATCTTCGGCCTGCTGTTCCTGGGCGACCGCGTCACGCCGAGCCTCGCCGCCGCCATCGCCATCGCCACCGTTGGCGTGCTGCTCGTGTCGTGGCCGCGCAGCACGGGCGGGGAGGCCTTCACCTGGAAGCCGGCCGCACTCGGCATCGGCTCGGGCGCGATGTTCGCGATCGCGGCGATCGGCTTCCGCGGCGGCATTCGCGCGCTCGACACGCCGAGCTTCGTCGTCGGCGCCACGGTCACGCTGGCGCTGGGCCTCCTGATCCAGACCGTCGTACTGTCGGCCTACCTTTGGGTCTTCGACCGCAAGACGCTGTTGGCCATCTTTCGCCTTTGGCGTCCCTCGCTGCTGGCCGGCTTCACCGGCGCCTTCGCCTCGCAGATGTGGTTTCTGGCATTCGCGCTGGAGACGGCAGCCAAAGTGCGCACCCTGGCGCTGATCGAGATCCTGTTTGCCCAGATCCTGTCGCGCAACCTCTTCAAGCAGACGCTCGCATCCCGCGAAGCACTGGGGATCGTGCTGATCGTGGCCGGCGTCGTCGTGCTCCTCAACACTTGATCGCACCCGTCATCCCGGAAGCCGAGCCCCGGCTCGCCGGCCGGGGCGAGGCTGTCCGGGATCGCGGGCAAAACGCTGAACCTGCCGCAAGGTCCCGGTTCGGAGCGCTGCTCGCGTGCCGCTCGCATAGCCTGCCCCGGACCATGATCCGGGGCTCCGACCGGGATGACAGGTAGAAGCGCTTCAAACGCTGGCCCTCGGTGACGACATGGGTGCCGCGCTTTGCAGCCGGGCGTTGCGGACACTAAGTTTGCGGCGAAACCGGAGCGAGCCATGCAAAAGCTTCAAACCCAAGGCGTGCACCACATCACGCTGGTCGGCGCCGACCGGCAAACCTCGATCGACTTCTGGCAGGGCGTGCTCGGCATGCCGCTGGTGTTCGAGCAGCCCAACCTCGATGACCCCGAGACCAACCACCTCTACTTCGACCCCGGCGACGGCCGCCTCATCACCGTCTTCACCCGGGAGACGTCCAAACCCGATGCCAGGCCCAATCCGATGGGCATCGGCAACCTGCACCACCTCGCCTTCACGGTGTCGCGCGCCACCTACACCCAGGCCAAGGCGCGGCTGGAGGCCGGGGGCTTCCCCAACTCAGGCGAGGTCGACCGCGGGTTCATGTACTCCATCTACTTCCGCGATCCCCTTGGCCAGCTCCTGGAGCTTGCCTCATACAAGTTCGAGCCGCCGGCCGGTGCGACCCATGCCGACGTTCTGCGCGAAGCCCACAACATCCGCGTCGCCCGCGGCGCCTACAACATCGCCGACGAGCACCTCGCCGACGCCATCGAGCTGCTCTCGCGCAAGCCCGCACCGAAGGCGGCGAATGGAGACGGCAACGCCTCGGGTTCCATCAACGTCTAACCCAGCCCGGCCAACGCTTGGCCACACGCCCGCGCATCCGCTTTCGATGCTTTGTTGCCAGACGCCCGCGTATGGCACGGTGAGGTTTGAACCCAAGCGGCCGAAGCGCTTGCTCGACAAAGGCTACGAGCCAGCCCCGGGAATGGGACCCTCTGCTCTCATCGCAGCCTGCACTGTCGGACGCGCGGCGATGCGCGCATGGTGCGCGAGCACTTTCGGATACGGCGACAAATCGAAGTCGACGCGAGGTGCCCAGTTCGTGACCGCAAAGAAGTGAGCGTCCGCAATCGTGAACTCGTTTCCCATAAGGTACTCGTGCTTGGCGAGATGCTGATCTAGATGCGCGAAGCGCGCCCTAAGACGGCGGCGGAACACCTCTTTGGATTCTTTCGACATCCCCTTGTAGAAGAGGGGTCCAAAGGCACCCTTGTGCATCTCACTCGAAAAGAAGTTGAGCCACGCCTGCAGCTTGGTGCGCTCGATGGTGCCGTTTGGTGGCGCCAGTCGCTTGGAGGGCACCTGATCGGCTATGAACTGAACGATAGCGGGCCCTTCGGTTAGCAAGGTTCCGTCATCGAGGAGCAGGGCCGGCACGTAGCCAAGGGGATTCACCGTTCTATAGTCGCCGCCATCTTCGATGACTTTGGTGTGCTCGTCGATCTGGACGGCGGTGAACGCCAAGCCGGCCTCCAGAAGCACAATGTGCGGCAGTAGAGACGATGAACCGGACGCGTAGAACAGCTTCATGAGACTCACCTCGAATAGTGCAGCAACGCGAGGTCCAGCACATCATTCACGCCACAGCCGTGGGGCCTAGAATCTATTTGAACTCTTGCCCCTTGGCCTTGAGAACTAGCTGACTCTGCCTCAATGTGAGAGATTAAGCGTGACGTTCTTCCGCTGCGTGAAGCTGTCGAGCATGCCTTCCAGCGAGAACTCGCGGCCGATGCCCGACTGCTTGATGCCGCCGTAGGAGTGGCCCGGCGACTGGCCGAGGCCCTGGTTCACCTGCACCCAGCCGGCTTCGATGGCGTGCGCGGCCCGCAGCGCCCGGCCGATATCGTGCGTCCACACGTAGGCGGCAAGGCCGTAGTGGGTGTCGTTGGCCATGCGGATCGCCTCGGCCTCGTCGGTCCAGCGGATGGCAACCAGCACGGGGCCGAAGATCTCCTCGCGGGCGAGGCGCCAGTCGTTGGCGGCATTGGCGAACACGGTGGGGATGGCGAAGTAGCCCTGCGACAGCGGGCCGGTTTTGGGCGGCAGGCCGCCGAACAGCATCTTGGCGCCCGGCTGCTTCATGCCGTCCTCGACGTAGCCGCACACCTTCCTGAACTGCTTCGCGTTGATGATGGCGCCGATGTCAGTCGTCTCATCCAGCGGGTCGCCGATCTTGAGCTTGGATGTCTTCTCCGCCAGCTTGCCGAGGAAGCTGTCGAAGATGTCGGCGTGCAGGAACAGCCGCGAGCCGGCGGTGCACGACTGGCTCTGGCGCGTGAAGCGCATGGCGGCGATGATGCCGTCCACCACCCAGTCCTCGTTGGCGTCGGCATAGACGATGGAGGGGCTCTTGCCGCCCAGCTCCAGCGACACCGGCACGATGCGGTCGGCCGCGGCGCGCATGATCAGCTTGCCGACCTCGGTAGAGCCGGTGAAGGAAAGCTTGCGCACGCCCGGGTGGGCGGAGAGCGCGGCGCCGGCTTCCTCGCCGTAGCCGGTGACGACGTTGAGCACGCCCTTGGGCAGAAGCTCCTGACATATCGCCGCGATCCACAGCACGCCCAGCGGGGCGTCCTCGGCGGCCTTGAGCACCAGTGTGTTGCCGGCGCACAGCGCGGGCGCAATTTTCAGGGCGCCAAGGATGACCGGCGCATTCCACGGGATGATGGCGCCGACCACGCCGATCGGCTCGCGCCGCGTATAGCTCAGCACGTGCTCACCGAGCGGGATGGTCTCGCCCTTGAGCTCGCTGGCGAGCCCGCCGAAGTAGCGCAGGATGTCGGCGGCCCCCTTGGCCTCGGGCCGCGCCTGGGTGCGGATGGCGTTGCCGGTCTCCTCGGCGACGATGCGCGCCAGCTCCTCGACGCGGGCTTCAACCGCGTCGGCGATTTTCTGCAGGAGGCGGCCGCGTTCGCGCGGGACAACCTTGCTCCAGGCGGGAAACGCTTTGGTTGCGGCCTTGACGGCGCGATCGACATCCTCGGCATTCCCGCGCGGAATGCTGGCGATGATGCTGCGGTTGCCTGGGCTCTCGACGGCGATGTCCTTGCCCGAGGCGCTATGCGCCCAGCTGCCGTCGATCAGCATCTGCGCGCGCTTGCCCGCTACGGCCGCACCGGTTCTGCTCACTGCAACTGCCATCGGAATTCCTCCATGTCTTGTTCGGCTCGGCCCAGCGTCCCATGGTGTACAGGCTATCGCACGCATCGCTGGCGAACCAGGGCTCGGCCGGAAACAACCCGTCATCCCGGAAGCCGAGCCGCAGGCGAGGCTATCCGGGACCTACCGCAACGGATCGAACTCCGGAGATCCCGGTTCGGAGCGCTGCTCGCGTGCCGCTCGCATCGCTCCGACCGGGATGACGGGTGGAGCGGATTCACTTGAGCGCGTTGAGATCGAGCGTTTCGGACGGCCCGAGCCAGATGACGTGATCGGTGTGGTCCTTCAGGTCATCGCCGGTGTTGGCGTGCGCGAAGACGGTGAGACCGTTCCGGTTGGCGATCAGCCACGGAACAACCTCGGCGAACTGCTCGGCGGCGAAGGCGAGCTGGCAGCTTCCCCGCGGATGCGGGCCGACCGGCTTGTCGTGCATGCGGCCGACGGTGAGAGTGAACCTCTGGCCCGCCGCCGCGCACAGCTTGTGGGCCTGGTCCCGGCTCGCGGCATCGAAATAGACATGAGCGTGATAGCCGGTGATGGTTGTCATGTGCCCCTCCTTCGGGCGATCACGGCGCACCATCACGCCACGTGACGTCTGGACTTGCGCCCAGCTGGGCCAACGCGGCGATCCCCGTGCAAGGTTCCCGCAAAGGGGCAGGATGTCAATTTTTCCCATTTGGCCGTGCGACCCTTGAACCTTTGCCGGCCCGCCGACGACCAAGAGGCAACCTGGAGGCGCGTGGGCACAAGGAGCGAGGATTTCGACGGTTCAAGCTTCGAGCCCAGCTTGGGCGAGCGAAAAGGCCGTGAAATGCTGGCGTATGCTCCGCCCGGTGTGAGTACAGGCGGTCGCCGAACCGACAGCGGTGCGGTTGCGCCCGCCTGCGTTGCAAGATGTCTAAAGGGAGGATGGCATGTCGTTTCAATCAACAGCTGCGGCGCCCAAGCTCCCGTTCTGGGCGACGGTCGGCAGGTGCTACGCGACGGTTTTTCGTAATTTCGGTCAGCTGCTCCGTATCAGCTGGCTCTGGCTGCTGATCATGCTGCCCCTCTATGCGATCGTGCATGGGCTGACCTGGTCACCGGCGATGGAGACGGCCGCGCCCGAGGGAGGCATCCTAGCGCTGATCATTTCATTTCTTCCCAACGCGGTCGAATTTCCCGTGCTTGCCTCGATCGCGGTCGCCTGGCACCGACTGGTACTGCGCGAAGAGGCGGTGCGCGGGCCGTTCTACTTGCGGCTCGACTCCGTGGTGTGGCGGTATGCGCTCATTCTGCTCGTATTTTTCGTCCTGGTGGCCGCGCCGTTCGTGGCCGCCACCTACTCCGGCATTTCGGCCGCGCTACTCGACCCGAAGATGAGTCTGAGTGCCGCGGCAACCCCGGGTGCCGTGGCGACCGTGATCATTTGCCTCGCAGCCACGCTTGCAATCGCCGGATTTCTGCTTCCACGCCTTTCCCTCATGCTGCCGGCCATTGCGCTCGGCGAAAGCCTGTCGGCGGCGGCGGCGTGGCGGGTGAGCGGGGGCAACACCTGGAGGCTCCTGTGGGCCACCCTGCTCTGCAGTGTGCCGCTGTACGTCCTGTTGTTCGCGCCGGTGGCCATGTACTTCCGTGACGAGACGCAAGCGTCCGCGGCATTGGTCGGAACCATCGGCTCGCTGATCAGCGTGCTCATCGTGACCGTCGGCGTGACGCTGCTGTCGCTGTCGTACCGGCATTTTGCGCGCCAAGGGGACGTGGGCGGCTCCGTCCCGCAGCCGGGCGAGCCAGCTGCGGCTTGATCGAGGCATCATGGGCGTGCATCCTGCCGGCCTGAAAACGCGACCGGCAGGAGAGACTTCATGGATCTGGGCATCAAGGGCAGGAAGGCTATCGTCTGCGCCGCATCGAAGGGGCTCGGCAAGGGTTGCGCCGAAGCCCTGGCACGCGAGGGCGTTGACGTGACGATCTGCGCGCGCGGGGCCGAGGCGCTCGGCGCTACCGCCAGGGCGCTCGCCGCTACAGGTGTCAAGGTCACGCCGGTAGCCTGCGACGTGACGACGGAAGCGGGCCGCAAGGCGCTGCTCGCCGCCTGCCCCAACCCCGACATCCTGATCAACAATGCCGGCGGCCCGCCGCCAGGCGACTTCAAGGATTTCGCCCTCGACGACTGGCGCAAGGCGGTGGAAGGCAACATGATCACGCCGATCGCGCTGATCCACGCCACCGTCTACGGCATGATGCAGCGCGGCTTCGGCCGCATCGTCAACATCACCTCCCAGTCGGTCAAGGCGCCTATCGCCTCGCTCGAGCTGTCGAACGGCGCGCGCCTCGGCCTCACCGGCGCCGTTGCCGTGCTGGCGCGCAAGGCCTCGCGCAGCAATGTTACCATCAACGGCATCCTGCCCGGGCCGTTCGACACGGATCGGTTGCGCGTCAACATCCAGAAGCTGGCGGAAGCGCGCAACGTGCCGCTGTCGGTCATCGACGCGGAGCGCAAGGCCTCGGTTCCTGCCGGCCGCTACGGCAACGCCGCGGAGTTCGGTTCGGTGGTTGCGTTCCTGTGCTCCGTGCACGCGGGCTACATCACGGGCCAGAATCTGCTGATCGACGGCGGCGGCTATCCCGGCTCGCTGTGAGGTTTGTTGCGTATCGTGTCTTCTCCGTGAGCGACCTTTTCCCAGCTCGCGCGAGCCCAAGTTTTGCGCTTTTTGTCGCGTGGCGATGCCGACACGACGTGTGGCCGGCCCTTGATCGCTGGGCGATCGCATGTGGCCGATGCGCCCACTGCGGCAAGTGCCTGAACTCGATTCATATTCTTGGGTTGACCTGCCGGTGCCGGGTTGCTGGTTTGCGCGCCACCGGAAGGTGGCACCGAGCCTGAATACGGCAAAGTCTCACGGGTTTCCGGCCGTCGGCTTGGGGGAAAATCGCACTCGGACAGACAACCCGCTCTTCAACCAGCGGAAAACCGGTGGGCAGGACTCTCGGGAACGCCTCGAGCTTTTCCCGCGTCCGTCCACCGCTGCCCGGTGCAGCCCGGATCGATGCGTCATGCAAAAAAGTAAGGGGATAGCCATGAGATCATTGTTTGCTGCGGCCCTGGCCACGCTCGCCGTCGCCGGCTTGACTTCACTGCCGGCCACGGCAACTGCAGGCGGCAGTTTCCGCGAAGCCGCTCGCGGAATTGCCGACGAGGCGCCGCAATTGCACTTGGCCCGTTTCGCCATTGGCGATGACGACGAAGCCCGTCCGCGGCGCCGCTCCAGGGCGCACGACGGTTGGGAGCGCCCGCGGCGGGCCAAACCTGCCCATGCCCGCACCGTCAAGCGCGCCCGCAAGCACGCCGGGCGCCGGGGCCGGGTCGTGCGCGGCCCGGCCAGCAGGGTGGTTCGCCTGCCGGTGCGTCCCTATCCTGTGGAGGCACTCCCCGTCGGCGCAGGTCTGACCGGCGTTGCCTCCTTCTACTGGCAGGGCCACACCACCGCCACCGGCGCGCGCTTCAACCCCGAGGGCATGACGGCCGCACATCGCACGCTTCCCTTCGGCACGCGCGTGCGCGTCACGCACCTGGGCAACGGCCGCACCGTCGATGTGCGCATCAACGACCGCGGCCCCTACATCGCCGGGCGGATGATCGATCTGTCGCGCGGAGCAGCCGGCGTGATCGGCATGCACGGCCAGGGCATTGCCCGCGTCAAGGTCACCGTCCTCGGTCGCTGACGAAAGCGGCCTGAAAAATCGAGCGGCGGGTGCTTATTGCGCCCGCCGTTTTCGTTCTTGAGCCAAGGCGGGACGTTGCGGCTCCGATCGGATAGGGTCCGCTGTAGTAGGGCGAGACGGGAAACGGCTGTTAGCTCTGCGCGGCCGCATCTCAGGAGAGGGAGCCATGACGGTCATCGACGTTCACACGCACATGCTCACCCGCGAATGGCTCGATCTGCTGCAGCGCCACGGGGGAGGCGCCTACGAGGTGAAGAAGACGCGCGCCGGCCAGGACACCGTGCACCTCGACGGCACGCCGTTCATGACCCTGATGCCGGCCATGTGGGACTATGCCCAGCGCATCAGGGACATGGATGCCGCCAGGGTGGACCTCGCTATCGTTTCGCTCACCTGCCCCAACGCCTTCTGGGGCGGCCGCGAGGTGAGCCTTGCCGCCGCGCGCATGGTCAACGACTCCATGGCCGAAGCGCAGAGCGCGCGACCCGACCGCATCCGCTGGTTCGCCTCGCTGCCGTGGCAATACGCCGACGACGCCAAGGCGGAGCTGGCGCGGTGCGTCTCGCAAGGCGCGGTTGGCGTGATGGTGCTGGCCAACATCGCCGGCAGGAACCTGACCGATCCCGAGTTCGCGCCCGTGTGGGCCGAGATCGACCGGCTGGCGCTGCCGGTGCTGGTGCATCCGAGCGTGCCGCAGGGCTTCAGCGAGATGGGGCTAGACGAATACGGGCTCGTGCCGCCCGTCGGCTTCATGCTGGACACGACGCTGGCCTTCGCCCGGCTGATCCTGGCGGGGTTCCTCGACACCTATCCCAATCTCAAGCTGATTGCGGCCCACGGCGGGGCGACCTTGCCCTACCTGGCCGGCCGTCTCGACCGCTGCCACGAGATGATCCCGGCCTGCCGCGCCGTTATCAAGGAGAAGAAGCCGAGTTCGTATCTGCAGCGCATCCTCTACGACACGGTGGTGTACGATCGGCGCGCCTTGCAGATGTGCCTGGAGGTCGGGGGTGCGGACAACGTGCTCTACGGCTCCGACTACCCCCACAACATCGGCGACATGGCCGGCTGCCTCGCCCGTGTCAATGCGCTGCCCGCGGACCAGGCGCGGCGAGTTGCAGGGGCCAATGCGCGACGGGTCTTCGGCATTTGATCACCGACACGTCTAGCTTAGGGCGATCTCCGCGCTGCGAAATTGGTCAGCCCCGCGTCATAAGGAGTCGTCGGAACACATTGACCTAACGAGGCTGCGCCTCAGACCTCCGGGACATGCGTCATCGCGCTGCAAAACTTGACGAATTCACCCCTGAGAGGTGCAGGGGATCGCCCCGCTCGAGGCTCAGCGTTTGTACCGATGTGGGCTTGTGCGCGTTGTCAGAGATAGTGGTCCGCCCCATGAACCCTGTCGGAGCCAACATGCGCACGCTACTTGCCATCGTGATCTTCGCAGCCGGCACGTTCGCGCTGAACTCGACCGCAGACGCCGCTCGCAAATCCAAGCGCAGTGCGAATCCGCCATACTATTACTATCCGAGAGTGGAGTCCGAATGCGAGCGACGCGCTCGGGCCGAAGACCCAGCCGGCCAATACGCGGCCTATCCGTGCTGGGCTCGCGAGACCTTCGGTCGAGGTAGCTCGGGCGGCCGAGGTCGCTGAAGAAGAGTACTGAGCGGCCGTCGCCGGTGGAAGGGCTGGTCTCGAACCGGCATGGACTCGGTTGTTGACCGGAGTCCGCATGAGCCTACTCTCGAGCTCGACGGCCATCCGATCGGCATGGCGTGATCGAGACGGGCACCAGAAGACGAGGGCGGCGTGGTATCTGACCTTCTGTGGGCGCTGCTGCTGTTCGCCGTCGTGACGCTGTTCACGCCGGGGCCCAACAACGCCATGCTGATGGCCTCGGGCCTCAATTTCGGCTTCCGGCGCGGGCTGCCGCATCTTTGGGGGGTGGCGCTAGGCTTCGCTGTGATGGTGCTGGCGGTGGGCTTGGGGCTGGGCGCGGTGTTCCGGGCCTATCCGATCGCCTACACGCTGTTGAAATACGCCGGCGCCGCCTACCTGCTCTATCTGGCGTGGCAGATCGCCACCGCTGGCCCGATCGAAGAGGGCGGCGAAGCCCGCGGGCGTCCCATCACGTTCCTGGAGGCGGCGGCCTTCCAGTGGCTCAACCCGAAGGGCTGGGTGATGGCGGTCGGCGCCGCCTCCGCCTACGCCGCCGTCGCCGCGTTTCCCGTCAACGTGATGCTGATGGCTTTCCTGTTCGGCAGCCTCGGCATCCTGTCGAGCGCCACCTGGCTCGGCTTCGGCACCGGGCTGAAGCGATTGCTCAACAGCCCGCGAGCCGTGCGCGCCGTCAACATCGTCATGGCGCTGATGCTGGCGGCGTCGCTGTGGCCGATTCTTGCCGACGCCTGGCGACATTGAATGCCCGACCCGAGCACGTCGCGGCGTTGCACGTGTGCATCGGTTCCTGCTCCAACCGCTGGAGCGGCCGATTTCGGGCTTGTGCCCATCCCGCAGCAGCCGGATCGTTTCGCATCGCAGAATGATTCGCGGCCAACTCGCGGGGGCTTTCCATGAACGTTTGGTGCGCGCTGACAGTTGCGTCTGTCGCGGTATGGGGACTGGGCGCGCTGAGCGTGCCAACAGGTGCAGATGGGCCGCCCAGCCATCGCGGGGGGCCTGACGTCTATACGCCCGCGCCGGGCTCCTTCGACTTCAAGTGGAGCGGCTTCTACGTTGGTGCGCACCTGGGCGGGGGCCACACCAATCTCGAGGCGACTGAGACTGTGAATCCCTCCAGTCCAATATTTTTCGATACGCTGACCTACGGTCAGGACGCGACGTCCGTCGTGGGCGGTCTGCAAGCGGGCTGGCAGAGGCAGTGGGAGAAATTCGTAGCCGGCATCGAGGTGACCTACACCTTGCTGCAATTCGACGAGACCACTCAATCGCCGCTAGTGCCCGGCCTCACGCGGTCGGCCGAGGTGCACGACCTATTCACGCTGACCGGGCGTCTCGGCTACGCCGACGGGCGCTGGCTGGCCTACGCCAAAGGCGGCTGGGCCAGCGCCGAGGTCGACATCAGATTCAGAGATGCCACAGGCATAGTGATCGCGTCCTCGGGTGGACGTGAAAGCGGGTGGACAGCCGGTGTCGGCATCGACTACGCGCTGTTGCCGAACCTGTTTCTGGGTATCGAGTACAACTACCTGCACTTCCGGGCCGATGTTGCTCCGCCGCTTCTTGCGAACACACAATTCGGCGACGTCGACGTGGCCATCCAGACGTTGGTAGTGCGGCTGAACTACCGATTCGGCCCGATGCGGTAGATTCAATGCGGTGGACGAACCCGCTTTGGTGGCGGCAGTTGGCGCGTTAGCCCGAAGTTCCCCGACTGAGAACGCAAAAAACGCCGCCGCTTCAAACGGTTGATATCAAAAGCCTGGCATGTGCTACTGGGTACAAAAATGGTCGGTTGTGGCGCTCCAGTGGTA